>Ga0214917_10000518_pt1 | contig 50871 bp, 43 predicted proteins | sample LL_1208_BB_MetaG_FD_177983 | JGI IMG/M metagenome (GOLD analysis project Ga0214917, IMG submission 177983) | Freshwater microbial communities from Lake Lanier, Atlanta, Georgia, United States - LL_1208_BB | ecosystem: Environmental > Aquatic > Freshwater > Lake | place: USA: Georgia | collected... | reverse complement strand
AACCGAATACGTATTGGAACACTTTGGAAAAACTCCACTAGAAGTTCTAGAAAGCCTTGGTTGGTTCACTAAGGGCACTTGGTGCGCCCACGTCGTCTACGCATCTAATGCAGAGATGGATCGCTTATCCGCATCAGGAGTTTCTGTGGCTCACTGTCCAAGTGCAACCGTGATTGACGGTGGATTACCAGGTGGGCCAACGCCTGTTCGTGACTTATTGAATGCTGGAGTCAATGTTGGAATTGGATGTGACGGAGCAACTGCCGGTGACCATCAATCCATGTGGATGGAGACAAAGACGGCATTACTTCTCTCGAGACTTCGCGAAGGAACAGTTCAGGCAATGACTGCCATGGACGCATTGTGGCTAGCAACCAGGGGAAGCGCTAAGGCCTTGGGTCGTGAAGGCAACATTGGCCAGTTAACACTTGGAGCAAATGCTGACATTGCCGCATGGAAAATGGATGGCATCGCATATGCCGGTTCCTTAGTTGATGATGTCACAGCACTATTGCAAGGAGGACCGGCCCAAGTTTGGTCCAGCTGGGTTGGCGGCGTTCCACTAGTTCAAGAGGGCAAGCTGGTTGGTGTTGACGTAAGTGCTGAAGTCACTCGACACACAAAATCGGCTCGTCGCTTGCAGGCATTTAGTCAATAAAAGCAACGCTCGATTCCGATGTTGATTTCATTAACCGTGACGTCGTTACACTTATAACTGAATCAATCAGAGAGTTAGCCATGTCCAGAGTTTCGGATTTCTTTACACCGCGAAATGTCGCTGGTGAAAAAGTAACTCTCACGGACATCATTAACGCACCATATTTCCGACTCGCAACCCTAACAACGCTCGCGGGCACTCTGGCCTACTTCATAGGCGCAAACCTTCCAATGGTTTCCGGTGTTTCTGCTGCGATTACTGCAATAGTTTCGGTTCGTCATACTTTTCATGACTCAGTCCAAGAGAGCTTTCTTCAAATTCTGGGTGTTGTAATTGGCGGCACACTTGCCTTTGTAGCAATGCGACTAGTTGGATTTAACTCAATCGTCGTGATGTTTGCAATTTTAACCTGCTTTGTCATCGCACGTTTGCTGAAGCTAGGTGAAGAAGGTGCAATCGCGATTGCAGTCACCGTGATTTTGGTTGTCGGGCCGAGTGTTACTGCCAGCACGATTGAGCAGCGCTTCTTCGGTGTGCTTCTGGGTGCAACTCTGGCCACCATTGCTTCCTACTTTGTGCGTAACGGCTCACCACAAGACCGCGCGCTTAAGGCTGGCATCGAGCAATCCTTTGCGTTGTCTGCTTTGCTAAATGCAATCGCAAATGCGTTAACTGAAAACGATGGCACAGTTGATCCCAAGGTCGCTAGTCGCTGGTTAGCCAAAGCAGAATTCATAGCGAATGAAATCGATGAAATCAAAGCAAACGCCCAATCTGCATTAGATGGTTCTGCGTGGTCACCTGCAATTGATCACTCCGAAGCAAAGGCAGTTGTCCAACAAATAGAACTAACTGAGGCAACGGCGAGCACAGTGTTAAACATTTGTCGTGAATTGGTACTAACTTCGGGTAGTTCGCAACAGTTGCCAGCTCTGTTGGCTGCTGCCTTGGCTGGAGTCCTAAGCGCTACTGCTGAAGTTATATCTGACCAAGCAGAAATTGCTGAGGACTCTCCTGCTGACATCCAGCATGAAGATCTTGAAGACTGGCAAGATCAGCGTGCAAAAGCTATTAAGGAATTGCGTAATTTAGATGAGACCCAGCCACTCTTAATTGGTGGGTCAATTTTGCGCGATGCTGAGAAGATCACCGAAATCTTGAGTGATTAGAGCACTTACTTAGATAAAAAGAAAAGACACCCGAAGGTGTCTTTTCTTTTTAGTAGCGGGGACAGGACTCCGTCACAATTCACTTGACGTGAATTGTTCCTCCTCAAATCCGAGTGCCGCTAGAAACCAAAAATGAGAGTCCCAAAGGACTCTCATTTTTCGTTAGTAGCGGGGACAGGATTTGAACCTGTGACCTCTGGGTTATGAGCCCAGCGAGCTACCGAGCTGCTCCACCCCGCGTCGGTTTTCCAAGGATACGCGAGGATTCCAGCCCAACCAAATCGTTAACTTGGTTATTGAGTTGGCGATGGTGCCGGAGTAGCAACTGGTGAAGGTGTAGACGTTGGTGCCAGACTCTCACCAGCTATCTGACTTCCCGCAGTTGTAGCGCGGTCTAGCGCCTCTGAAAGTCGATCCTGCGCCGCGCCATAAGCCGCGAAGTCACCAGCAGCCAGGGCCGCTACTCCATCGGTGTAAGCCTTGTTGGCGTCAATGATTGCCTTTGCCAGATCTTGTTCCGGAGTTGTTACTGGAGTCTCAGGTGCTGTTGGATCCGTGGGATCAACTGGAATTGTGGTTTGCCCAGTGAAAACCTTCTTTAGCGCAGTTTCCAAATCGTCTTCAAAGGCAACCTTGGATCCGAATGAAACAAGCACCTTTCGAAGTAATGGATACCCGCCGCCCTGTGAGGCACGAACATAGACCGGCTCGAAGTAGAGCAAGCCGCCACCGACTGGCAAGGAAAGCAAGTTACCGAGCACTACATCTGAGCCACCAGTTCGAAGCAACGAAAGTTGCTTAGCAACTTCTGGATCAGACTCGAAATTGTTCTGCACCTGACGCGGACCAGGAATAGTTGTATTTCTTGGTAGTTGCAAGACGCGAATTGTTCCGTAGTCATCGCCGTGATCTGAGTTAACCGACATGAACGCTGCCAAAGTCTGACGCTTCGTTGGCGCATATGTCGTTGTTAACGAAAACGTAGGTGCAGTCTGATCTGGCATCTGTAGCGTTAAGTAATACGGTGGCTGGGCCTGTCCGATTGTTGGCTTAGTTGGATCTTCTGGCACGATCCAGAAATCCTGTCCTGAGTAAAACGCTTGTGGATCGCCAACGTGGTACTTGGCTAAAACGTCGCGCTGGACCTTGAACATATCTTCTGGATAACGAATGTGATCCAGTACTCCAGCAGGAATTGCAGACTTTGGTTGGACTACTCCAGGGAAAGCTTTGCTCCAGGTTTGTAGGATTGGGTCCTTTTCATCCCAGGCGTAGATATTTACCGTTCCGTCATACGCATCAACTGTTGCCTTAACGGCGTTGCGAATATAAGTGATGTTCCCTGCGCTAAAAGGCATCGATGCGGATTGCGTGTTAACCGAATCAGCCGTGGCATCTCGCAAGGAAACGCGCGCAGCATATGGAAATTCATTCGTTGTTGTGTATCCGTCGACAATCCACTGAACTTTGCCATCTACGACAGCAGGGTACGGATCCCCATCAAGAGTTAACCAAGGAGCAACTTTTTCTACCCGAGTCTTTGGATCACGATCGTAGAGAATTTTTGAATCGGGACCAATTTGATTTGAAAGTAAGATATTTGTGTCTTGATAATTCAATGCAAATATTGCACGTTGAATCATGTTTCCAATCGGAACGCCACCAGAACCGGTGTAGGTATTGTTGGTCTGGCCGTTGGCACTCTTGTCGTCTGGAAAATCAAGTTCTAGTGGTGGTTGGTTAGCGTTACTGCCAACGATGGAATAGGCCGACGACTGCTCACCGAAATAAACTCTCGGTTGCGCAATATCAAGCTTGCCTGAAGGTGGAATGTTGCTTTCTAAAAACTTAGGTGCACCATCTGCTTGGGAAGTATTTTCATAAGCCGCCACAACGCCATACCCATGTGTAAATACCATGTGATCGTTGAACCAGTTTCGTTGATCGCTTGCGACACCATCGAGGTTTACTTCTCTAACCGCGATAACGGTTCCACGCTTTACGCCATCAATCAGATATCGATCTACGTCGAGTGTTTCTGGGAAAGCATAGAAGCCACGAATCTGTTGCAGCTGACTGAATGTTGGAGAGTTAAGAGCTGGATCAAGGAGTCGGATGTTTGAGAGGGTTCCAGCATCTTTTGCCAGCGATGCCTGCGATGGATTATCAATTGCTGCGTACTCCGAAAACTTCACATCTTTTAGTCCATATGAGGACAGCGTCGAATCAATATTTCTTTGAATGTAGGGTGACTCGCGTTGTAACTCGGAAGGTTTAACCTGGAACTGCTGCACGAAAGCTGGGTATAACCCACCAATAACAAATGAAGCTCCTAGCATCGCGCCAAAGGCAATAAACGGTAGCGACCAGCCTTTTCTAAAAATTGCGATAAAGAAAAGGATGGAAGTTGCAAGCGCAATGTAAGTCAAAATGGTTTTAGCGGGAACAACCGCATTAACATCTGTGTACTTAAGGCCAGTAATTAAGGCATCGGACTTTGTTGCCAACGAGAACTTGTCGATTGAATAGGCACCTGCCTTCAATAGCGTTAGCATTCCTAGGAAAAACATTAAGTGCCGGCGAGCTGAGTCGGTTGACTGCGCAATGCTCGTGCGCAAGCCACCGTAGATGTAGTGCACTACGACGTTAACAATTAACGAAACGATCAGAATTGTGAATCCAAATCCTAGAAAGAATTTAAGGAATGGAAGTTCAAACGCATAAAACGAGATGTCTTTACCAAATTGTGGATCAGTCTGAGCAAATGTAGTTGAGTTGCGCCACAGCATAAAAGTTTTCCACTGGCTTGAAGCTGACAACCCTGTCAAAACTCCAAATGCGATTGGTCCAGCAATAAACACTATGCGACGAAACGAATCTAAACTCTCTCGATATTTTTGGAACGCAAATTCCTCAGGAGTTGCCGGCAAGTTGATTGGACGAGCACGATGCGCCACAGTGGCTGCACCCCAAATGCTCAGTGCAGTCAAAATCGAAAAGCCAAAAAACAGGATTGCTTTGATTGCTAGTTGCTGGGTATAAACATCGGTGTGGCCCACCGACCCGTACCACTGCCAGTCGGTATAAAAGCCGGCGAATATAGAGAATGCAACAAAGAGACCCACTAGGGCCGAAAGGGTTATTCCTAGAGGGCTACGACGAGGACGTTCTAAATTTATGCTCACTTAAATACCTTACGTTGAAATATCGCGAAGCAGATACGACAGACTTACCCTATGGATTTTGCCTCAAACCTTGAACCTTTGATTCGGGAAGTTGAAGACCACGTAGCTAGCGCAGGGTGGGATCAACCGGTTCGCCTGTTTGCTCTAGTTCCTACGGCAAGTTTGCTCTCTGCCAACCCCGAATTGGCAGATGAACTCGGTATTAGTGCTGAAATGCCCCTCACTTCAGTCGAGCAAGAGATTGAGGACACTTTGGAACTAGATGAGCTGTTGGGAACCATTGCCTGGCCTGAGGATGTGGCAGGGGCCATTGTCGCTCTGGAGCGAATCGTTTTGCCTCCTTCAGCTGAGTCAGACTTACCAGTCACAGATGACTCTGCACTTGTGCAAGCGGCATCAGATCACCCAGAGCGACGCGACGTGAGAATTGTCAGTGCAGTTCTGCGAAGCGGGCAAAACCTAAATGCACTGCGGTACCGGACTCATGATTCAGCGGACGCAGTAGCAGTTGCTCCAAATTTAGTTGCTCGGCTTAATGATGCCTTGGCATCAACTTTTGCAGATTAGGGAACTGTCTCAAAACAACTAAGGCTGTTCGCCGATATTTAATGGTGTGCCAATTTGTCGAAGTGCACCGGTGCCACCGGCAATGTTTACAACATCAAATCCTTGGTCTTCTAAAAATTTTCCAGCCTGTCCCGATCGACCGCCTGCTTCGCAAATTAGATACTGAGTCTTTGTCTTATCAATTTCGGCTTGGCGAACTGGAATTGTAGAAAGCGGGATGTGAATTGCACCTGGAATGTGCCCCGAAACATATTCGTCAAGTTCGCGAACGTCGACAATTGAGACGTTTTTGTAAATTGCTAACAGTTCGAGCGCTGAAATCTCATGCATTGTGATTCACTTTCCTAGGATCCTTTATATTCTATTCGAAACACGGGGTAACTGGCTTGCCTGAATTAAAAGTATTGATTGCTGCCATTGCCTCATCTAAAGTTTTAACTGCAGCCACGGTTAATCCATCTGGGATGTGTCCAACTACATCGCTGCAGTTTCCCTGAGGCGCTAAAAACAGCACTGCGCCAGCATCACGAGCACCAATTAGCTTTTGTTGAATCCCGCCAATTTCGCCAACATTTCCCTTTGGGTCAATCGTTCCAGTGCCGGCGATTGTTTTTCCTTGGGTAAGCGCGCCAGGAGTTAGCTTGTCGATAATTCCGATGGCAAACATAGTTCCAGCGCTTGGGCCCCCAACACCTGTGACACCGAAATCAATTTCGTAGTTTGCTGAGTAACTTATGTCGATTCCAATACCAATGTATGGAAGTTTTGATTCGTCCTCATTAGTTGTTGGATCATCCTGGCGTGTGCCGGAAGTGACAACAACATCAAGCTTTGAATCGCTGCGCACAACTGAAAAAGTTAAGGCAGTTCCAATGGGCTTAGAGCGCACTGCCGCAACGACCTGCTCTGGAGTTTTCATCGGCACACCATCAATTGCCAGAATTTCGTCACCAGCCCGAAGTTTGTTTTGAGCCGGGGTATCAAGGCCAACGCTGGTAATAATTACTTTTTCGTTAATTGGCTGTTTCAAATAATCCATTGCTGCTGCGATCGCGTAGCTCTGCGAAGTACTAAATGCCTCGGCATTTCGTGCCATATTTTGTTCTTCAGTCTCACCTTCAGGGTAAATCGATTCGCGTGGCACGACTCGCTTATCTGGATTTAGCCAGCCCAAAATAGCTTGAAACATATCTAGACCTTGTTGGGGGCCTCCGTACTCGCTGACCGTTGTCATGTCGAGTTCACCCTCAGTTTGATAAGTCTGCGTGCCCGAAATCGAAATCAATTCAACTTCGTCAACTGTGCCAATCGTGTTAAAAACGGGTCCTGGCGAAGTCATCACGTATGGAACTGGAATAAACATTGCGGCACCCAGCAAAATCAAAAGTATCCACGTGAGAGTGGGCTTTATTTTTGGTCGCATGCAATTACCGCTTCTTATAGGGGAATCTGAAAGTTTCCAGAGTTACAGCGTACGTGAATACTTCGGATGTTCGCCGTGGGCTAGTTCCAAAATGATTAGTTGTGGTTAATCCTGGGCATAACCTTGTAAGTATTCGGAGCCTTTGGACCTAATTAGAACAAGATAAGTAGGAACCATGACAATGCCATTTGGATTCGCCCCTGGCGGAGATGACAACAATGAGTTAGCAGACATGTTGGAAAATATGGGACGCATGCTACGTAATGGCGGCGATCCTTCAGGAGGCTCAGTTAACTGGACGAGTGCCCATACGGCCTCCGATCAAGAATTGAAAAAAGCTGGTGATCCGCAGATCAGCGAATCCGATGCTGAAAAGCTTCGAGCTGCTGCTGACTTGGCTGATTTATGGCTCAACGATGCAACCACTATCCCAAGTGCCGGTCACACGATTAACGGAGTAACTCGCAAGCAGTGGCTAGGTTCTACTTTTGATTCCTGGAAAATCGTTGTGCAACCAGTCGCAGATGCAATGGCAGGTGTTATGGCTGGCATGTTGCCATCCGGTAACGATGCCGGAACCCTAAACATTCCAGATGAATTACTTTCCAGCCTGCCTGATGAAGTGGCGGCAAACCTTCGAGAGACTTTGGCCTCACCTGACTTCGCCGCAATCACCGGACCTCTTATGGCTATGGCAAAATCCATGGGTGCAACCATGTTTGGAACGCAATTCGGTCAAGCTTTGGGACAAATGACTACGGAAGTTTTAAGTAACTCTGACGTCGGTATTCCATTAAACGCTTCAGGTAAACCTGGGTTAGTTATTGCAAATACCAATTTATTCATTCAAGGCCTATCCATTGATGAATCTGAAGCCAGGCTCTACGTAACCCTTCGTGAATTAGCTCATCAAAGATTGTTCACTGCTGCCCCTTGGATTCAATCTCAATTAATGGCCGCGATATCGGATTACGCACGAGGTGTGAAAATTGACACCACTGCAATCGAATCTGCCATGACGCAGATTGATCCCACAGATCCGGAAAGCATAAATAGCATGATGGCCTCCTCGTTGTTTGAGCCCACACAGACTCCCGAACAAGTCGCCGCGCTAACCAGGATCGAACTACTCTTGGCGCTAATTGAGGGCTGGGTCACCGTAGTGGTGACTCAGGCGGCCGGTAGTCGGTTAAAGTCCGCTGGGGCACTTGAAGAGGTCTTTAGAAGGCGGCGAGCAGCAGGCGGTCCTGCCGAAAAAGTCTTTGGCGGACTAATCGGACTGGAGATGCGTCCAAGGCGAATGCGGGAGGCTGCCGCTTTATGGCAACGTTTAGCTGATATTCAAGGAATTGCTGCTCGCGATGCGCTTTGGTCTCACCCCGACTTACTTCCACGCGACTCTGACATTGATGACATAGATGCTTTTCTTTCCACTGGTACCGAGGATCTAATGGCAGAACTGAACAAGGCGATTGAATCCTCTAAAGAGGATCCACAAACCGATTCTTGAGTTTTGCGCTACTCAGACTTTAAAAACTGTTGCGCATGAGAATACCCATCTAAGTAGGCTTTTGCTTTTTCGTGTTCTGGAAACTTGTTCATCAATTCATAGAATGCTGGGCTGTGATCCGTTACCAACAAATGAATCAATTCATGAACAATTACTGAATCAATTACGTAGCCTGGCATCCGTTGCATTCGATGGGAAAGTCGAATGTTGCCTTCATCAGGGGTGCAGGATCCCCAACGAGAATTTTGATTGGTAACCCAACGAATCTTCACTGGAACTTTATGGGTTTCGAACAGATCTACACCTAAATATTTTCGGGAAAGTAATCGTGCTCGTTGCTCAAGGGAATCCTGTGAGGTAGTTCTCTCATCTCGGTCATCTAAGCGATTCACTAGTTCAGCCACATAGGCATCGACATCGCGCTTTGCCATTCTGGTTGGCACTGTAACTACGGTTTTTTCATTATCGCGATACGCAGTTACATTTCGCTTTGCGCGCTTACTGCGTTTCACTTCAACCTTTGTTAAATCAGTTCGCTGATAAACAAATTCAACTGGTTCACTCATTAGTGAATCCAAGTCAGTTCCTTCAAATTGATCGTCGGCATCGAAAAGGGAAGGCTGATTTTGACTAGTCACAAAACTTAAGGCTAGTCCAGATGTCTGCGAAAATGATGAAGCTCTCGAGCCGCGTGCTCAAGCATTCGCCTTCCCCTTGCGAATGTCGGCTCGTTATCTCGAGAGCTTCAACTCGTGAAACTTACGCGCAACTAAGTAGTTAGCGCAACGTAAATTGAGAAGTATTGAACTTTGCTGTGGACAAGGCTGGGGACTAACTGGGGATACCTGCCAATTAATTGGGGATTACTGGTGAACAACTTGGGGATAGATTGATTGTGACCACGTGAATATCGCTATTTATCAGGCATTATGTTGTCCACGGAATGTGGAAAGAAAATAGTTTTATCCCCATGGGGCATATGTCTAAATTCATAGATTGGTATCAAAAGCCTCGCACTTTCCAGACTCTGATAACGCAGCTATTGGAAGTGCGTAACACAAAGACATTGTGGAATGTTTGCGTCTTGCACAAATCACAAACTGAAGAATTCACAAATGAAAATTTCTAATCCAAGACTCGCTCCAGGCGTTCGCATTTATGAACGTGGTTCATCTCAGGTGCAAATTGGAATCAACCCGAATTCGGCACTCGTTATAGACAAAAAGGTCGGAAAAACGATCAGAAAATTCTTAACCGGGGCACATTCGGTATCCGAGATTTGCAACCAACTAGTTTCAGAGGGACACGATTTGCAATCGAGCGAAAATTTCCTAACTCAACTGACTTCACTTGGTTTAGTTGAATCTGGCCCAATAGCTGCAACTTATGATCAGCAAAATCCAGTAAGTGAGATCCAGCGTCTAAATCTCTTACGTGAAACTGGTGGCGATCTTGATGCAATTAATCAAAGAATTGGATGCGAAGTATCGATTAGAGGAGCAGGTCGTCTTGGGATGACTGTATGTCTACTACTTGCCAGCGCTGGATTTCCCAACATTACAGTTCATGACTCAACACTGGTGAGTGAATCCGATTTAACTCCCTGGGGCGCATCTCGGATCGACATTGGACTTCGTCGAGACAATGTGGCCAAAAACTTGATTGAGCGGATGATACGTGGTGCTTCTGCACATAAAAACTCCCTAAGATTTCGTTCGAATCGAAAACTCGAAATTCTATTGCCCGATCAACGCGCAGATTTCCCATGGATTTCTGCGACAAGTGCAGACCTATTGGTTGCCACTGATACCTCTCACCTATTCGCCGCAACAAGTTCCACAGTCAGTCTCATCAGTTCGGTAATTGGTCCTGGCGAAACTCCATGCCTTCGCTGCTTACACCTACACCGATGTGATCAAGATCCACAATGGCCACTCATTGATCTACAAGTCTCCCAAAGCCCAACTGTGGATAGCGCAAGCATTTCGCTGATATTGAAAACTGCCCTAGAAGTCGTCCGGTTAGTTTCAACTTGGGTCGATGAGCCTGAAACAAATGGCGCGCAAATCTTAAAACTGGGAGATTCGCTGAATTCAGTTGAGACCTATCCCACCTTCTTTCACCCTGCCTGCGGATGCCGATGGGACCTAACTGCCTGACAATTGAGTGTGAGCGATTTATCCCAAAGTGGCCTATCCCGTAGTGCGCGAATTGCGGCATTGCCACTTCGCCATGTTGGCCGCCGCGCTGTGGGTCTGGGCAAGCGTCTCGGGGGTATGTCCGCCGAAGATGCCACAGCACAGGCGCAGGCCAAGACTGCGGAACAAATCTTCAGTGTCCTTGGCGAACTAAAGGGTGGCGCCATGAAGCTAGGTCAAGCCCTGAGCGTATTTGAATCAGTCTTGCCAGACGATGTAGCAGCGCCTTACCGCGAATCACTTACAAAACTCCAAGACTCTGCGCCACCTATGGCAGTTGAGTCAGTGCACCAAGTTCTTCGCGAATCTCTCGGAGATAACTGGCGCGAACGCTTTACGTCTTTTGATGACGAACCGGCAGCAGCAGCCTCGATTGGGCAGGTTCATCGCGCAGTTTGGCATGACGGCCGCGATGTAGCAGTCAAAATTCAATACCCTGGCGCATCGGGTGCACTTCTCGCGGACTTGCAGCAGCTTTCTCGGTTTGGGCGATTGTTTGCCGGATTTTTTCCCGGCGTTGATGTTCGTTCTATTTTGCGTGAACTTACTGACTGCGTGGCTGAGGAACTTGATTACCTGCATGAGTCTAAGGTTCAACGAAAGTTTGCGGTTGGCTTCGATGGTCACCCTGATTACTTCATCCCACATGTTTTAGCGGCTGCCGAGAATGTCATTGTCACTGAATGGGTTGAAGGAAAATCACTTGCACGCCTGATTGAATCCGGTACACAGGATGAACGTGATCATTTTGGAAAAATGTATTTACGCTTCTTACTTTCTGGACCAAGTCAGGTTGGACTCTTGCACGCAGATCCACATCCTGGCAACTTTAAAGTAATGCCAGATGGCAGGCTTGCAATACTTGATTTTGGAGCGACTGCAGAACTTCCTGATGGCCTGCCACCGGCAATGGGAACTTTGTTGAAGATTGCTCTAGTTGGCGACTCGGAATCAGTGGTTGCTGGACTCCGCGAAGAGGGCTTTATCAGGCCAGGCATTGAATTGAATCCGCAGTCGCTGCTTGATTACCTCGGTCCTTTTACAGAACCGGCTCAAGTTCCTGTTTTCAAGCACAGTCGCGACTGGATCAGAGAACAATTCGAACGCACGAGTGACCCGCGCAATGCGGATTGGTCAATTGGTATGAAAATCAACCTGCCACCCAACTACGTAATGATTCATCGAGTTTGGCTCGGTAGCATTGGCGTTTTATGCCAGTTAGAGTCAGAGTTTTCGGTGCGCGATGAATTCGCGCAATGGGTGCCTGGATTTGCTGAGGAAGTAGCTAGCTAGATCTTTAAGTCGCGTAGCAAAGTAGATTGTTCGCGGTATCCCTTGCCATCGGTATGCCGGGATTTGGCCCAAGAAATTTTTAAATGAGTTTTAGCGCGAGTCATAGCTACATACAAGAGCCGGCGTTCTTCATTAAATTCCACCGCAGTGGTTGCGTGAGAGATTGGAAGCAAGCCCTCACTAACTCCCGCAACGAAAACGGCTTCCCATTCCAGGCCCTTGGCAGCGTGAATAGATGCCAAGGTGACCGCATTGGCACTTGGGGCAAATTCCATTTCACTTCGCACGTCAAGGGACTTAACAAAGTCTGGTAGCTGCGCAGTAGCATCTTTTGCCTGAAGCTCGTCAGCTAAATCCACGATCGTGTTTAGGGATTCCCAGGTTTCTCTGGCTGCTCGTCCGCTGTCGGGTGCTTGAGATTTCCAACCTACCGATCCCAAAATGTCTCGAACTGTCTCGGCCATAGCCTTGGTTCCAGTTACATGTAACCCAGCACGCAGATTTAAGAGGGCATTCTTAACTTCAGCACGTTCAAAAAATCTTTCGGCTCCGCGTAACGAAATTGGCACACCTAGCGCGCTCAGTTCAGCTTCAAAAATTTCAGATTGGCTATTAATTCGGTACAAAACTGCAATTTCTCTTGGTGCAATCCCTTTTGAAATAAGTTCCAAAATCTGGGTACCAGTTTGCTTGGCTTCTTCTTCGTCATTTGCATACGAAGTAACACTTACAGCAGGGCCTTTCCCGCGTTGTGAAACAAGACGAACCGGACTAGTTGCATCCTTCGCTAGAACTTGGTTTGCTACTGCAATGATCGGTTCGGTACTTCGGTACGAGTGACTTAATTGAAAATCTTGAGTTCGAGCAAAGTGGGATTTGAAATCAATCAGATACTTTGATGTCGCACCCGAGAACGAGTAAATAGTCTGAGCTGGATCGCCCACAACACAAACATCATCACGATCACCAAGCCAAAGACTGAGCAATTCAAATTGCACTGGACTTACATCCTGAAATTCATCTACCGTGAAGTGACGATATTGCTTTCGAACTGCTCCTGCCATTTCGGGATAGTTCTCCATCATTGCAGTAGTTAGTAGAAGTACATCTTCAAAGTCCATGGCGTGCGCTTCATCAAGACGAGTTAGGTAGGCCTCAAATACTTTTGAAACTTTTTCAATAGTGAGATCTCCGCTTAAGTCCCGCCTCACTTCAACCGCTTTCTCTCGGTAAGCGTCTGGAGAAAGAATATTTACTTTTGCCCACTCAATTTCGGCGGCTAAATCTCGAATTGAATCCTTGTCATTGGCAACTCGACAAAGTGTTGCAGCATCAGCCACAAACCGAAACTTACTAGGCATTAAATCTGGCAGGTTCGAGTTAAAGAACTGGGGATAAAAAAATCTAAGTTGACGCAACGCGGCACTATGGAAAGTTCGCACTTGCACACCTGAGACACCTAGTTGCCCCAGTCGATTCCTAAGCTCGCCTGCAGCTCTCGTCGTAAACGTAACAGCTAAAGTTTGCGTTGGATCATGAACCCCAGTTGCTACTGCGTGGGCAATGCGATGTGTGATAGTTCGAGTCTTTCCGGTGCCAGCGCCAGCAAAAATTGCAACCGGACCTGAAACGCATTCGGCCGCAGCGCGCTGCTGGTCATCGAGGGCATCAAGAATGTCGGGCACTGCCCTATTGTGCCAAGCCCCTACGACAAACTCATAGGGCAGTCATAGGAATCTGTCGGATTACAGGCCTAGCAAGGTTTTAACTTCACCAATGCTTGGATTAGTCCGAGTTGATCCATCAGGGAAAACCAAAGTTGGTACCACGGCATTTCCACCATTTACGCCCATAACGAAGTCAGCTGCACTTGGATCTTGTTCAATATCAATCTCGTTGTACTCGATGCCTTCGCGGCCCATCTGAGCTTTCAAGCGCTGGCAGTACCCGCACCAAGGAGTGCTATACATGGTTACTTTTTCACTCATGACTTCTCCAAATTCTTGTAATGAGAATTACCTACTTAACTTCGACACCAGTTGATCGGTATATCTTCACCGTACCAAGACTGAATAAGTCTAAATGCAATTGACACCGGGCTTGGAACTTTAAGAGTTTCCGCAATGCAGGCGGCAGTAAATTCTTCTCGGGAAAACCATTGAACTTCAGTCATTTCCTCATCATGCATTTCAACTTCAGTACTGGTTGCAATTGCCCGATACGCAAGCATCAGTGAAGCTGGAAATGGCCAAGGTTGTGAACCCATGTATTTCAAAGACTGCAAATCAACATGGATTCCAGATTCTTCGTAAACCTCGCGAATAACTGCTGCTTCACAGGACTCACCGGCTTCAACGAAGCCAGCTAGCGTTGACAGCCAGCCTTCTGGCCATTCCCGGCGGCGGCCTAACAAGATGCGCCCAGCCAGATCTTCAACTGCAACAATCATGGCTGGCTCGGTGCGCGGGTAATGTTCGGACTCATGAACGTTGCACTTGCGCGACCAGCCAGCTAGTGCGACATCCGTCTTAGCGCCACACTTCGGACAGAACTGATGTCCTTCGTGCCAAGCGGCGAGTGCGACCGCTGCGGTTGCTAAGCCAACATCTTTTGCCGAAAGTGCTGCTCCAACATCACGCAGACTTACCCAATTCACATCAGTTAAGCCAACTTCATCTCGCATGATTGCGATGTATGTGTGGTCATCGTCGGCGCCTAAAAACACTGAAGCTTGTTCCGCATCTAGCGATGACATTTTCAATGACCAAGGCTTAACCCAAACTATTGACAATTCATCAGTAACTGGAATGTTTCGCTCGTGCAGCACTAAAACTCTGGTGTTATCTGCGGTCCACGCCGCTTCGAACCATTGTGGATTGGCGCGTAACTCTGCCAAGCGGTCAACAGTGAATCGCGCTAACGGCAAATCGTTCATCAAGGTGTCCACAAGTAGCGATCATACGCGCTTGGGAATAGTCTGCAGATATGAGAGTTGCAACCTGGAACTTGTTACATGGAATCCCATTACTTGACCCGCAAAATGTTCCTAGCTTGGCTCAGGTCGCAAGCAATATCTCGGCTGATCTCATTGGTTTGCAAGAAGTTGATAGGCAGCAAGGACGCAGTAATTACGAGCATCAAACCAAGATTGTTGCCGATGCCAATGGACTTCCCTATTGGGTCTTTGCGCCAGCAATTACTGGAACACCTGGTGAGACCTGGGAAGGTGCAACTGACTCACACATTCACTTGCACAGCCATGCGGACATTAATCCCAACGAGCCGCATTATGGAATTGGATTAGCGTCACGATATCCATTGACAAATATTGAGGTTTTGAGATTTAAGGCAGCGCCCTTTTCTTTACCCCTACTTGTACCAAACGATCCTCGGCCACGTCTAATGAAAGTTTCCGATGAGCCTCGCTTGGCGATCATTGCTGATGTCGAATCTCCGCTAGGTACTATAACTGTGGCAAACGCTCACTTAAGTTTTGTACCTGGATACAACGTTAAGCAGTTGCGGAAACTTACAAAATATTTAGTCGACCGTCCGAATCCAGTTCTTGTTATTGGAGACTTTAATTTGCCTGGAAAGATTGCTAATTTAGTTTCTCGCTGGGAATCGCTGGCCACACTTCCTACTTATCCAACATTTAAGCCTCGCATCCAGTTTGATCACATGATTTCTCGGGGCTTAGCGGAAGAAACAGTTAGGCAAGCAAAAGATTCAGCTGAAGTAATGCCACTGGCAATTAGCGACCACTGTGCCCTAATTGTTGAAATTACGAAATAAGTTCGGTCAATTCCGCAAGCGATAACAAGTTTGTTGGCGAACTCACAACTTGATCTGCTACGTAATAGAACACTGCTTGAATTTGATCTGGATTTACGCCGAGCGTTAGCGCCGCAGCCTGGCGATAGATACTAAGTTGCAAATCGTTTGCCGATCCTGGTTTTCCAGTTTTCCAATCGACAACTAACCAGTTCCCAGTGGCAGTTGGATCGTCGAGTGTTCCGGTAAACAAAGCATCCAATCGACCCCGAAGCGTTCTACCACCAAGTACTAAAGCAAATGGGAGTTCGAGCGAGGCTGGGGTTCGGTCAGCAAATGGCCCTGATTCGAATGTGGACTTAAGCGACTGCAACTGATCGTCAGTGTAAATTTCATCGTCCATCGCGCCAGAGAGGGTTTCGGTATCAATCAAAGTTCTTCTGCCATAAAAAGTTTCAACCCAGGTATGGAAAGTGGTTCCTCTGTCTGCGGCACTCGATGGTTTTCGAGGCATTGGACGAACTAAAGACTTTAAAAACACTTCTTCGTCAGTTTCTAATGCAATTAGCTGACTTGCAGATAGCGAAGTTGGTAAGCGGACCAATCTTTCAACAGAATTATATTGACTCGCTTGCAAAACTAATGCGTCGATGTCTTGTTGCCAGGAATCAACCAAAGCTAACTCTTCATTAGTTAATCCTGATTCATCGTGCAAATTGATTGCTGCGGATTTAACGAGGTCAGCGTCCAATTGAATCTGCCGGCGCTTATCAGGATCAACTTCGGCTGGCCAAGAAAGGTACTGAACGTCTGCCAGCATTGGATTTGTCGCATCGGTATCAGGAATTTCCGTCCAAATTTGAGGATTTGTCGCACCTTCATGCAGGTCAATTAGGAAATCACTTGGCCCGCGCAGCCTTGCTTGAGTTGGACCCCACCAAGATCCGCTCGCAATCACTTTTTTCTCAGCTCGTGTTATCGCGACATAAGCCAGTCGACGCTCATCTATTGTCGCTAGTTCACCGGCAGCAGTTGTAAAGGATTTAAAGTCAACACCGCGCGGCCCAGATGGACTTGGGAATTCGGGTAGCAATGGATTAATTGGAGCACCAAGAGAATCTGGTGGAATTCGAAAGGCATTTTTTGGCCAATGTCGATCTTTCGGAGTCGAAGGGAAAACTCCAATCGTTAAATCTGGGACCACCACGATTGGAAATTCCAGACCTTTTGATTTATGAATCGACATAATGATCACTGCGTTATCGCTGAGTGTGACATCCGCTTCTACAAAGGAGTTGAATCTTTGGCCAGTGCGTAAGTACTCCAAGAAAGCAGCAACACTCGAGTCGCCTTCGAGGTTTCTAAAGTTGCCTGCGAGGTCAATCAAGGCGGCTAGTCGATCAAAATGCGTAGAGCCCTCTGGTGAGTTCATCACCATGGCTTCAATACCAATTCCAGTGACTCGAATTATTCGTGAAATCAAATCAATTGCAGACTCATTACAAAACCTGCGTAGTATCCGTAATTGGCCAGCCAGTTCAATCATGCGAACCCTGGCTTCAGGCGAGTAAGGAAGTGAGTCATCTTCACTTACAAGCTCTAAGGCATCAAGCAAGCTAACGCGCTGTGACTTATCGACTGCTGAAACAATATGATCGAGCTGTACTTCAATTGGCATTTCAGCGGTTACATCAAGTCGAACCAGTTCAGATGCATGTCGACCTAGAATTGCCAAATCGCGAGATCCGATCTGCCAACGCGGACTCAGCAAAATTCGAGCTAGTGCGGAATTTGCCGTTGGGTCATGTATGGCCTCTAAGTAACTAACTACTTCACGAACTTCAGGGAGATTCACCAGTGCGCCGGGATCAACTACCTGAACCGGTATTCCCCGGGCTTCCAAGGCATTTACATAATGTTGTGCATTCTTTTTTTCTCGAAGTAGAACAGCAACTTCGTTCCAACTTTTGATTGGCTTAATTTTTGAAATTTGTTCAGCTACCCACTCAACTTCATCGGCAAATGTTGGCAGAAGTGCAGTATGAATTTCTCCTTCAGGTTTTGCATCATCTGCTGTAACCAACTCAACAATCTCGGGATGAATTTCTCGCAATTTATTACTCAAGGAATTTGCCGCAGTGAGAATATTTTTTCCCGACCTTCGGTTTGCAGTTAGCTTATAGATCTGGGCCGGCTCCCAAATCCCATTAAACTGACGCTTAAAGTCGGTTTTGAAGTTTTCCATATTTGTGATTTCGGCACCGCGCCAGCCATAAATTGCTTGGCAGGGATCACCAACAGCCATAACTGGGTGACCATTGCCAAAAAGCTCCTGCAACAAGACTTTTTGAGATAACGAGGTGTCTTGATATTCATCCAACAAAACAACATGGAATTGCTCTTTCAAAATGTCTCGCATGGCTTGCGAATTTTGTGCAGCTTGGGCCGCTAACCGAATTTGGTCAGCATAATCAATCACATCATTTGAAATTTTTGCTTGACGGAAATCAACAACTAACTTGGCCAGAGCTACTCGCTTGTTACAAGTTTTTATCATGTCGTGGGTTAGCTCTTGCTTTTTCTCAATTGCTTCAAGGCTAATTAATCTTTGGAGATCATTTTCAATAATGCGATTGGGATCCACTAAGTAGTTTGAGCATTGCTCATCAAGTTTTAGCATTTCACTAACTGCAGTGGTTGGACTGTATCCAAGTCCACCCAAGTCATAACTTGATTGACAAACAACCCGCATGGCAAGTTGATATCGAGTTGCATCTACGACAACGCGGGCATCTGGCTCGAGGCCAAGTCGTAGCGCATGCTCTTTGAGTAGTCGGGAACCGAAGGCGTTGTAAGTTGAAATAATCGGTTCACCCAAGTCAGCATGAGCAGATTCGTCTGGCAGGTATTTAAGTGCAGCCGGCAAGAAACTTCGGACACGGGTCATCAATTCGTTTGCTGCCTTCGTGGTGAAAGTTAGACCAAGAATTCGATCCGGCGATATTTGCTGCGTCATGATTAACCAAGCGATCCGACCCGCCATAACGGTAGTTTTGCCAGTGCCAGCGCCCGCAACAATCATGCTTGGCTCGAGTGGCGAAATGATTGCTTCTAACTGTTCAGCACTTGGGTTGAATCCAAGGACTTTTGTTAAGTCCGAAGTTGTAATTTCTTTCATGACAACACCTGCTTTCCTTCAGGTGTTGCCGGACACAACGTTCGAACTTTGCACGATTTACACTTTTGGTCTTCGTAGCGAGCTTCATATCTTTCATCGAGCACGATCAAAGCGGCTTGACCAATTCGTTGATCTAGCGAGGTAGGTGAATTCTCATCATGAGTTTCGGGTGAAACTTGTTGAACCAGAGCTAGATCGGAATTATCTTTTTCACCAACCCGCAACTGAACCAATGCAGCACCTTGTACGTCTTGACTTGGCTCACGTGAAACGATCTCGCCATCTTTAGTGAAATTACCGTTCTCAAGAAGGTATGCGTAAAGGGCTAGTTGTACGTCTTTAAATAAGTCTTTGCTCTTTTTGGCCTCTTTACTGGTTTTGAAATCAAAAATCATAATTCCGTTTTCAGAGAACTCAATTCGATCTGCTCGACCTGAAATTGCAACGTCTACTTCACGCATTGAGCCATCTGGGTTATCGACAGTAACTTTGGTTTTCCAAGTTAGTTCGGACTCAGTGATACTTATTTGATCTTTATGGTTAAGCATCCAAGTTAAAAGCCGCACGGAAGCATCATGGGCCGCAGTTCGTTCCCGCGAACTCTCCCAGTCTGCTTCGTAACCCATCCCTGGCCAAAGCCGATCCAGCTGTTCATCGATTGCCGAAATATCGTAAGCAATTTCGCCTGATGACAAACCTTGCGCAATTGCATGTAACGCATTTCCAAAAATCATTGGTGTCGCAGATTGGGTAAGTGCATTTAGTTTGCGCTCCAAGAACCACTGGGCTGGGCAATGCTCGATTGCAGTAATTCCCGAAGCTGAAATCGCTACCTGGGAACTAATTGGACGCAAGTTTTGAGTCTGCTCCAAAACTCCCCACCATTTCTCGGGGTCTGCATGGAAAAACAATGATCCATGATTTTCATGCAACAGGGCAAGTCGATTTGCGGCAGCAAGTCTTAGAGATTCAGACGAGTCTGGTGAGTTTAAAGTGCGGCGTAAGTTTGCGATTACTCCCTCTGGACTCAATGGTCGTTTTGGGCGACCTGAGGTATGTGCGATTTCGATTCCGGGCAGTGCGGTGACAATGTCGGTAATGAATCTCGTAGGGGATACGCCATCGTCTCGAACTGAAGTGTCGGTTGCCGTAATCATAAGTGTTTGCATGGCGCGAGTAAGTGCAACGTAAAACAGTCGCCGTTCTTGCGCTAAAAGTTCACGCATAGTCATCGGCATTAGCTCAGAATTTGGGCCAATCCGATCTGACTGAAGCAAAGTTTGGTGTTGACGAAGATCTGGCCAAAGTTCTTCTTGTGCGCCAGCAACGACAACGTACTTCCATTGCAATCCTTTGGAACGATGAGCCGTAAGTAACCGGACTGAATCATTTCGTACATCATTTTCCGCTAACGCTTCAGCTGGAATCTCCTGAGCTTCAATTTCATCTAAGAAATTTGTTAAATCTTTACCTCTGCCCCGGGCCACAAATCGATTAGCCAGATCAAATAACGCGCAAATTGCATCTAAATCCCGGTGGGCTCGAGTACTTTGGGTGCCAAAGCCAAGGGCTTGTTCTTGCAGTCGCATTGGCCAGGAAGTTCCCTGCCAAATGCTCCAAAGTACTTCATGTGGACTGGCACCTGCTTGCATAAGTTTTCGGGCATCTATCAAAACTGTGCCAATTTTTTGAATTGCAGCAACTACTGCATCATGTCTGCCCGGAGGCACGTCCAGTAAAAGCTTCGGATCAAGCAAAGCTTCGCTGATTAACACTAAAGCTGGTCGTGGTGCATGCTCAGTGGTTCGATCTGCCATTCGCAAATAGCTACCAAAGCGTCGCAAATCAACCGGGTCAATTGTGGCAAGTGGTCCACTCAGCAATTCAGCAACCACATCAACAGTTGCATGCCTTGGATTGTCGATGATGCGAAGTGCAGTGACTAACGGTGAAACTGCTGGGTCTTGATGTAGCGGAATTTCATCGGCAGCAACTTCAACAGGAATTCCGGCTGCAACAAAGGCTCGATAGATCGTAGGAATCGAAACCACGGCTGAACGTACAATAACCGCAAAGTCTGACCACTGTAAGTTCTGGTTCGCATGCGCACGAGCAACTAAATCTGCGATATGAGAGGCCTCTGCGCCTGGTGAATCGAAAGTTCGAATTTTGAGTTCACCTGAATTTTCAGTAACACATTTTGGATTTCGGTGTTTGTGAATATCAACTGAGTTAAAGCCAGCTGGAATTCGATCGCCAATCACAGCACTAGCCGCCGAGCGAATCTCTGAACCAAATCTTCGACAGGTTGATAGCACGACATTTTCTACTGGGCTCGAAAATATTGATTCGAATTCTTGTTCAAAATTTCTTATGCCGGCTTCGTCAGCACCACGAAACCCATAAATTGCCTGATCGACATCACCGACTACAACCAATGCGCTATCAGCATTAACCATTGCTTTCAATAGGGCGACCTGACCTGGGTCAGTGTCTTGATATTCATCGACATAAATAGCACTAAAGGTTTTGTGCAAATATTCTTGAACGTCAGGTCGATGGCTTAGTAAAACCGCGCGATGTATTAACTCGGAATAATCCAAAACACCTTCGGCATCTAGTACATCCAAGTACTCATCCATGAATACACCAATCGAAGTCCAAGTTTTTCGACCAGTTTGATTTCCAAGATTTACGAGATCTCCCGGATCCATCATGTGTGAACGAGTTCGGGACATGACTGCGCGAATTTCTTCGGCCAACCCACGAGTGCCAACAGCCGGCATTAGGTCTTCTGGCCAATCAAGCCTTTGGTCAGAAATCGCATCTGCAAAAAGTTGTCGAGAACGAACTTGTTGTTCTGGGCCAGATAAAAGTCGGGTTGCCGAAATATATGCCTCGTCAGATTGGAACTGCCTTACCAGTGCATAACAAAAGGAATGAAAGGTACTCACTAAAGGGACGATGCCGCCGCCAACAGCAGCAGTTACTTGGTCGCGCCAGTCAATGGCCGCGCGACGACCAAAAGTTAGACCAAGCACTTGATTTGGATGTAACGCTCCCGAACCCGACAGTCGAGCAGCCATCGCAGCCACCAAAGTTGTCGTCTTGCCGGTACCCGGACCTGCTAAAACCCGCATGGCACCATGTCGATGATTAACTACACGAAGCTGGTCGTCGTCAAGGATCGGCGCAGCGTATGGCAATGCCGGGGTGCGATCAAGGATTAAGCGAGTCATTGCTCCTTATTCCACCATGTACCGGTGACAAAACCGCATCAGGCTTTCGCATTCCCCGATTATTCAGGCAAGATTATGGGGTTAGTACTTTTAATTTAACTATTGATAGGGGGATGTCTGTGGCACCAGCGACTCCGACCTCCACCTTGGTCATAGAAGATGCAGTAATTAACCGGAGATTGCGCCGACCAGCTGACTTGGCGCGCTTTGCCTTCACAATTTTTGCCATAGTTGCTGTGGCACTGCTTGCCTACGTGGCCCAAAGTACAACTACTGGTATCGATCAAGATATTTCGCAAGGCGCCAATCGCCTTCCCGCTCCGATTATTTTGATTACTAACTTAGTCAGTGGTTTTGGCGCCTTAATATTCCCAGCTGCGGCCGCTCTGGATCTGTTAATTCGTAAGCGCACCCGTCAGCTTGTTGAATCAATTGCCGCACTACTTGTCACAGTTGTAATTCTTACCGCTTCGTCATGGGCATTAATTCAGTCAGGGTCTGAGCGGCTACTTCTTACTTTTGCTGGCACAACCGATCCAACAACTGCAGTTCCATTTAGTATCGTCGTCGGCGGCTTGGCTGCCTTCACTACAGTAGCCCGGATCATGTCTCGCCCAAGATGGAACATTGTTGCGGGAATTGTTATTGGATCAATTGCGCTTGCAAATATTGTCAGTGGTGGTGTGACCGCAGCTGGTCTTGGCGTATCATTGCTCGCTGGTTGGGCAGCTGGGTTATTGATTCGCTATTTACTCGGCACAGACACTACTCGCCCATCAGGAAATGAAATTGCAAAAGCAATGGCCGCATTAGGCCTGCCACTTACTTTGCTTCGAGCAGCAGAAGTTTTAGAGTCCGGTCGAAAATATGATGCCAGCACTACCGATGGTCAGCGCATTGACTTGATTGTGTTAGATCGCGATCTAGAGGGCGCTGGTTTAGCTCAGGCTATCTATCGATCTGTTCGATTGCGCGATGATTCAGGTGGTTCTGGCACTTCGATGCGCAGACGACTTGAACGTATTGCCTTAAATAGCTGGGCAATTTCAACGGCAGGAATTTCGACACAGCACTTACTTGCGGTCGCAGAAGTTGGTCCAGATGCTGCAGTACTCGCCTTTCAACATGTGCCAGGTCGATCATTTGATTCAGTTGGACATGCACTTGGCGATGCTGAACTTGCGGGCGCCTGGGAAATTGTGCGGGACTTGCAGTCAGCTCGGATTGCACATCGGGCTTTAATTGCCGAAAACTTTTTGCAAGCAACTGATGGCAAGGTGTACATCCAAGGCTTGGAAGATGGGACTATCGCTGCCTCTGAAGTTTTGTTGCGTATAGATCTTGCCGAAGCCTTAGTTACGCTTTCGCTGTCTGCCGATCCAGTCCGCGCAATTCAAGCGGGTCGAGTCGTACTTGGCGATGCTGGACTGGCTCGTGCCTTGCCGGCATTACAACCGGTTGCACTTTCCCCACACACTCGATCGAAGCTCAAAGAAAATCGCGACCTGCTAACGACTTTGCGGGCAACGATCTTAGAAAACATGCCTGAGACAAACTTCGAAGAAATTGAAATTGAACGGGTTAAACCACGCACTTTAGTAACAATCTTTGCTGGAACCATCGCTGCCTATCTATTGCTAACACAGCTGGGTCAAGTTAACTTCTCAGAGGTTTTCAGAGTCGCAGACACTAGATGGATGCTAATTGGCTTAACTTTTTCTGCACTTACCTACGTTGGTGCTTCGTTAACTCTTTCTGGAGTTGTGCCCGAGAGGCTTTCGTTTTGGAAAACATTTCAGGCGCAATGGGCTGCTTCGTTTGCAACATTAGTGGCACCGCCGACCTTGGGATCAGTCGCAATTAATGTGCGTTATCTGTCACGACAAGGGATGAATACCGCATTAGCAGGAGCTAGCGTTGCCGTTTCTCAAGTTATGTCTTTTTTTAGTCACATCACATTACTTTTTATCGCAGTAATCGTGGCAGGTACATCTAGCGACTTTTCCTTCCGGCCACCTAAGACTGCAATCATTGTGTTCCTTGTGGTAGCCCTTTCAGCCTCCGCGCTGTTCACAATTCCGGCAGTTCGGCGTTGGTCTACTGAAAAGATTCAACCAATCTTTTCCCAAGTTCTCCCACGGCTCTCATCGCTTGCAAATCAGCCAGCGAAACTGGTGACGGGAGTGTTTGGGGTGCTGCTTCTTAACTTGTCCTACTGCGCCTGCTTGATTGCATCAGTAAGAGCCTTTTCTACGGATTCTTCGATGGCTGCAATCGCCCTGGTATATCTTGCTGGCTCGATCGTGGGACAGGCTGCGCCAACACCTGGTGGATTAGGTGCAGTTGAAGCTGCTCTTGCTGCAGGATTAACGGCTGCCGGCATTGATCCAGGTATTGCAATTTCCGCAACCTTGGTATTTCGCTTGATAACTTTCTGGATCCCAACTATTCCTGGTTGGTTTGCTTTCCAGAATTTGCAGCGAACTGGCAACCTTTAATTTCAATTAGTAAGAGGGTTTGTCAGGTTCGATTTGGCTAACCCAAGCAAGTACGCCACCACCGACATGAATTGCATCCTTAAATCCTGCGCCTTTGACTGCCGCAAGAACTTCAGCGGAGCGGCCACCGACTTTGCAATGTAAAACAATTTGCTTGTCGGATGGCATCTTGGTTAACGCATCACCCATCAAAAATTCATTCTTTGGGATCAGCACTGAACCTGGGATACTTACGATGTCGTATTCATTTGGTTCCCGAACATCGATAAGTATGAAATCTTTTTCGCCGCGCTCGCGAGCTTTTAGCATTTCATCGAGTTGCTTGACGTTAATCGTGGAATCAACAATTGCTTCCGCTGCTTCCGTTGAAACGGCGCCACAGAATGCCTCATAATCGATCAACTCAGTCACAGTTGGATTTTCACCACAGACGGCGCAATTTGGATCTTTCCGCATTTTGATTTTGCGATAGGTCATTTCGAGGGCATCGTAAACAATTAGAGAGCCCACAAGTGGATCTCCGATTCCAGTCAGCACTTTAATGGCTTCCGTTACTTGAATCGAACCTATCGATGCACAAAGAACGCCGAGTACGCCACCTTCGGAGCACGAAGGAACCATTCCTGGCGGTGGTGGTTCTGGGTAAAGGCAGCGGTAGCAAGGTCCATATTCAGACCAGAAGACACTTGCTTGTCCATCAAATCGGTAGATCGAACCCCAAACGTAAGGCTTATTCAGTAGTACGCAGGCATCATTTACAAGGTACCGCGTGGCAAAGTTGTCGGTGCCATCAACAATCAAGTCATACTGTGCAAATAGTTCCATCACATTCGTGGCATCAAGTCGGACTTCATGCTTTATTACGTTCACGTAAGGATTGATTCCCTTAACTGTGTCAGCTGCACTATCAACTTTTGGTCGATCGATATCACTTTGGCTATGAATAATCTGGCGCTGCAAATTGGATTCATCAACTGTGTCGAATTCAACAATGCCTAAAGTGCCCACACCGGCCGCTGCCAAATACATAAGTGCTGGGCTGCCTAGACCGCCTGCGCCGACACATAAAACTTTCGCGTTCTTAAGGCGCTTCTGCCCTGCCATACCAACATCAGGAATGATCAAGTGTCGGCTGTAGCGACGGACTTCATCAACGGTCAGCTCAGCGGCTGGTTCTACTAATGGGGGTAATGACATTTTGACTCCTGTGAACGTTATGTCTCTATCCAACCCTGTTTTTTGGTTTCATGTTTCCACCCAATACATCATGGACAGTTATCGCAAAGATTTCGCGGAAATTTGGGGTGACTGGGACAAGTGAGCCAGCAAGGTCTAGCGTAAGAGCCATGGAGCGTCTGCCATTTTTTGACACTGAATTGACGGGATCTGAAGTCAGATCTTCAAAGGAGCACCACCGTCGTTCAGCCGTAATGCGCGCAGGCTTAGAGGTGTTCACTGAAAAAGGGTTCCATTTAGCATCCATGGATGACATTGCCGATCGTGCTGGGGTCAGTAAACCCATTTTGTATCAGCACTTTTCGTCCAAGCAAGATCTTTACTTGGGAATTCTTGATGAGAGAGTCGATGCAATTGTCGAGCAGGTCAGCAGTGCTATTGCTTCTGCCTCATCCAATAAAGGGCGACTAGAGGCAGCAATCGGTTGCTATTTCACATTGGTCGATGATGCAGATCTTGGCTACCGACTCATCTTTGAATCTGACTTCACCATGAATCATGATGTCCGCGCTCGAGTCGAAGATGTTGTTTCTCAGGTATCAAGAATTGTCGGTGCCGAAGTTTCCAAGCAGACCGGAATGTCGTTAGGAGAAGCCAACATCCTCGCAGGTGGGTTAGCCGGAATGGCTCAAGCTGCTGCTTGGCGCTGGCTTCGACTTGGTAGACCTATACCTATTGAGAAAGCGATTACCCAGACTCTTGATCTTGCATGGAACGGCTTGAACTCAATTCAGGCAAAGGCTAGTTCGCCCGAGGCTGACGTAGTTCACATAGAAGATCGCATCGGTTAACGTAGACTCGTATCTGACCTAATCAAACTTTTGGAGCAGCCGTAATGGAAATTCGAATTGGTATTCAGCACGTAAATCGTGAAGTTGTTCTTGAGAGCAACGAAGGCTTGAAGTCTGTTCAAAAATCCATTGACGCTGCGCTGGAGAATGGTTCACTGTTAACTCTCACGGACGAAAAAGGCCGGACCGTTATAGTTCCCGGAGACAAGATTGCGTTCATCGAAATTGGTGCCCAAGTATCTGGCCGCGTTGGATTTGCAACTACTTCGTAGTTACTGATTGCGCTTACTGCGCAATCAACATAAACGCTGTATCTATTGGGATGTGTTAGGACGCCAGTCCTGATTTGATTGCGCTTATTGCGCAATCAACATAAACACTGTATCTATTGGGATGTCTTAGGTTTAGCTCGCTAAACCTAAGACATCCATACGCTTTGCGTGACCGACAGTTAGTCGATTAACCATGGCTGTTAATTCAGTGGAAGTCACAGTCGCTTCACCACTAGGTGAGCGCAAGAAAAGTTCTTGTAATGCTGGACGAGATCCAGCAACTAAAGTCGCTTGGCTAATCATTTCGCCCATAAGTCTTCGTCCCCACAACGCTAGGCGTCCCGCAACTTTAGGATCTTGCTCAATCGCAGCCCGAATTCGATTAACTGCGAACTCCGCTTGACCAACGTCAGATAAAACTTCCGCTACGAGCGCAGCGGTTTCAGGATCCATGTGGGAAGAAATTTCTCGGTAAAAGTCATTTGCAATTCCATCGCCCACATACGCCTTAAGTAATCCCTCTAACCAGTCACGAGGGGTTAGCGTGTTGTGAAATTGATTTAGTGGAGTAACAAACGGCTGCATAGCTGCAATGGGATCTGAGCCTAATGCTGATAAATGCGCTGACAACTGTTCAAAGTGAGCAAACTCTGCCGCTGCCATCTTCGCCAGCGAAGCTTTATCTTCCAAAGTAGGCGCCAAGCTCGCATCTGCAGCAGTGCGCTCAAAAGCCACCAACTCGCCATATGCGAGGACACCAAGAAGGTCAATAACAGCAGGACTAGTCACAACGCTTAAGGGTAGGCGATAAATGGGTACAATTGAAGTCGGCCACGAAAATGTACGTGTTTGCCGTATATCTACCAGGAGTTTTCGCATCGCTAGTTTTGCCGATCTCGGCGTTCCCCAAGACATCTGCTCGGCATTAGCCAGCAAGGGCATTGTCGATGCCTTCCCGATTCAAGAAATGACTTTGCCGCTTGCTATGTCAGGTCAGGACTTAATAGGTCAAGCTAAGACCGGCACTGGCAAGACCTTAGGTTTTGGAATTCCACTGCTTACTCAGGTCATCACACCAACAAATTCGGAATGGGCGGAATTCAAAAATGCCGGCAAGCCGCAAGGGCTTGTGATTGTTCCGACTCGTGAATTAGCAATCCAGGTTGCAGATGATTTAGAAACAGCTGGAAAAAACATGGGCGCTCGGGTCTTGAGCCTTTATGGCGGCAAGGCCTACGAGCCACAAGTTGAAGCGCTTAAAAATGGTGTAGAAGTTATTGCTGGAACCCCAGGCCGCTTAATCGACATGATCAAGCAGGGTCACCTAGATTTAAGTGCTATCAAGGTTTTGGTGCTCGACGAAGCGGACGAAATGTTAGACATGGGATTTTTACCCGATGTAGAGATGCTCGTAAGTAAAACTCCAGCCACGCGTCAGACCATGTTGTTCTCCGCAACAATGCCAGGACAAATTGTTGCGCTTGCCCGTCGTTACATGACACAGCCAACTCACATTCGTGCTTCTGATCCAACAAGTGATTCTTCAACGGTTGACGCAATCGAACAACATGTTTGGCGTTGCCACCAAATGGATAAACCCGAACTTGTTGCTCGCGTTCTGCAAGCCGAAGGTCGTGGGCTAACTATGATCTTCTGTCGCACCAAGCGCGTCGCTGGAAACCTCGCCGAGGATTTAGCGAATCGCGGCTTTGCTTCTGCTGCAGTGCATGGTGACCTTGGTCAAGGTGCCCGCGAGCAGGCGCTGCGCGCTTTTCGAAGTGGAAAAGTTGATGTTCTTGTTGCAACTGATGTCGCTGCTCGAGGAATCGATGTTGCTGACGTCACACACGTAATCAACTATGAATGTCCTGATGATGAAAAGACTTACTTGCACCGCGTTGGTCGCACTGGTCGCGCTGGCGCATCAGGTGTAGCGATCACACTCGTTGATTGGCAAGACATCAATCGTTGGCAAATGATCAACCGCATGCTCGGTATGGACTTCAACGATCCAATCGAAACTTATTCATCAAGTGATCACGTTTACCAAGGCTTGGGTATCCCCGCCGGGACAACTGGTGAACTTCCAGGTTCGGCTCGCACGCGCGAAGGTTTGGCCAGCGAAAAACTTGAAGACCTCGGTGAAACCGGAGCCAACAAGGGTCGACGTTCTGGATCTGGCAAACCTGCAACTGGTAAGTCTGGATCAAACAGCCGTTCAAGTGCGGGCAACAAGAGTTCTTCGTCGAGGCCTCGAAATTCCGGTGCAAGCGACTCTTCAGCTAAGACTTCTGCCGCAACGACGTCTGGTGAAAAAGCACCGACCAAAGAGCGCACCCCGCGGCAACGTAACCGTACCCGCGCCACTCAAAAAGACGCCTAGTTAAGGGCTTTAACTTGAAGCCAAGTTTGCATTAATTTGGCTTCTAAGTATTCATTTGCGGCTTTCATGTTTAACTCCGCGATTTCACTCGGCATTACGGGTGTTCCAAATAATAAGTGAATTGTTGGCCGGTGGAATATTTTTGAGAGCGCTTGCAAAATACTTCGTTCGACTGAGCCGGACCCTAGTTTTCTAGTGTCGTGGTGGGCAATGGGAAGAATTGGCATCGCTACGGATTTAGCTAAAGCTGCGGTTCCCGGGCGCCATGGTCTTGGTGATGCTTCCGAATTAATTTGTACATCACCTTCGGGATACATCAAAACGCATTCATTATTTTTAAGGGCATTCCGCGCAGCGCGATAAGCGCTACGGCCATCATGCTGATCGGTAGGAATAATTCCACTTCCAGTAACTATTTGCTTGGCAAGTGGGAAGTTCCACATGTCTGAAGTTCCTACTGGCCGCAAATGTCTGCGATGGGTGCAAGTGCCACTGCACGGACCATCGACTGTGTAGCCAAGTCTGTGAAGCGTACCCACGGTTACCACAACATCAACCACAGTCGTGTGGTTAATTATGATCATTGCTGGACCAGCTGCATCTAGTACCTGCAGATTCTCGTCACCATGAACTTTTATTTTTGTTAGTCGGCGCGACAGAAAATACAAAAAAGTACCTGGTTGACCACGCATTTCTTAACTCTACTTCAAAGCTTCTGAAGCAAACTAGGCAACAGGTTGGGCGCCGGTGATTTCGACAAGTGAGCCACACATGAATGACGCTTCTTCGGAAGCGAGAAAGGCAACTAATGCGGCAACTTCATCTGGACGACCTACGCGACCAAATGGAACTAGCGCATCCAGGTCAGCAATAGTTTTACCTGATCGCTTCGCACCTGCTTCTAGCATTGGAGTGTGAATTTCTCCTGGGCAAACTGCGTTAACTCGAACATTATGGGGCGCGTAGTCCCGCGCTAAATTTTGCGAGAAGGATGCAACGGCAGCTTTGGTTACGTTGTAGCCGATGCAGTTAGGCGCGGGATGTAATCCCCATTGCGATGCTGTGTTAACAATTGCACCGCCGCCACCTGCGATCATGTGCGGTAACGCAGCGCGACATAAATGGAACATGGCTGTTATGTTCACTGCGAACAAGTCATTCCAGTCATCAACACTGATATCCAAAATATTTCCTCGACGCATGATTCCAGCGTTGTTCACCAAAATGTCGATTTGGCCGCGAAGTGAAAAAGCTTCCGCAATTAAGTTGGTGCAGGCAGATTCGCTTGAGATATCGGCTGGAAGTGCAATTGCCGAGCCACCACTTGCAGAAATGTCCGCCGCTACTTTGTGTGCGTTTTCCGCATTAGTGTCAGTGACGATAACAAATGCGCCTTCGCTCGCTAATCTCTGACAAACTGCGGTTCCGATGCCACCAGCGCCGCCAGTAACAATTGCAGTTTTTCCGGTAAATCGATTCGTCTGGTTCATTTAAATTCCATTTCCTATGCCATTAGCGGGGTATCTCGTGGTGAAATCCGTTGAGAAGATTAGCCCTAGATGAATATCCCCTGAATTCAATAGGAAATCAGGCAATTGGGCAAACTGAGGATTCTCTAGATATAGGCCATAACGGGTAATCTCGACAGGTGAGCACAACACAGACCCGCATCTACCTGGCCCGGCTGGCTGGGACTGCCGTATTTGACTCCGTGGGAGATCAAGTAGGCAAGATTCGTGATGTCGTCGTTACTTCGCGTTCAACTGGTAAAGCTCCATCGGTATTGGGATTTGTTGTTGAAGTCGCCCCACGCCGCCGAATTTTTGTACCAATGGCCCGCATAACTTCAATTGAACCAGGGTCAGTTGTCACAAGTGGTGTTGTAAATTTGCGTCGGTTTGAAGGCCGCACTGAAGAAACGCTCGTGATTGCAGAATTGTTGGATCGCCGGGTAACGCTCATGGAAACAAGCGAAGTTGTAACAGTTCAAGACATTGGGATGACGCAAGAGCGCACCCAAGAATGGGCAATCAGTCGACTCTTCATTCGTAAAGCGGGATCAGGTTTTGGCCGACGAGGTGAGACTGTTGCAGTTGAGTGGAGTGCGGTAACCGGGCTGTTTACAGAAACTGATCAGCAGCCAGTTGATTACCTACTTGCGTCAATCGACACCATGCGGGCCGCAGATTTGGCTAACTTGCTACAAGAGCTGCCACAAAAGCGTCGCCTCGAACTTATTCATGGACTCGATGTTGAAAAACTTGCGGATGTTTTCGAAGAGCTTCCCGAAGATGATCGCGTAGAAATCATGTCTGAACTTGGACTTGAGCGAGCGACTGACATTTTGGAAGAAATGGATCCAGATGACGCGGCTGATTTACTTTCTGAGCTACCACCAGAGCAAGCCGAAGAATATCTTGGTGCGATGGAACCAGACGAGGCCGATGACCTAAGAAGGCTCCTAACTTATGACGATTTCAGCGCCGGTGGAATGATGACAACCGAACCAGTTGTGCTTTCCACGGACGCAACAGTTGCCGAAGCGCTCGCTAGAGTCCGTGAGCCACAACTTTCACCAGCTTTAGCTTCGCAGGTTTACGTAACAAGAGCGCCACTGGAGACGCCAACTGGTAAGTACGTTGGTGTAGCGCACGTACAGAGACTGCTACGGGAACCGCCATCAAGCTTGGTATCCGGCGTATTGGACACTTCCCTTACGCCTATTGGCCCAACTGCTCCGTTAGGGCAGGTTGCCAGATATTTTGCAACTTACAACTTGGTTGCACTACCCGTTGTAGACGAGAATGATCATTTGATCGGTGCTGTCACTATTGATGACGTAATCGACCATATGTTGCCAGCAGATTGGCGAGAAAACGAGTTAGATGAGGAGGGCTGATCATGGCACGCAACGAACGAAAAGGACCACGTTTGGATCAGCCATTAGAAAGAGGTCGTTCCCTTCGTCCAACATTTGATGCCGAAACCGCTGGCCGAGTAAGTGCAAGAGTTGCAAGATTCTTAGGGTCTTGGCGCTTCTTGGGCTACATGACTTTTGTGGTCTTCAGTTGGTTAATTTGGAATATCTTTGCACCAGAACACCTACGGATTGATGCCTTCCCATTCCTATTTTTAACTTTGGCTCTTTCGCTGCAAGCTTCCTATGCCGCACCACTTATTTTGTTGGCACAGAATCGACAAGCTGATCGAGATCGCGTTCAGTTTCAAGAAGATCGCGACCGTACCGAGCGCTTGCTTGCTGACGCTGATTACCTAACTCGTGAGATCGCGTCATTGCGACTTGCACTTGGTGAAGTTGTCACACGTGATTACTTACGTGGCGAGATCCGTGACTTACTGGAAGAATTCAAAGATCTAAATAATGACGACAAAAAGGATGATCCAGAAACTTCATGAGTGTTAACCAAGAAGCTGTACAAGCCGCTCTAGCAACCGTAATAGATCCTGAAATTCGTCGACCGATAACTGAAATTGGAATGGTTAAAGACGTAGCCATCGACGGTGGCAAAGTAACGGTAGGGGTTTACTTAACTATCTCGGCTTGTCCGATGCAAGACACCATCGTTAACAATGTTAAAGATGCAGTATCTAAAGTCCGAGATGTCACAGCGGTCGAGGTTGACCTTGATGTAATGAGTCCAGAGCAACGAACTGCGCTTCGGGAGAAGTTACAGGGTCCAACAAAAGAGATTCGCTTTAACTTGCCAGGCTCGCTGACCAGAATTTATGCGATTGCATCAGGTAAAGGTGGAGTCGGTAAGTCCTCAGTTACAACTAACCTCGCTGCGGCTATGGCCGTACAAGGTTTGTCAGTTGGCATTGTTGATGCCGACATTTATGGTCACTCAATTCCCGACATGATGGGTGTCACTCAGGCTCCATTAAAGGTCGAGAACATGATCATGCCTCCGCAGGGTCATGGCGTTCGGGTTATGTCGATGCTTCCGCTTAAGCCAAAAGGTCGCCATGAGCCAGTGGCAATGCGTGGTCCAATGTTGCACCGTTACTTAGAGTCATTTCTTAGTGAAGTTTGGTGGGGCGACCTAGACGTATTGCTACTTGACTTGCCACCAGGTACCGGTGACATAGCGATTAGTACGGCTCACCTGCTACCGCAAAGTGAATTAATCATTGTGACTACTCCCCAACCAGCAGCAGCCGATGTGGCGATTCGAGCTGGCATGTTGGCGCCTCAGGTAAATCAACGTGTTAGCGGTGTTATTGAAAACATGTCTGCTTTCGCATGCCCGCACTGCGGTGAACCAATCGACATGTTTGGTTCTGGTGGTGGAAAAATGGTTGCGGAAACCTTAAGCCAAAATGTCGGACAAGAAGTTCCCCTACTGGGTCGAATTCCATTCGATCCAGGTCTGCGGGAAGGTGGAGATGCGGGAATGCCGTTTGTGCTTTCCCATCCAGACGCGCCGGCCTCACAAGCAATTATTGAGATGGCTAATAAATTGGGGACTCGGCCACGTGGCCTAGTTGGAATGAATTTAGGCGTAACACCCAATCGCGATTAGGTAGCGTCTGGATCAAAAACTGGATTAACTTTCGCAGTACCACCAGTTGAAATTTTTGGTGCTCCAGAAGATCCAGTAAACCCTGCTACTGAAGTAACAGCATTTGTTGTGAGGCCCCGAGGTGTCAGTCCGCGTAAATCTTTAGCTAAATCAGAAACTGCTTTAGTGTCAACTGATCCAGTTAACTCAGCAGTTGCTTCGCTCGCCTTAGCTCGCATTGTTTTAATGAACTTTGCAAACTGGGAAGCCATTTCTGGTAGTCGATCTGGACCAAAAACGATTAGACCGATCATCGCAATGACCAAAAACTCTGTCCAACCGATATTCATATTCTGACTTTACTACCCTTGTAAAACTTAGTTTTGATTTGATCCCAAAGTTACTTCAATAACTGTGCCATCCGAAAGAGTTAACTTCACAACATCACCTGGATTTTTCGCTCTGATTCGGACAATTAACTCAGTTCCGTCGACAACTTTTGCACCGTCTATTTCAGTAATGACATCTCCGGCTACAAGTTCAGTTTTAGAAGCAGGACCACCCGCGACAACTGAATCAACCAGTGCGCCTTGACCACTGTAAGTCATATCTAGTTGAACGCCTATGACTGGGTAAGTTGATGAACCTGTTGCAATAAGTTCAGTTGCAACGCGTCGGGCTTGATTAATTGGAATCGCAAAACCGAGTCCAATGCTGCCGCTTTGTCCTGATACCGAGCTACCAGTTGTTGCGATTGCTGAGTTGATTCCGATTACTTCACCGCGGGAATTAACTAAGGGTCCGCCAGAGTTGCCTGGGTTAATTGCCGCATCAGTTTGGATAGCGCTAATAAATGAAACATCTGTCGAATCTCCAGCTGTAACTGGACGATTTAGGGCCGATACGATTCCACTGGTCACAGTGCCGGTCAAACCGAGAGGTGATCCAATTGCAATAGTTGCATCGCCCACTACGACATTGTCTGAGTCACCGAGTGCTGCTACCGGCAAGTTTCCTCGATTAATTCGAAGGACTGCTAGATCATAAGATGCCTCAGTCCCAACAATTGTGGCCACTTCTTGGGACTGATCTTGAAACGTAACAGTTATCTTTGCGCCTGCGCCAGCACTCGTGGCAACGTGATTGTTTGTCAAAATGAAAGACTCTTTTGCTGTGCTTCTAATTACAAATCCAGAACCAGTTCCAGATCCCTGATCAGATGTGACGTCGATGGATACAACAACTGGCAAAACGGCTTGGGCAATTCCAGCTATGGAATCATCTGCCCGTGGCGAAGATTGACCAGTTGTTAATGGTAAAGAGATCGAATGTGCTGGTGCATTTACAACCATCGAAGCACCCACAAAGCCGATCAGACCTGCAATCAATCCACTAATAACACCAGCGATGATTGCTTTCTTGACAGCAGGAGACGCGCTACCTGCGGACTGATCTGCAACCATGACAGGAGGGGAATAAACCCAAGTTGGGGTTGGAGTTGGCTCGACTGATGCTGGAACTTCTGCGGCCGTACCAGTCGGTGTTGTAATTGCATCCTCAGTAGGCAGGTCACTGTTGGGCAGGTCACTGTTGGGCAGGTCTAACGCCGAAGGAGTCTCAGATAGGTTTTGTGGATCTTCCGGAGTCTGGGTCATGGCCTGTCCTTCTTACTGAAGTGGGTATCTTTGCTAATCCTTATTCTCTCGCATCGTCATTAGCCAATGCTGCGTGAACTCCCCTTAGTAACTAGATCTTGGCAAACCTCTAGCCAAAAATTGGCAGAGCCTTAGCCAAAATCCGATCCTGGCCGTACGCTTGCTTCATGGCACCAACTGATCCACGTATCCTGGCAATCCACCGAGCTTCTACTGACTATGCCGAAAGCTGGGCTGGTGAGGACGGCATCCGCTCCCATGCTCGAGCTAAGGCAGCCGAAATTGGTTGTGTAGCTATGGGCCCTGGTGCCGGAAGCATAGTTCGCACATTAGCTGCGGCAGTTGATGCGAAGAATGTTGTTGAGATTGGAACTGGTGCTGGTGTGTCAGCACTTTGGCTTTTGGACGGCATGAATTCTGAAGGTGTCTTAACTAGCGTTGATGTTGAAGCCGAGCATCAGTTGATTGCAAAAGATGCCATAGCCCAAGCTGGTATCGCTGCAAATCGGGTTCGACTAATTAATGGTCGAGCTGATGAAGTACTGGATCGCTTAACCGAATCTGCTTATGACATTGTTTTGATTGCAGGAAAACCACTTGAACTTGCCGACCACATAACAAGAGCCTTGAAATTATTGCGTAGTGGCGGATTGCTAATTATTGACCGAGCGCTTTGGAATGATAAATTGGCCGATCCAGCTCAGCGCGATCCTGACACAGTTGCAATGCGCGGTGCAATCGAAGCGCTTGCAAGTAACGAAGACTTTGTCGGTTCGTTGCTACCCGTTGGTGGCGGATTATTAGTGGCTGTAAAGAAGTAAATAGCTACTTTTAATCGGCAATGTTCATTTATGCCAAAAAAGTAACAAGTTACTTTTTTGGCATTGCACTTACAGTTTCTTTCAAAACCGCGCCTAGATCTTTAACTTCTTGCGCATTTAGTTCAACGACTAAGCGTCCGCCACCTTCTAGGGGCACTCGCAATACATAACCGCGACCTTCTTTTGGGCATTCCATTGGGCCGTCGCCAGTGCGTGGCTTCATAGCTGCCATTTTGGTCACCTTCCGATAAGTACCGTGCGTTACGCTTTGATACCTCTATTATCCCTTAAAAACAGGTGGTAACGAAATCCGGACAATTCCTGAAAACCCTTGCAAATAATGGGTTATTTGCAGCTAAATCTGCCCTGAATTTCGATGTTTTGTTAAAGCTTGCTTTGCTCAACTTGATCGGCAAACTTTTCCAATGACTTGCGTACACCATAAACAAAACCAGGCTTCACAAATGTGAATCCAACCTTGCCCAAAAGGCCAAGTGGTAGATCCAGGTCTTCACTCCAGATGAACTTCGAAGTAGTTTCGCTGGTTGTGACAACTTCAAATGTGCCAGTGCCTTTAACAACTCTGCCTGTGTGATTCACATCGCAGCGATTGGGTGGCTGCCAACCAGTTATCTCCATGGTGTCTAGAAAGCCAATGCGCCAGATTCCCGTGAACGCTTCGATCTTCCCGCCGACACCAGTACCGTCGCCATCTACGGGCCAAACTTTGGTACCTAGCATCCATTGACTTTGCGCTTGCCAGTTCGTAATTGCGTCCCATACTTTTTGGGCAGGCGCCTGGATCGCTACTTCTAGTTCAATGTGTTCCATTAACCCTTTAACCAATCAAATACGGTTTCTTCGCAGCGTCTTAGTTGCGCAACCGAAACATGTTCATTGCGCGAGTGCGCTAAACCGGGATCGCCAGGACCAAGGTTTACGGCTGGAACCCCCATTGCAGAAAATCTGGCAACATCAGTCCAGCCGAACTTCGGCGCGACTTTTCCACCAACGCGGGAAACTAAATCAGCTAAAGCTGGACGATCAAGACCTGGCATCGCACCAGTCGCATTATCGACGAATTCCACAAGAAAGCCATCAAAAACTTCTCGGATATGAGATTCGGCTTGCGGTCCACTTGTACTCGGGGCGTATCGGTAATTAACTTCAACAGTTGCCGAATCCGGAATAACATTTCCAGCAATTCCACCAGTTACTTGTACCGCGTTCAAGCCTTCCCGATATTCAAGTCCATCGATCATTACTTTTGCTGGCTCGTAGGAATTGAGTCTGGCCAAGATGTCACCAAGATTATGGATTGCGTTATTCCCTAGCCACGATCGTGCGCTATGAGCGCGAGTGCCTACCGTTGAGACTTTTGCCCGCAGGGTTCCTTGGCAGCCGGCTTCAATGTTTGCATTTGATGGCTCTAACAAAACGGCAATGTCGGCGACAAGCCATTCTGGATGTTCCGCAGCAATCAGGGTTAGGCCATTTCGCTCGCTGTCGACTTCTTCGCATTCGTAAAAAATATAGGTCACGTCAAACTGAGGGTTCTCAATTGAAACCGCAGCTCGAAGGGCTACGGCCACCCCACCCTTCATGTCGCAGGAGCCAATTCCAAAAACTACATCTTCAGGTACTTGGGTGCCATCACTTGGCAGGCCTTGACCGCTTGTTACAAAGACTGCTTTTTCATTGTCGGCTACCGGAACGGTATCTATGTGACCCGCAACAATCACTCGCGAGGCTTTACCTAAGTTGGTTTTTGCTACCACCGAGTTCTTGAAGCGATGAACTTCTAGCCAGTTACATTTGCTTAACTCTTGGAAAATGGCGTCTGCCAAAGCCGCTTCATTACCTGAAACGCTAGGAATATTGACTAGATCTGCAGTCAGCGCAACTATGTCGGCGTGCGGGTTTAACGCAACTATGTCCACACGACTACGGTAGTCCTGTAATGCTTTTTTCACTACTTATGACCCCTAAATTCAAGGAATGACATGAGCCAGAGTCAGATCGCAACTGCAACCGGATTAGCCACTTACTCGGCTGATGTGCTGCTTGATGTTTGGTATCCACAGCCTGTGCTTGGCGATAATCCAGCGCACGTTACCGGACTAGAACGTGGAATAGATACTGATGCCCTGCGTGGAGTTCGCGTTGAGGTAATTACAACCACTTCAGATTTGAGTGCTGCGCCTACAGATGCTGCGGATGCGTACTTGCGCTTACATTTACTTTCCCACCGCTTGATGGCACCGAGAACTATCAATCTGGATGGGTTATTTGGCTTGCTTACAAATGTCGCCTGGACTTCCCTTGGTCCGGTTGCCGTTGAAAACGTTTCTGAAGTGGCAATCAAAGCCCGAGCCAAGGGCATCTACCTGAACGTTTTCGGTCTAGATAAGTTTCCGCGAATGCTGGACTACGTGGTTCCAAGCGGGGTGCGAATTGCCGATGCTGATCGAGTTCGATTGGGTGCTCACCTCGCAGCTGGCACAACTGTCATGCATGAAGGTTTTGTTAACTTCAATGCCGGAACTTTGGGAGCCAGCATGGTTGAAGGACGTATCTCAGCTGGAGTTGTAGTCGGCAATGGCTCTGATATCGGTGGTGGCGCCAGCATTATGGGAACACTCTCGGGTGGCGGCAAGGAAGTAATCACGATCGGTGAGAATTGCCTGGTTGGAGCTAATGCCGGAGTTGGCATTTCACTTGGTGACAGTTGCGTCGTTGAAGCTGGCTGCTACATAACCGGCGGATCAAAAATCACGCTGCCAGACAACACCGTTGTTAAAGCCAAGGAGTTGTCAGGAGCTAATGGTTTGCTATTCCGCCGCAATTCAGTTTCAGGCGCACTCGAGGCCGTAACTAGAGAAGGTACTTGGGGTGGGCTAAACGAAGCCCTGCACAAAAACTAAGTACTTACTATCGCTTAGCTAAATCGACGTAACCGCGTTCAGCTTCACCAATGTAAACCTGCCGTGGTCGGCCGATCTTGGTGTCCGGGTCGGTAATCATTTCCTGCCACTGTGCAATCCATCCTGGTACTCGACCAATTGCAAAGAGCACGGTAAACATTCGTGTTGGGAAACCAATGGCGCGATAAATCAATCCAGTGTAGAAATCAACATTTGGGTAAAGTTTGCGCTCGATGAAGAATTCATCATTTAGAGCCGCTTCCTCAAGTTCGCGCGCAATGTCGAACAGCGGATCCTGCACGCCTAGCATGGTCAAAATATCGTGAGCGTGCTTGCGCACAATCGCGGCACGTGGATCGTAGCTCTTGTAAACCCGGTGACCAAAGCCCATGAGCTTCACGCCCTCTTCGCGATTCTTAACGCGCTGAATGAACTGCTGAACCGTATCGCCAGAACTTTGAATTTCTTCCAGCATTTCTAGGACTGCTTGATTGGCACCACCATGAAGCGGTCCAAACAGCGCATTAATACCAGCTGAAACTGATGCAAACAAGTTTGCATGCGACGAGCCAACCATGCGAACCGTTGAAGTTGAACAATTCTGTTCGTGATCTGCGTGCAATATGAAAAGCATGTCCAGCGCCTTAACAATTGCAGGATTTACTTGATATGGTTCTGCAGGAACACCAAATGTCATATTCATGAAGTTAGAGACATAATCAAGTGAATTGTCTGGGTAACGGGATGGTTGACCAATGGTTTTTTTGTATGCATATGCAGCAAGTGTTGGGATCTTTGCAAGCAAGCGGATTGTTGATATCTCAACCTGACGCTCATCAAATGGGTCTAATGAGTCTTGGTAGAAAGTTGAAAGCGCGCTAACTGCACTACTCAATACCGGCATTGGATGCGCATCCCGTGGGAAACCATCAAAGAATCGACGAAGGTCATCGTGCACCATGGTGTGCATAGTGATGTCTTGCGTAAATTTACTTAGCTCACTTGCACTCGGCAGGTGTCCGTAGATCAAAAGGAAAGAAGTTTCAATGAAAGTACTTTTTTCTGCAAGCTCTTCGATTGGATATCCGCGGTAACGCAAAATACCGTTGTCGCCATCGATGTATGTAATTGCAGATTCGCAAGAAGCAGTGTTCATGAAGCCATGGTCAAGCGTTATGTGGCCAGTTTCTTTCAATAACGAAGAAACGTCATATCCGGAGGCACCGACCGTTGCTGGAACTTCGCCAAGAAGTAATTCGCCATTTGGGTGGACCAGTTTTGCTTGGGACATAACCCAAACTTACTATTTGTCATGTCAGTAGCACTAATCAGGATTTTGATTATTTGCAAAAAACGGGCAAGTGTTAATTAACCGTTAACCGCGAAACTGCGCTAGCAATCCGCTCGTCAGTCGCAGTTAGCGCCAAACGCACGTGATTCTGACCTGCGGGCCCGTAGAAATCTCCCGGAGCTGCCAAAATACCCTTGCTGGCAAGCCAGTTAACCGTTTCAAGGCAGTCTGTCCCATTTGTTGCCCACAGATATAGGCCTGCCTGAGAATGTTCGATTTTGAAACCGGCTGAAATGAGTGCGGTGTGAAGTACGTCACGTCGTTTGGCGTAACGCGCTTTTTGCGCTGCAACGTGTGCGTCATCGCCAAGTGCTGCAACCGTCGCCAACTGCACCGGAGTTGAGACGAGCATTCCAGCGTGCTTTCGCAGAGAGACTATGTCTGCAATCAATTTGGTGTCACCTAGCACAGCGCCAGAACGATAGCCAGCAAGATTTGAACGCTTTGACAACGAGTGGACTGCCAAAATTCCAGTGAAGTCTGTTCCGCAAACTCGTGGATCCAAAATTGAAATTGGCTCGGCTTCCCAACCAAGCTCGATGTAGCACTCGTCGCTAACAACAGGAGCTGAAAGTTCCCGACCGCGAGCAATGATTTCTTTAAGTTGATCTACACCTAGAACTTCACCAGTTGGATTACCTGGCGAATTTACCCAAATCAAGTCAGCATTATCTGGAATATCAGAGGCTTGTTTGTAGGTTACGTATTTTGCATGAGCCATCAATGCGCCAACTGCATACGTTGGATAAGCAAGTTCTGGAATCGCTACCGTGCTGTTTTGATCCAAACCAAACACAATTGGTAACCAAGCGACAATTTCTTTAGAACCAATTGATGGCACAACTTGATCTACCGATAAATCGGCAGACAAAATACGCTTCGCCCACGAAACCCAAGCTTGCCTTAGCTCAATTAACCCGGCTGCAGTTGGGTATCCCGGCGCATTTGCTGCCGCGGCTAACGCGGCGGTAATAACTTCTGGAGTGTCATCAACCGGTGTCCCAATGGACAGATCAATAATTCCATCTGGATGCTTTTTTGCAACTTCGCCGGCTGCTGCAATCCGGTCCCAAGGAAAATCTGGTAATCCGTTTGCTAGTGGTGAAATCAGTTAACTCACCTGGGTCGGAAGTGACTTGATTTCTTCTGGATCATTGCTGGTCTTGCCAGTTTTTGATGCGCCACCTGGAGAGCCAAGGGTTTCAAAGAATGCGGTGTTGACTCCCTTGAAGTTATCCCACTTTTCTGGGACATCATCTTCGTAGTAGATAGCCTCTGTTGGGCAAACTGGTTCACATGCGCCACAGTCAACGCATTCATCGGCCTGGATGTACATCATGCGATCGCCTTCGTAGATGCAATCTACTGGGCATTCTTCGATGCAAGCCTTATCTTTAACGTCCACACAAGGCAGTGCGATCACATAAGTCATTTCGACCTCCATACAAATCCTGCGAGAAAAGTAACTTTCTCAGCACTCCAAACTTACCTGTCTATTGAGTTTTTTGTCGCATCAGGCTTGTGATTCCTGAGCTAACTGTCGAGATCTATTGAGTTGGTGCATTACTTATTGGGCTGGCCCATTTTTCACTGGGCTGGCGCATAACTGGCAGGACGGCAGACATTGAAAGCAGTATCGCGCCGGCCAGGATATAGGAAGTCGAATACCAGGTGACTGTGAAAACTAAGTCCCCATTATTAGATTCGATTGCCATTCGAAGGGTAACCAAAACCCAGATCACCAAAAAAACTGTGCCGCCCAATCGGGTTTGAAACTGTCGATTCAGCCAAAGCATTGCTAACACACAAATACTCAAGGCTAAAACCAAGCCGTATGGGATCCGAACTCCTTGAATCACAACGCGATCAGCATGCGCAAATCCTGCGACAACGCTGACAAACAAACTGACTAACGCACTGATCAGGACGATTCTAAGTTTTGTCATTTAACTAACCTAGTTGACGCTTTCTAGGCCATTGAACAGATCTGTCTCGCGGCCTAACTCGTCAAAAGGTCCAGAAGCATTTCCAGCAACTAATCTGTAGTACTCAGTTCCCATCACTTGTGAACCTAAGTTGTTAGAGAGCGCAAAGAATCCTTCTTCAGTACTGATTTGAGTCGCATGTGCCCTAAGTGCGCGCATTTTCTGATCAGCAAATTCCCCACCATCAATTGCGGTAGTAACCAATTCGTCTGGACAGGCAAACGGAATTTCATCAGGGTCCTGTGCTGCAAACCCAGTATCTTCGCCGGCAGCCTTAAGCATTTCGATACCAGCTCGCATCACACTTACTGGAAACGCGGTCCAATAAACCTTTTCGATTAGCCAAGGTTCACCAAGCTCGGGAGCAAAACTTGGTGCGGCTGCTAGCTCTCGGGCATAGGTTGCCACGCGATGAGCCTGGATGTGATCAGGATGTCCGTATCCCCCGAAGTCGTCATACGTAATCAATACTCGTGGGCAGGTTTCCCGAATAATCTTCACTAAATGTTTTGCAGCTTCCAAGAGGTCGCTGCGCCAAAAACAATCTGCTCGCTCGTTTGGCGGCGTGCCCACCATTCCACTATCGCGATAGGTGTGTGCCCCTCCCAAGAGGCGCCAGTCAGAGACACCGAGTTCCGACATGGCTGCGGCTAATTCAGTAATTCGATGTTTTCCCAATTCGTCAGTTTTATCAGCTGCTAAATGTGCCAGTTCAGGAACTAAAATTTCGCCTTCTTCGCCCAAAGTGCAAGTGACTAAAGTTACTTGTGCTCCAGCGGCAACATACTTCGCCATAGTTGCGCCACTACCGATGGTTTCATCGTCTGGGTGAGCGTGAACCAAAAGTAACCGCTGATTTGGCAGGCTAGTCGTGCTAGATGTCATGTACCAACTGTACGAGACACTTGATAGACAAACGTGGCAGGATCAAGGTGTGACCGAATCATTTCCACGCCAAAGTGCCGCTACTCGTAATTTTCAACTAGGTGCACCGCGCAGCTTCACCATTTGCGAATCTGGTGAGCAAGTATTGTTCTTGCGAAGTGAAAGTGGCCGAGATTCGGTTAATTCACTCTGGATCTACGACGTAGTAAATCGAGTCGAAACCAAGTTTGCCGACCCTAGAGTGATTCTTGCTGACGATGCTGAAGTTCCAGCAGCTGAACGAGCCCGTCGTGAGCGAATGCGGGAAACTACTTCAGGAATTACCTCTTATTCAACTGACGCCATCGGAGTTAACGTTACTTTTGCACTTTCTGGGCAGTTGTTTGCAGGAAACTCCACCACGCGAGAACTAAATAATCTAAACGTCGAAGGTCCCGTTATAGATCCGCGGTTATCACCTGACGGAAACTTCATTGCTTGGTCCAATGGAAAAGATCTATTCATTACCGACTTTTCGGGTAAAGAGGTACGTAACTTAACTAACGAGAGATCAGTTAACACCGCATGGGGTTTAGCAGATTTCATTGCCTCTGAAGAATTTGGGCGCATGCACGGCTACTGGTGGTCACCAGATAGCGATAGCTTAATTATTGAATCCGTCACTGATGCAGATGTTCAGAGTTGGTGGATCTCGGATCCAGCAACTCCTGCAAAAGCTCCGCAAGAAATCAAATACCCAGCCGCTGGTACTACAAATGCAACAGTTGGCCTCGAAAGAATTTCAATAACTGGTGAGCGAGAACCTCTTCGATGGGATAACGATTCCTTTGAATATCTGATATCAGTTTCCTGGCAAAAAGATTGCAATGCGCTCATTACTGTGGCTGATCGGGCTCAACAACAATTTGTAACTTACTCGGCAAATCCTTTAGGTCTTGAAAATGTTCATGAAGTATCCGACCATGAATTTGTTGAAGTAATCCCTAGTCAACCGCGTTGGCTTAACAATCAGATTGTTTCAGTCGTCGACAATCGACAATCTGATACTAGAGAACTTCAGGTCGCTGGAAATACAATTTCCCCTGCAGGACTTCAGGTCATGTCTATTGTCGACATCAAAGATGAATACATAGATGTGATTGCCACCCAGGATGCGCTATCCCGCGACTTATTGCGAATTGGGTTCGATGGATCAATCACTGAGATTTCCCAAGGCGGTTTGGCAAGTGCAACTGCAACAACTACTGAGCTCCAGGTAGTAGTTGAATCTCGGCTTGATACCAACACTCGCAGTTACCAACTTCGACGAGGAGTTAAAACCGAACATTACTTTGATTCATTGGCGGAAACACCAAACTTCACTTCTCAGGTTCACGTCCTGCAAACTGGTCCTCACAAAGTCAATACTGCTGTGATATTTCCTCAGGACCATGTTCACGGGAGCAAGAAGCTTCCCGTCCTGATGCGTCCATATGGCGGCCCGCATGGTCCCCAGGTCCAAAATGGCGCCCTCAGTTACGCAATAGATCAGTGGTTTGCTGATCAAGGATTTGTTGTTGTTATTGCCGACAATCGTGGCACCGGTGGCCGTGGACCTGCTTGGGATCATTCGATTTATCAAGATTTCGTAGTGCCAGTAATCGATGACCAAGTAAATGCAATTGCAGATGTTGCCAACCATTTCCCAGATGACATTGATGCAACTCGAGTTGGAATTACTGGGTGGTCATTTGGTGGCTACTTGTCTGCGTTAGCAGTAATGAAACGACCCGATGTATTTCACGCTGCGGTAGCGGGTGCCCCAGTAACTGAATGGCTTTGGTATGACACCGCTTACACCGAGCGCTACTTGGGTCATCCTGAAAAATTTCCTGAAATCTACGAGGATCACTCGCTAATCTCTATGGCCAATCAGCTGGAAAGACCTCTGATGTTGGTTCACGGACTAGCAGATGACAATGTGGTTGCAGCTCATTCGCTTTCGTTAAGCGGATCACTCTTGGCAAATAAAAAGCCACACACTGTGCTTCCGCTTTCTGGAGTAACTCACATGACACCGCAAGAAATAATTTCAGAAAATTTGATGTTGTTAACTGTTGAGTACTTGAAAGAACAACTTGGCGTCGAGTAATTAAACCTGACGCTGGGATTACTTCAGGAAGTCTGTTCCAGAGGCCGAAGAACTGCCTGAGATATCCATTGGGAAATGGCAGGCCACTTTGTGACCAGATGCTAACTCGCGTAATTCTGGAACTTCAGATTCACACCGGGCCTGCGCCTTAAAGCAACGGGTTCTAAAGACACAACCGCTTGGTGGGTTGCTTGGGCTTGGCAAATCACCAGACAAGATGATTCGCTCTCGGGAGCGCTCAAGATCTGGGTCTGCAATTGGAACTGCTGAAAGCAATGCATGTGTGTATGGGTGCAACGGTGCCTGATACAAAACCTCTTGCGGTGCCTGTTCCATAATTTTGCCAAGATACATAACTGCAACACGGTCAGAAATATGTCGAACTACCGATAAATCGTGCGCGATGAATATGTAGGCAAGGCCAAACTCTTGCTGGATATCATCCAGTAGATTGAGAACTTGAGCTTGAATCGAGACGTCAAGTGCTGATACCGGTTCATCACAAACAATTAACTTCGGTTTTAGCGCAATAGCTCGAGCAATTCCAATCCGCTGACGTTGGCCGCCAGAAAATTCATTTGGGTAGCGGTTGTAATGTTCAGGATTTAATCCAACGCGATCCATTAGACCTTGAACGGCTTTCATGATGCCACCCTCGGGCTTAACGCCCTGAACTCTAAATGGGGCCCCAATGATGTCACCAATCGTGTGTCGAGGATTTAGAGATGAAAACGGATCCTGAAAAATCATCTGCATTTCGCGACGAAGTGGTACGAGTTCTTTCTTCTTGATTTTTGTGATGTCTTGACCATCAAATTCGATCGAGCCAGCAGTTGGTTCAATCAGTCGCAACATGGCACGGCCAGCTGTTGATTTACCACAACCGCTTTCACCAACTAGACCAAGAGTTTCACCAGGGAAAACTTCCAGACTTAGTCCATCAACAGCCTGAACATTTCCAACAACTCGATTGAACAACCCCCCACCTTGGATTGGAAAATACTTCTGTAATTCTTTAACTTTTAGGATTGGTTCCGGCATGGTTATACCTTGCCAATCTTGCGTTCAGACCGAATCGCAGTACGTTGGGACTCAGTTAGATGGCAACGCGCTTCGTGATCCACTGATACTGCAAGCAAGTCAGGAAACTTGTTGGCACAAGCATCATCAGAAACTTGAGCCTTAAAGGTGCAACGAGGTGCGAACACACATCCCATGGGCAGGTTCAGCAATGATGGCGGTGAACCAGGAATCGGATCAAGTTGTTCCTTCTTTGCGGAAATCTGTGGGATCGATGCCAGCAAACCCCAGGTATACGGCATTTGCGGCTCGTAAAAAATCTCGCGAACTGGCGCATGTTCCACTGCACTGCCACCGTACATAACTAAAACTTCATCAGCTAAATCTGCAACTACCCCTAAGTCATGTGTGATCAACACAATCGCGGTGCCAAATTCTTTCTGCAACTCTCGCAACAAATCCAAAATTTGCGCTTGGACCGTTACATCTAAAGCTGTTGTTGGTTCATCAGCAATCAAAAGTTCGGGTCCATTGATCAAAGCCATTGCAATCATTACGCGCTGGCGCATACCGCCCGATAGTTGATGCGGGTACTCATTCATACGCTGCTCAACTGATGGAATCCCAACTCTCGTTAACATCTCAGCAGCTCTAGAACGTGCCTCAGAATCTTTTACTTTGTTATGAACGAGTACTGCTTCAATTAATTGATCGCCGATTGTGTAATAAGGATGCAAGGCGCTTAATGGATCCTGGAAGATCATTGCCATTTCATCGCCACGAAGTTTGCGAACTTCTTCGGGATCCGCGCCAACTAATTCTTTTCCGTTGAAAAATACTTCGCCTGTAATCTTTGAGTTTGAAGCGGTCAACAAACCCATAACCGCAAGGCTGGATACGCTCTTGCCAGAACCTGATTCACCAACAATTGCTAGGGTCTTACCGCGCTCAACTTTGTAGGAAACGTTGTTAACAGCATGGACGATTCCATCATCCGTTGTGAACTCAACATTTAAGTTCTTAACTTCTAAAATCAAATTTGAATCAATTGTCATGACAAGCGCACCCTTGGATCAATCGCGGCATAAAGAATGTCGACTATTAAATTGGCGACAATGACAAATACTGCTGCAACTAGCACAGTTGCTGTGATAGTTGGCAAGTCATATTCAGTTACTGCACCAATTGCTAAGCGCCCAAGTCCTGGCAAACTAAAAATGTATTCAGTGATTACTGCACCGCCCAATAGTCCCGCAAGATCAAGTCCCGCCGAGGTGACAATTGGAGTTAGGCCGGCACGGAACGCATGCTTACGGAAAACCACACGTTCAGAAAGGCCTTTGGCGCGAGCGGTGCGAATGTAATCCTCGCCCATTGTTTCTAACATCTGGGAACGTGTCAGGCGGGTGTAGTAAGCCGCGTAAAGAATCGCGAGAGTCAACCAAGGCAGGAGCATGGTTTGGAAGAAAGCTACTGGGTCTTCAAATGGAGAAGCGTAATCGGGATAAGGTAACAAATTCCATCGAACGATTACGAATATCAAAAGTAAAAGTCCAACAAAGAAAACTGGGAGTGAGTAACCAATTAAGGAAATCCCCATGATGGTTCGATCTTTCCAATTACCATGATTCTTTGCCGCGACAATACCCGATGAGATGCCAATGAGCATCCAAAGAACGAAAGCACCAATCGCTAAGTAAAGGGTTACTGGAAGAGCATCAACAATCATGGTTGTAACTTCTTCGCCATTACGGAAGGAGTAACCAAGACAAGGAGCTGAACAATCAAATGTGGCAGTACCGCTGCCGTAGGTACGTCCGACGAAAATACCTTTTATCCACTCGATGTATTGAACATATAGGGGTTGATCCAGACCCAGTCTGATCCGATTTGCTGCGACGATTTCTGGCGTGCAAGTTTTGCCACAAGTCAACTTGGCCGGGTCAGTAGGAACTGCGTTAAACAACAAGAAAGTAATGATGCTCAGGATTGTCAACATAAGAATCATGACAAAAATACGTCGCACTATGTAAGGAAACATCATTTACCTTTCTGATTGAAGTTTTACTTCATTTAAAGTGACCAGAAACGAGGGCAGTCTGTGAGCGAACCTAAGTCCGCTCACAGACGCCAACGTCAATTAATTACTTAACTGATAGTGATGCATATGGCCATGAGCCGTATGGTCCCCAAATGTAGGCACCATTAACCTTTGAGCCATGAATGCGCTGTTCTTTACCAAAGCGGGTAGGTAAAGCAAGCGCCAATTCCATCGACTTCTTGCTTAGTGCCTGCCAAGCCTTAGCTTGTTCTGCGCGATCTGTGATCACCTTTGCAGCATCTGATTCAGCCAAGAAAGCTGCATCATCCCACTGCGAAAGGTTGAATCCACCGTTTGCAGCAAACAGTTCAGGAATAACTGTAGATGCATTTGACCAGTCCGGAGCCCAGCCAGATGCTGACATGGAGCCCTGCTTTGCTGGATCCAAAACCACGCCGTAGTAAGCGCCTGGCTCTAGTGGATTTAGCTTGGCAACAATGCCAGCCTTAGCTAATGACGCAACAAGAGATGCAGCAGCTTTATCCGCTGTTTCACTTTGGCCATAGTCAATTACGAATGGTTGTGGGAATGGTTCTCCCGAATCCGCAATTAACTTCTTAGCTAGATCTGGATTACCTTCGGCTGGAACTGCTTCGCCTAATAGGCCATCCCACAAGCCAGTCGGTGCATAGTCAGCGCCGATGTTTGGCTTCACAACACCGTCTGCATAATCACCGGCATACTCGCCACCAGCAATTGTGCGAAGTTCGGCACGGTTTACAGCGGCAAGAATAGCTTGGCGGTGCTTAACGTTTGGAACTTTCTTGGTGTTGATTGCGTAGTAACGAACATATGGATCTAGTTCGTCATAACGACGCTTTTCATACTTGGCATCAGTAAAGACAACAGCAAGTTTCGCTGAATCAACGCTATCTGGCGAAATCGCAGTCTGATCGTCGCCAGCATCTGCCATCAAACGTTCAGTGATAACTGCTGCTGGTTGGGCGAATACATATTCGATGCGATCTGGGAAAGCACCACGGAAAGTGTCTGTGGCTGGATCCCAATTCTCATTACGAACCAAAACTAGCTTGTCCTTCTTTACGTAGGACTCAATCTTGTATGGACCGTTTGACAGTGGTTTGTCATCATAAGTTTCACCAGTGTCGGCGTCTTTACGGACTGCCGCAAATGCACTCAAGGTAACTGCGTAGTTGAAGTCAGATGCTGGCTTTGCAAGATTGAATGTAATCTTGTTGCCTTCACAAACAACAGCTGCGTCATAGGATGCCTGACCCGCAGCATCATCTACATATGGTCCCTTGTAATCAGTGACATTGAGCATGGTCATTGCGTAAGCCGGACCATCAGTGATGATGTCAGTTGCAAATGTGCGAGAGATTCCATACTTGAAATCTTCACAAGTTACATCCTTGCCGTCTTCCCACTTCATGCCGTCCTTAAGAGTGAACTCCCAAGTTAGACCACCATCTGGTGTGGTGCCGGTGTCAGTAGCTGCATCTGCAACTAGCTGGCTGGCTTCATTGTTGTCCTTGCTCAGTGTGTACTGAGTAAGGGTGCGGTTTAGGTAAGCGCTAGCAAAAGCTAGGTCTTCACCCGTGTAATTACGCTGTGGATCTAAGTGAAGAATCTGCTCTGCTTCCGTAAGGATTGTTAGCGTTCCACCTTTCGTTCCACTTCCGTTCGCTGAGTCACTTCCGCCACCGCACGCGGTGAGCAAAAGAGCCAGCGACACTGCACCAACGCCGAAGCGGATGCCTGTCGACTTCTTCATATTTCCTCCATTGAGATGCGGGTTCGCATCTTTAGGTCGTGATTCGGATGAATCACATTTTCACTTCCCCGGTTGAGGTTGTGATTTTTTTCAGTTCTCGAGAAACTGAAAAACTTAGTTTCTGTCCGCTTTCGGATCCAGTGCATCTCGCAAGGAATCTCCAAGCAAATTAAACGAAAGCACAGCAGCTAGAAGCATCGAAAGTGGCACAAAGAAGTAGAACGGGTCAACGGTAAAGTAGCCAACTGATTCTTCAAGCATGGAACCCCAAGTAGGGGTTGGAGGCACCACTGAGATTCCAAGGTAAGCAAGGGCGGCCTCAGCACCAATTAGTCCCGGCATTGCGATAGTTGCATAAACCAAAAT
>Ga0214917_10000517_pt1 | contig 50985 bp, 25 predicted proteins | sample LL_1208_BB_MetaG_FD_177983 | JGI IMG/M metagenome (GOLD analysis project Ga0214917, IMG submission 177983) | Freshwater microbial communities from Lake Lanier, Atlanta, Georgia, United States - LL_1208_BB | ecosystem: Environmental > Aquatic > Freshwater > Lake | place: USA: Georgia | collected... | reverse complement strand
AGTGAGATCACTATAACTACCACTGAACAGATTGGGTTTGTTAGTGAGATCACTATAACTACCACTGAACAGATTGGGTTTGTTAGTGAGATCACTATAACTACCACTGAACAGATTGGGTTTGTTAGTGAGATCACTATAACTACCACTGAACAGATTGGGTTTGTTAGTGAGATCACTATAACTACCACTTGTCGCTACAGGTGACAATTGTGGGGCAGTATAACTGATCACGCCCGATATATTATCGTAACTTAAGTTACCGGATACACTTATACTTTGTCTAGCTCTGTAATTAGTGAAATAAAGTCGACTAGTACCCTCATCTACCATGTCGCTATTAATTCCAGTATAACTCCATAGTCCTGAAGAGTATCTTAAAAATTGACCATCTACCGGTTCGAAATTACTAACATCTTCTAATGCTGCTAGTTTATGATTAGTAATATCACTAATTTGCCCGGTGACATTGCCAGTAAGATTTCCTGTAACATTACCTGTGACATTGCCAGTAAGATTTCCTGTAACATTACCTGTGACATTGCCAGTTAGGTTAGCAGTTATTGTTCCTGTAGTTGTGATAGATATTGTATTACTATCGTTAGAGATTGCGATATTTGTACCCGCTAAAATGCTACGAAAGCTTAGTTTATTTCCGGTTCCTGCATCTGGTACAACACTTGCAAATACAGGACTACCGCTGCCAAGATTAGTTCCACCAACAATGGTGAGTGTGTCTAATTCTGCGAAGTTGCTGTTAACTTTAGTAAAAGCGGTGCGTAGATCGTCGCCTGTTCCATCGTTAGCATAAGTTCCAAGATTAAGTGTTTGTATGGTCATTGCTCGATTTCTTAATATAGTTAAAGGTAAAACTTTTTATCTGATTTATAATTATGCTGCTTGTACCCATGATCCGTTCAAATAAACCATTAAATGTTGTAAACTATCACTCAATGGGTTCCAGCCGCTGCCGCTACTTATTGCTACTGTGCCGTTGACAGGAGTAGTTGGTTCTATGTTAGATATTGGTAGTTTTAGAAGATCACTTATAGTAATAGTTCCGTCTACTATTAAATCGTTAGAAATATTAACGACTCCTGTTCCATTAGCAGATAAAGTTAGCGATGCATTAGAATTTACTGTAGATAATCCATTTTGGTTTAATCTAATGTCTCCTATTGTTATGCTATTGTTTGTTGGCACTGTAATATTTGTACCGGTTAGAGCTCCTAGTCTATTTGTTTTAAATGTGCCGTCAGCTATTATTTCAGCTCTAACTTTCACTCCACTACTTCCTGATGTAATCCCGTCGTGTAATGAGAATTGCAATCTACCAGGAACTCGTCCAGTGCTAACAGGGCCACTAATATCTGCCGAAATTTGTACAGCCGTTCTCCGGTCCGAGCCGTCCCAGCAAAGAAATTGAATATCTGCTATATCGTCCCCATCAATAACAGCACTTGGTGCCAAACCTGTTCCTCTTGTTCTATAAAAGCAAAAATTTACAGCATCGGACGTAGAATGATGTTGTGCAAATGTAAAACCGTAACCAAACGTTGAATTATATGAGTTTCGTACAATGTATATATTGCCATCTATTAAGTCAGCATTATGTCCAAAACTAGTAAATGAAGTAGGGGATATATTAAATTCGCCTGTTTTACGAATACTGCCTGATTGGTTAATTTCTAAGCTACCGTTTAATATAATTCTGCCAATTCCATCTGGATTAATATTAATGTCACGATTAGTAGTGGAAATAATATCAAAACCGTTTAAATCTAAATTGCCTCCTAGTTGAGGTGTTGTGTCTTCTACAATGTTAAGCAGGGCATTTGAGCTAATAGTTACTGCACCAGTTGCACTAGACACGTTAATACCTGTACCAGCTACAGCACTGGTAACACCGCTATTCGTAAAAGTTATAGTGTCAGTATTGGCATTTGTAGTAATTGATAATCCTGTACCAGTGGCAAGTGTTAATGTGTCTAAGCTCTGATCAGCAATTACACTACTTTGAGTAGCCACTGCAATAGTGGCGAAACCATTTGATCCACCACCAGTTCCACCAACCAGTGTGCCGCCAGCAGTAGTTCCGTCGCCTACATAGACTAATTTAGTGTCTATAGCATAGACTAACTCGCCTTGAGCAGGCGTAATTGTTAGTCGCTGTCCATTAGTTCCTCTTCTTAATTGTAGTGCCATTTTTCTATCCTATTACATTTTGAAATAAGTTATATATGTTCCGAAATACTATTTGTTTAGTCATTGTTCAATTCCTTAATTATATTTACCTTTATATTCTAGTGAATCCATAGTAGACAGTTTGAACGGATCCACTGGTATTGCTTATACCAAATGTAAATATATTTGCTGTAGATCCTGAATAAGGATTAGAGCTGTTTATTATTCCTGCTGTAACTTGGGATTCGAAAATCTGGTTTGGTAAAGATGTAAGCAACAAAGGAGATCCTGCGGCCGTATAGTTCCACGCGAACTGCTGTCCGATCACCGGTACATTATTGTTAGTAACTGTAAGTGTGGCATTCCACACTATGATACCGTTAGGGATATTACCTCTGACCCACATCGTGTAAGTACCATTTATGGGTACAGTGAAACTATAGTTGTTAGTACCTGTTGTGACAGTCCATGAACCTGTTACAGATACGTATGCCGTAGTCTGAACTGTAGAATCTGGGAATGTTAAATCGCCGTTTTTGTCAAACGTCCAGTTGGCGTGGGTGCCATCTGTGCTGATATATACGCTGCCATATCCATCCACACCTAAGGCTGTCTGCAACCAAACATCACCGCCCGTATGACCGGCAAGAGTTCCCTGCCCGCTCTTAATATAAACACTGCCACCTACGGCTCCGGTGGCAGGGTCCCCGTCGTTGTTGCCAGCGTCCCAGGCTTCTATGGTCACTGACCCGCCACTGGTAGCTGGTCCGCCACTGGTAGCTGGTCCGCCCAGGCCGTCTGCATCCTCTCCTCGTCTCGCTCGTATGCCTATGTCGCCACTTGCAGCTATCTTGACATATTGGAAATCAGTGCCGAGGAATAGATCAATATTTTCGGGATCGTTGGCAGTGACGTGTAGATGTCCGCCTTCTGCCTGTGTAGGATATATGCGTAGTCCCTGCCCTACATCAAAACTCGGATCTGGGGTGATAGTGATGCCCTGATAATTTGTGCCAGCGTTGACTACTGTTACAGTCTCTATGGTAGGACCTGAACCAGACTCGGTGGCAGGTAACGACAATCTACCATCCTCACCAAATTGCCAAACTTTTGACAATTCATTAACGTAGTTGTAGGTTGAGATCTCAACGGCTCCGTTAATCGTAGTACGAACATTGTGTTCGTCTGTGCCCAAGAAGATGCTGGTTTCTTCTAGATCACCTGTGGTTAAGTGTAAGTGATAGATATTTGCTGGACCAGACTCACTATTAAGTGTAACTGTTTCTACACCGGTGTTCCCGTCATAGACATTTTCCACTGTGGATACACGAACGGTAAATTGGTAGTCGTCGCTGTCAAGTTCGAATGTTATCTGACCCGAACCGTACTCATCTAACATCACTGTGCCAGATCCTGGTTCACTGATCTCACCCTGTCCTACTTCTGGATAAATCCACCAATATAATGTTTGATTAGTATTAGCATTAGAATATATATAAACTGTTACGGTGTCGCCGACGGTCCAAACATTGTTGTTCATATTTAGAGTAATACCATTAGCCTCAGTGCTAAAGTTAAATCCACCTTTGATAATCAATCTTTGAGATTCTATCTGTGGGCCAGCAGGTGTTAGTTCTATAGTAGGATTACCCGTAACGATGCCTTCTGCGATAACACCGCCTTCTGGAAATGTCAGACTCGCTGTAGTAAATGTGTATTTGCTGGCTGTGCCCGGATTAGGCTGTATCTGTACCTTTAGTCTATCTGGACTGGTCACAGTCACAGGATAGAATCCTGAAGTAGAGGATGCTGCTGCTGTTAGATTGACTTTGATAACACCAGGATATCCACCTACAGGATACACAGTACTGCTGACGGTAGTGTCGCAGTTAGCACCTACCACGGTCCAACCTGTGGAAATGTTTAAATTAGTAGAGTTATATGTGACAAAGAAATAGTTTGTACTTTCTGAACTGGTTGATCCGGAAAAATACCCATCAGTGTTGAATGTATATTGATATCCGCTGGTTCCTCGCAGTGCAGCATCGTCAAACGATAAGTAGCCTGTGTTCCAGGCTGTGGTCTGTCTTGAGCCGTCAGCGAATACCACAGCACCAGTGGCTGCATCATCAAATATTAGGGCACCGCGAGTATTGAGATCTCCACCAAACTTACCGCCACTTTGAACTACTAACCATCCACTAAAGTTAGTGTTCAATCCACCGTTGTTGGCAGGCATTTCACTACCAATAAACAAGCTACCTTCTATCGCAGCACTCATAGTGCCCGCGCCATTGGCAGCGAATGTGAATAGGCTGTTGGTAGCAGAAGGATCGGAACGATAAACACCTGCTTTGTCTATGCCTGCCTGTGTTACACCAGTAGGACCGGACCAATAGTTACTGCCCGACCCCCCGTCTACTGTGAGGTTTGATCCGTTGCCTATGTTAAAGGCATTCAGGGTTGGCATATTCTGTAACAATACCACACCACCCGATCCCGAATATGATGAGATGCTGTTGCCCTGTATTTGTAAGGTGTTGCCCTGACCTGCCTGTATGTTTATGCTTTTGTTGGTCAAAGTGTCTGAGCTTGATGATGTGATTCCTTCCGTTGCGCCGTTGACCCAAAAACTGCCTGCCCATTGTAGTGTATCTCCGTGTTGAGGATTACTTACAATAACATCTAGTACATTTGTGTTTAAGCTAATGTAAGTACCATCTTGTTGTACTATACGGTTATCGTTAAAGAAGATCTCTCCTCCTTCTACTTTTAACTCGTTATTATCAATGTAGATAGTACTTCCACTAACATATAAGCTTCGCCATTTATGTGTAGCACTGCCTAAATCATATGTATCGTCAGTTTCAGGAATGATATGGGATGCTAAACTTGTTAGATCCGCACCTAGTGCAGCATATAGTTCATCAAAGTTACTATTGACTTTAATAAATGCTGTTCGTAATGGATCACCATTACCTTTATCTGCTGTGCCTACATTAATTACTTGTTTTGTCATTATACACGCCCCACTGCTACTTGAATTATGCCAGCTTGGTCATAATCTTTATCTTCTAATGCTTTACCTATTAAGGTTCCTACTTGAGGATTAACTGCTTTGGCTGCATGTCCTGGTATAGCACTGGTAGTTAATAAGTCACCTTTTCGAATTTTTCCTACTACCTTACAAGGCACTCGACCTTGTAGAGCAATGCATACTCTTAGGCCTCCTAACTCTGCGTTCATTGTATAGGCTGGATTAGTTGTTACTACACCTGCTACACGACTGTCACCAAATGTAGTTGTCATAGTTGTTTCTGCATTGCCACCAAATACTAATACAGTTCCAGGTTCGTATTCTTGATCCGATGTATAGTATTCTGCTAAGTCAGCATAGGTAGCTTGCCATTTAGCTCCAGAAGCTAAAGTCCAGGTTCCTGAAACAGTGCTTCCACCACTAGCTGCTGCTAATGTAGAGCATGTTACCTGAGAAAATGTAACATTGCTAGTTGTCTTTACTTCTTGTCCTATACTAAATTCTGTTCCGGTTAATGTAATACCTGTACCTGCACTGTAAGTAGTATCTGTATCAGCATCATTACGCCAGTCTGGATTACCATTGCCATCTGTTTTCCATACTTTGTTTGCCTGTCCGCTACCACTGGATACATAACCTTCTGAACTGCTACTATTTGCCTTCCAAGTTGAACTAATAGTAATAACATCACTAGCTTGGCTAATAGTTACATTAGAGCCTTGTTTAAGTGTAACACTATCAGTGCCACTTCCACTACCACCAGCATCTAGATCTATTTTAACTTCTCCAGCAGCACTACCATTACTTGTAGCAATACTATATGTTGTATTTGTATCGACATAACTTGAACCAATAGTAATAACATCGTTAGTTCTAGATAAAGTTACATTTGTACCTGCTTTAAGTGTAACACTATCGTTTACAGTTGTAGAACCTAAAGTACTAGTTAAAGTTATTAGATACGATGTTGTATCCCCATCAACTGACCCAGCACTCAGACTATAATTTGCAGTACTGGTAAGTACTCTATTACCATTATCATATAATGCTCCGGCATAAATATTTCCGCTTACACCCATGCCTCCTGTAACTATTACAGTTCCAGTTCCGGTATCTGACGAATTGGTACCTTTAGTAAAGCTAACTACTCCAGAAACAGATAAAGTTCCACCTATTCCTACGTTACCAGTTGTATCTAAAGTAGCAGCATCTATATCATCAGCACTTATATCAGTAACAGTAATACTAGGGCTTCCAGCAAGGCCAGTTGATGTGCCACTTAATGTTCCTGTGAAATTAGTTGACACTAATGTATTAGAATTTGGATTATAAGTTAAAGTAGAGTCTGCTCTAATTTCTTCTGATCCAGATTTCTCTTCAGCAAATACTACATAGTATACTACATTTTCATTACTAGAATCAACGATAGTAGTATAAGTTGCTGTAGTAGCGGTTGCAGCATTTCCTGTTGTATTGGCAGCATTATTCGGAATATCACCACTGACTAAAACATCCCAACTAGGTGCTGCCCCGTTTGTTCCATCGCCTACACTTTTTAAGAACTTCCGTGTAGCGGTAACGTTTGGACCTACCATAGCAGTAGTGTTTGATCCGCTTTGATAAGGCATACTTCCTATAAGTGTGCTATTGTTTCCACCAGTTAGATTATTTGCTCTTCCTGCTACTAGATTGGTTTGTGCTGTCCAAGCCGGAACGTTTGTTCCTGCTATTAACACATCTCCTTGGCTACCAATTCCTAAAAATGTAGTACTGTCTGTATTTGATTGGTACGGTAAAGATCCTTGATTACCTCCTGCAAGATTAAATGCTCTTGTTGCAGTCGTAGCATGTAAAGTAGCACTAGTGGATAAAGTAAATGTTAAATTATTAGTTGGTGTTATTCCTCCTAGGCTGGCTCCTGGTAAAGTTATAGTATCTCCAGGATCATAGTCTTGACCAGGAACAGTCATTATGATAGTAGTATTACCTGAATATGTTGTAGCTGTTCCTGTTTTAATAACTATAAATTGTGCTCCTGTACCTTGTCCACTAGTAGCTGACGGTTGTACACCATTATATGATCCAGCAGCAGATACACTCGTTCCAGTCAATGTTCCAAATGTCCATCCGGGATTCCATTGACCTTTATAAAATACCGGAGTACTGCTTTCTGTTGATCCAACAGAACTAAACAATGTAACTCCACCAGGTGTAAAGAATTGTATGGTGCTGTAGTCCGTATCTAGTATTTTGGTATTATCGACTCTAATATTGCTAGCATTTAAATAGCCTGTTGCTATTATATCTCCGCTACTGGTAGTTTTAACTAAACTGTTCACTGCTCCCGATATGGTAATAGTATCTTGTTTAATAAAGTTTGTTTCGTTTCCTGTTGTAGAATCTTTAAGGAATGTAAAAGCATATAATTGATCCGCTGCTACTCCTGCATTAAAATTGTCCCATACACTTCGTCGTAATACATTTGTTGGAGTAAGATTCTGCACTGTAGCTGCTGAAGATCCTAGATTACCTAAAATACTGTTCGCGTTAACATTAACGATTTCAGAATAGCTAATACCTTGGGCTTTAATGCCAACCCAACCACTTGTTATTTCAAAATTATCGTCATCAAAACTTGCTAGACCACTGGCTGCTTGAATAGCTCCTGCCGATCCTGTAGGAGCAGCATTTCTAGTAGTTGCTAATACCATAGATAATTTGCTTTGAGCTATAGCAGCATCTTGTGCCACGTCATCGTTTACAATAACTTCTTTAGAAATTTGGAAGTCTAGACGTGCGGTGTCTAAAGGAATAACAGTAGAGTTAGCAGGGTGTACTTGTCTAGATGTTAATCTCTGTTCTCTTGTAACACCAGTAAGTTTCCCAGCATTTGCAAATCCAGTTATTGGAATCACTGACGTAGAAGTATAGCTAAAAATTTCGCCATTTATTTGTACATAGTTTACAGGAGCTATGCCAGGTTGTGATCCATATATGGTTATAGTATTAATAAATCCCGATACGTTATAAACAGAAATACCATTTGCCACATAACTTTGTGCTATGATAGGATCTATGTCGTTGCCTATTGATGATTGTGTAGTTGTAACTCCGTCTGCTGTAAATTTACTATAAATATCTCCTTTTATATCAGTAAATCCTATAGTTTTGTTAGCACCGGTAAATGTTAATAAAGATCCTCTTAGCTCTTTAAAGACGTCTACATTTAATGAACTTGTACTACCTACAGATATAGCAGTTCCACGTTTTTCCGTACTCGCTTGAAATGTCGTGGATGTTTTTGATATAACATAGTAAGTAACTCTGGCTGCAAGTGCTCCTACTGGTTGATTAAGAACAATCGGCATGTCTGTATAAAGAAGATTAGTTGGACCAGAGCAGGTTATGTTTACTCCGCTAGATCCTGATATAGTAGCAAGCTTCTCACCATATCTAACCACAGTATCTTTTAGATCTTCGTATTCATCAGTAGCAGATATCTGTGTAGTCACGTAACCTACAGTAGCAGCATAATCAAGATTACTTGATGAAGGAGTTCCTAATCCTGTTATGTAATTACCAGCCATGCTAATGTTTGACTGCATAGGAATTTGACCATTTAAAGGTAAGTATCCTGGGCCAATTTTATTAGCCACAGGAATAGCAGATCCATTATGGTCGATGCCTAATCGTTTGTCAATGTACCCTCGTACTGCCTGCTGTGTTGGTACAGTATCAGCAGCATTATTAGTCATTGTATTATCAGTGCTGAACTCACTGATAGTAACACCTCGTTTAAATCCTAGACCATCTAAGTTACTTAAGGCAATGCTTGCACTAAATGTAACTGTGCCTGTACCTTGATCTACTTTGAAGAATGAACCAACTTTGAAAATACCGTCTTGGTCAGTAGTAACATAAAATACACGACCTTTGGTTTCTTCTTTAACTTCTACTGCATCAGTAGGTTCAATACTAGGATTACCGTAAATGGTAGTAGGATAGTTAGTAGTATTAAATCCTCCTGTCCCTACATCTAAGAAGTCATGTCCTGTAACACGACAGGTACTAATCTTAACAGTAACAGCTCCGGTGCTACCAGAAGGAAGTCCTGATCTTAAAGTTACTGTACCACTGCTAGGAAATGCTTTTACTATACCTGTTACACTAGGTAAGTTATTATTATCATATACATCTGCTATAGTCAAGTAAGCAGATTGTGTGGGAGTTTTATCTGTATAGCTTACGATCCTATGAGTTTTTCCTCCCCATACAAAACGTAGAGTTCCTGTGTTTAGCAAATCTATTAGATAATCTGTTCCTAGTTGTTCTACAGCAATTTTAGTATCACCGATAGCAGATCCATATCCACCTGTTAATGAACTTGCTAAAGTATTTGGTTTTACATAATTAAACGATTGGTCTGTAGTAAGTATTGCAATATTGTCTGGAAGTTGGTCACCGGCACTATTTGTTAAATTATAGGCAATGACTCTAAGAGTAGATTGTGTTCCATGTAATGCATAGGCATCTAGTTCTAAAGCAGTGCTTGGGCGTGTTGGATTTACATTTTCAATACCGTTGAATCTCATGTTCTGTAAAATCTTGACACTGGCATTAGTATGATCTAGTGTTTGCTCTACAAGACCAGTGCTGCTTCTATTATCACTACCACTAGTTGCTAAACCTAATTGTAGAATTTCCTTTCCACCATAACACCATGGAAGTAGTTCTATATTACCTCCAGTTAATCCGGCACTACTTAAAACTGTGCCTGGACTAATTACTTCAAAAATTTCATCAACGTTACCTGTTGTAGCACCAATATAAGTTAAGTTTGAGCTAGCAGTGGTTACTTTATATAAGTTACCTTTTAGAGCATTGGTTCCTGCCACTGGAGAATTGTCTTCGTAAAATTGTAATATCGCTTCACCTAGGTTTGTTGCAATAGGAGGATTACTTGTAGTAGCCGCTGCTGTAAATATTTCTCCTACGGTGTAAAGTTCACCTACAGTTCCAGCTATATCATTCCAATCTGTATTACCTAAATAGGATATTTTATATTTTTTTCCAATAACAAAATTTCCATCTCGGACAATATCTATAGTGCTTAATGGAGTTTTTAGAGTTTGATTTAAATAAATTGCTGCCTGGGTTGGGCCAAGAGTATAGACTAGGCTAGCTGATCCTATACTTGTTGAATTACCTGTTCCTGAAGCTGTAAATACAACATTTAAGAAGCTGTTAGTGATAGGGTTAATGACTGCACCTAATGCAGCCCATGGTGTATTTCCAACAAGAGTAATCTTATAAGATTCTCCAGGAATAAAATCACCCACGTTAACGGTAATGGTACCTGATTTTCTCACATAGAAAGTATTATTCAAGGAAGAATCAGAAACTCCTGAAATGTTTATTAGATCTCCATTTTCAAAATGTGTAGGTTCAGCAAATGTAACTATTGGTGGACTTGAGCTTGATATATCTGTTATTCGATATTTGATAATTTCGTTTGCCCAACCGCCGTAATATGCTTCTCCTTGACCTGCTATTCCAGCTGTTATTGCTATAAAGTCTGTTAGTTTTGTATTTGTAGCAGCTCCAACACCAGAAAAAGTTCCTGTTTCTGTAATTGTGTACTGACGTCCTACAGTGAACGATCCGCCTACATGATTTCCATAGGTTCCTCCAAATGCTGTAATTCCAGAAGGACTTAACGGGTCATAGAAGTTAATATAAGATGTTTCTAAAATTTGTGTAATGTTTACTCGATAAGTACCTGTAAGCCCTGATCCAGTTAAGTTCCCAGGTTCTTCTGTAGCAGTAGCAGTAATTTTAGTTCCTTTGGCTACTCCTCCTCCTGATAGATAATCGCCTACATTAAGAGTGCCAAAATATAAGCTACTAACAGTTAATACAGTTCCTTCTATGCTGCCCTTAAAACTATTGTTTGTAGTTATTGTTCCTGTTCCTACAATCGATGCACTTGTTATGCTGGCTATAAATGTACTGCCGACAACATATTTTTTAGATGTAGTGCCTGCTAAAGTATTCCAATATTCCTGGGTAGTATTTCCTAAACTGGAAATAGTATATAATTTTCCTTGAGTAAATGATGTTAAATTGCTTGATCTTTTATCTGAGTATAATGTAGCTTGATTATATGTAGTGGTCGGGACAGCCATATATTTCTTTTTATTAAGCTGAGTTGAGTTGACTAGTCCGCTAAATGTTAAAATATCTCCGGGATAGAATTTTAAACCGTAAGTTATTTTTCCTGTATACGGTATATGAGAATTTAACAGAGTAGAATCTAATGGTGCATTTAAAGTGTCTCTATAAAGTTGTATTGCTCTAGGAGCATAAACTCTGGCATACTGTGCATGACTAGAACTAGAGCCGGATATTCTACTACAACCGGTAAATGTAGTTTCTGTTTTACCGGTATAGGTGAATACATCGCTATTTATCTGTATTCTTCCGATACTTAAAAAGTTAGCAGTTGTTGCTACAGAGATGGTAGTCGTTGAACCGGGACTTGCTATTGCACTACTTAGAAACGTGCTAGGAACATTAACATAATAGTTCCCACCGTTTAGCTGAATCATTCCTTTTACGTCAGTTATGTCTATAAAATCTCCAGTAGTCAATCCATGGTCGAATTGTGTGGTCACTGTACAAATTTCAGTTCTAGAAATAGAATCTATTCCAATGTTTGTTGTAGACTGAGAAAAAGTTATGGCTCCTGCAACAATATGATTAGCACTCATAGTAAAATTCGTAGAACTAGATATGCTTGTGATATAAGCACTTGTTCCGAACTTTCCTGTTCCTGAGTTAATGGTAAAAGATTGACCTAGTAATAAATTAGCAGTTGACCCAGATGTAAGCGTGACAGCGTTTGTACCTAATGTTAAAGTAGCTTGAAGACCAGTTGTACTTCTTGAAATATTAAAATTATCAAATTTTACCTTAACTGGTGTTGTACTAAGATCTATATCTGTAACTCTGTAGTCGTACTGGCTGTCAGTTAGTCCTGTTTTTGTCGAGCTACGTATTTCATATCTTCCTATAGTAACACTGTCATGTTCTATTTCTAGTTCACTTACTGCTTCAGGTATATAAGAATATCTTTTAGCATATACAATAATGTCATTTTTTATATTTTTAGTACTAAAATCTCCGTATCTAAAAATTTTAATAGGCTGAACTTGATCAAAGCTTAGTGCTACTTGGTCTGGTAATTCTGTTGGATCTGCACCGGCTGCTCTTAACCCAAAATTACCATGAGCATTAGAACCTGCTACACTTCGTATTTGCCCACCATTGTTGGCAAAGAATGCTGTATGACAATAGTAACTAAACGTACTTACTTGTTCAGTAAGTCCTGCATTAGTAGCTACTATTCCGTATCCTAAGTCGTTAATTTGTGTGTAGTCGTTGGCTAACATACTACGATTTCCAGGAGTTTCTAAAATTATTTCTAATTCCCCATTAGTCCAAGGAGTAGTAGCGTTTAAGTCGATAACCGTTATACCAGTTTCTTCCCAACTTACAATATTGTCAACTTGATATCTAAAACCATTATAATAAAAAGAGGTAGGAGCGACAGGTCTTCGCTTGTTTAAACCTGACAGTGTTAATCTAAGTCCGTTAACATTTTCTATTTTAGCTTTTAAACGTCCACAAAATCCGTCAATATACATGCCACCTCTAAAAGCTTTTTTATTGATACTTGCGCTAAAGCAGGCACTTTCTTGAACATAAGGACTCTTATTACCGATAGACCCTGAAGGATCTAACACACACATAAATCCACCTTGACCTTGACCTGTAACATTACTAACACGTATTCCGTCGTTCAACATAAACATATCAAGCTCTGTGTTAAGTTTAGGAGGATTGTATGGATTAGATCCACTGTAGTTAGCTGAGTCTAGAGCATAAGTTACAGAGCTAATTAAATTTTCGACTATACTATTACTATTAGGTTCTATAGTTATAGCATAGTCTGTAATCTGAGGATACGTTACAGGAGCACGTTTTTTTGCAAATGTTATAGCATTAGAACCTGAAAATCCTAGTTCTTCTTCTGGGTTGTTTAGTATAGCATCGATTAAGGTTCCTAAATATGTTATTCCGTCCTTACAATATGAGCTAATGGTAACATTTCCGGTATTATAAAAATTACCTGCTGCATTAATAACGCCAGCTCGTCCACCGTATCGTAAGTCTTGTACAATAGCATCTACCACATATCCGGTATCACGTTGTGATTTAATTTCTTCTGTAAGTGTTAATGACTGGATTGATTTAATGTAATTTGTAACTTGTTCTTGAAAAAATGCCTTATTGTTTTCTATCATATAGGCAGCTTTTAAAAAGTTACCTGGATTTGAATAATCAGGACCTATGTTTAAAGGTTTAGTTGTATCTCGCAGATAATGGTATCCATATTTTGGACTCTCGTAACCATTAAAAGCTGTTTCTAACTCATCTAGGCCGTTAACAGCTCCTATTACTGTGCCTATAGCTGTACATAAATCTTGTGCCTTAGTTTTCGCGGCAGTTTCTCCTATTAAACGAGCTGTTCCAGTTCCAGAACTAACTCCTACAGCCACAAATATATCTCCTTGGTTATAAGTTTGACCAGTAGTTCCAGCAGCCTCGTTCCAGTCGGTTATGCCTGGAGAAACTATCTTATAAGTTTTACCTACCTCTAATGCTGTAGATAATATAAAAGACTGTGGTATAGCAGATTGTAGATTAGTTACAGTATTTCCATCTATAATATCTTCAATTAATTCTTTAAGTTTTGTATCGATTGCAGCAGCAGTTTCAATAGTTTGACTAACATTTAATACAGTTGATCCTATTTTACTTACGCCACCGTTCCAGTATAGACTAGCAGCATTATAGCTTTCCCCATTACCTCCAAATTTAATATCATGGGTCATGGCGTCTACAATTAATCCTACATCACGACTACATTTTCCTGTGTTATAAGCTAAGTTAGTATAGGTTGCATTTATCCAAGCTACAACTTCTCTTTTTAAAAATTCTTTATTATCGACTAGTAATTTTACAGCATCTGGATAAAATGTTGGAGCTAGATCAAGTCCATCGAATACGGTGTCTCTATAAAAATAAGTTGATACCCATTTGCTTGCACTAATTGTGCTTTTTGGTCTGACAACACATCTACGAAAATCATTTCCTCTAATAGTAACATTTGCTGGAACTTTAATAGGAAGATCTTCCTCATAGACTCCGCTTTCAAGTAAAATAGAAATATGTAATTTTTTATTTGATTCTGCAAACTCTAGTTCTTCATCTAGTTCAAATTGATTAGATGAAAGTTGAGTAGCTGTTATAATGTCTACTGCGTTTCCGTAGCTGTCATTACCTGCATTACGTTCATAACCAGTAATTTTACCTAAAGCACCGGACCTTAAACCTCTAAGTATTTTTCCAGGTGTAATATCTATATTTGTTGGAATTCCTTGATCTGCTCCTACACTATCTGTATTAAATTTAATTGTTAAAGATCCTGTTCCATAGTCAATAGTAGGATAAGAATCTGCTCCTTCTGTAGGGTAGTCTTCTAGTATTGTTTTAATGATATTAACTTTAGCAACGATGTCATTAATCACATTTGTAGTTACGTTAGTATGTGCGTCGACATCATAATATCTAACAAATTCTGTTGTAGTATATGTGACAAATAAACTATCTAAAGTGGGTTCATTTTCTAAAACTGCTCTAATAAGAACTTTAAATCTTTCAATACTAGCTAATATAATATCTCTTTGACTTGAGCTATCGTTTATAAAGAAACTACGTCCGGTGTTTATACTCAACCAATTGGCATCATTTATCATGTCAAACTTAATTGAGTCTATAATTGATTTTAAATTTAACCTAAGTGCATCATAATCGAATACAATAGAAGGCTGTGTAATTGTTAAGTATCCTGCTGTTTCTCCTATTATCCAAGAAACATTCCTATCTAATAATGTTATTATATCAAATACCCATGGATCTCCAGCATTTCCTCCAAAGAATAATTTTTGTGTAACTTTTGATGTTTTTTGAATACCATTTATAGTGTAATAAATTTTTTGACGATAAGGTCCAGGCTCGCTTTGTGCCAGTTCTATCATTTCTTCAGCAGTTCTACATGCTTTGTTTATTGAAGAATAGGCATATGCTAATGCACTACCTTGTTTGTTTAAAGGAACATTTAATTGTAAGTCACTTCCGCTATTACTTACATATAGATTGACATCGCTTGAAAAGCTGCTATTATCCACATAAAATTTTGTAGCTGCTTGTAGGTCGTCTACACCGTTTGGTGTTCCTGCTCCTGTTAACGGTGACGGATGATCATAGAGATACAATGCTCCAAGCATTTTATCTCCTTGTCTTCTAACAAGATTTTTTCTAGGAACAGCTTCATTAGATAGATAAAATCCATCAAGGTCTGTATTAAAATAAGCATCAGTAAGACTATGAACACTTTTGATTGAAAATACAGTGCTTGTTGGTATAGAATAACTTTGGTTAATAGTATAGATACCAGATGTTCCTGTGTATATGCCTTCTTGTTGGGTTATAAAAGTATTATCATTTAACCCTGGACCAACTAGTCTACTGCCTATAGTAACAGATCCGCCAGTTACAGAGCTTATAACTATTTGAGTTCCATTTATTGTTGCTGATATTGGAACATCTAAAGATGGAGATACAATTATTCTATTATTGTATTGATTAAGAATTGTGTCTTTCTCTAATTCTCTAGCTTCATTAAAACTATAGTAAAGACTTAAGAAATCATTATCATAGTATCTAATAAAGTAAACAGGAGCCGCCTTTCCTGTCGAACCCAGTTGTCCATTTGTTGTTACAGAACCGCTATTAACAGCAACAAACACATCCCCTAAACGATAAACCTTTTCTTCAGAGATATTATTAGTGCCTGCTGCTAGATTCCAATCAGTATTACCTACATCTGTAATTTTGTAAGTTCTGCCTGATATAAATTGGCCACCGACGACTTCTTCAATTAAAGGATTTAGATATGTTCCTGTAGAAGTATATGTAAATGAAGCACCATTAGATCCTGTATTAAACCCGTGCCCTATTATTTTTATTCTTCCATCTCCATATGTATATTCTGCAAGATTCTTTTTATGTACTAATCCAGAGCTTGGCTCATCTCTCAGTCTAACCTGTCCTCCTATTGAGGTTCCGCTCGAACCTACTTGAACATATCTTTTATCTGCATATCCTTTAGTAATTACCACAGCATCAGGAGTTATAGGTAATTGATCTGGATGAGTTACGTTCCATTGTGCATAATCTTCTGGCCCTTTAACATTCGCAATCACATTGCTTAGACCATCTAAATCCCCTCCTAACTTTGGTTGAGAATCTGTTACAACTTTTCCTCCTGCTGATCTTATTGTAATCTTATCAGGTTGACTATTATTAATGACAATTGTTGTATCTTCTGCTTCAATAGTTTTACCTATAACCGCAGTTCCTTGGTCGTTAGTAATTAAGACAGTATTGGGACTATAACTACTAGGGAAATCATCAAGTAAATCAGTACTTAATATTTGTTCATCTCCTCCAGAGAAAGCATATAAATCTTTAAAATTATCATTGACTTTTCTGAAGGCTTCACGGATACTGTCTCCAGTACCATCATTACCTTGAACACCTATATCAATTATTTTCCGTGCCATATTACACCTCTAAATTATCATAGTAATTGTCTGCTACACTAAAACTAGACCCACATCCACAAGTTGTTTGAGCATTAGGATTTTTTATACTAAAGTTAGATCCTTCTAACGTTTCTTTGTAGTCTATTTCTGATCCTTGCAAATAATTCATGCTCATAGCATCTATTAAAACTTTAGTTGATCCTATTGGAATTTCGAAATCGTCTTCATTTTGATCTTCGTCAAAAGTAAATCCGTAGCTCATACCGCTACAACCGCCTCCTTGAACAAATGTTCTAAGTTTTAAATCAGGGTTATTTTCTTCTTGAATAAGTTCTAAAATCTTATTTTGAGCTGCCAAACTTATGTTTATCATAGATATTAAGATCCTTTTAACATATTTACCATATATTTTTATAACCTTAATGTAAATAAAATATGTATATTGGCACTGAAGTAGAGTACAGAAGTTATAAAAGAATCAGTAAGTTGGGTCGAGAACATGAGTACTATAGAAAATCTACAGTGGCAAAATTACGATGTGACAATTGCAGTGTAATTTTTACACGGCAAATAGGAAAAATGGATCCTAGAAGACTAAGCAATAACTATTTTCATTGTTGTCAAGACTGTAATAGTAAAAAGTTTGCTCAACGTAAAGGTGTTGAACGTCGTACTATTTGGGATAAAAGTGTTAATAGTGATTTAGATATTAGCCGTCTGTAAACGAGCTCCAATTACCACCCAGTTAATTATCTTCCATTGATTTTCTAAGTATTTCTTTTTGTCCCATTTGTAATCAAGTGCCCAGGCATGTTCCCACCAGTCGATTAATAGGACAATATCTTGGCGTATCTGATGATTAGTGATAGTTTTTATATCACCGTCTTTGGCCAAATAGACCCATCCACTACCTTGTATACTCATAGAAGTCTCTTGAAATTTATTTTTAAAGTTGTCGAAACTTTTATAGTTTTCATTAATAAAATCAAGAGCAGGACCATTTGGTTCATTGCTTGTTACCACTCTTTGAAATTGAGGAAATAATAGGTTATGTAAAAAAGCACCAGCTTCATTAAAGTCTAAGTCACCTTCTCTTTTATTATAACGATCAACATAAGCTTGTGCCAGTTTATTGTAGTGATAAAATAGAGCATCTTCACTGAGCACAGGCTCTAAATCAGTTTTACTATATGGTAAAGGCAGTAGTTCTAGTTCTTTACTAGGTGTATTTTCATTTAGTATTACATTTTTGATAAAATTATAAGGCATAATATTATTTAACTATAAATAATCCACAAGGAGAGGACTATGGAAGTTCTATTTGGAATTTTATTACTTGCTGTATGCGTAGGTGCTGCCTATGTATTGACCAGCAAAGACAAGATTGACACCAACAAAGATGGTAAGATCGATGGTGAAGAGCTCAAGGCTGCTGCTCAACCTGTTGTAGAAAAGGTAGTAGAAAAGGTAGAAGAAGCCGCTAAACCACTTGACCTAAATCAAGATGGTAAAGTAGATCTTGCTGATGCTAAAGAAGCAGTTAAGCGAGGCAAGGCTAAGGCTAAGGCCAAGGTAGAAGAAGTTAAAACAGAAGTGAAGAAGCGTACTGGCCGCAAGCCCTCAACTAAGGCCTAATCGTTCTGCCTGTTTATATAGAGCAAAGCTAGCTAAGTTTTTAGCCTTAGACTCGCACATGATATCGTGAGACTCTAAAAAGCCAAGTGCCCACTCATTAACTGCGGTGTTCCAATAGAAATCACTATGGGCCCGCAGGCGTTGTTTTTTGTGACCTGATTCTAAGAGAACCTTATGATCGGGAAGTGTACGAACGCAGTGGTCAACCAAGGTATCTTCGCGACTAACGGAATAATGAGCCACAGGGCGCCTGCCACGCCAACTATCAATAATCCTTTTGATACGATCATCAGTTCGTTGGATATATACTCCTTCACGAACCCAATGATGATGTATGTCAAGAACAATAGGCACAATATCACTGATGCCCAAACAGTCATCAAGTCCATAACTTATTTCCTCGTTTTCGATGGTAATGGTGTTTCTTGCTTCTGGAGTGAGTCTCTTAAGTGCTGCTCGAATACCTTGGGGACCGGCGCGACCCGAGATGTGGACATTGATTTTAAAGTCTTGAAATTCTTTACCGTATCCCATCCAACGGGCCATATCCACATGATATTCAAACTCCTCTATACTTCTATTAACAATGTCTGGATTATCTGAAGCCAAAACTGTGAATTGACCAGGATGAAAAGACAGACGCACACTACGGCTACGAGCAAGGTCACCAATCTTGGCAAAGTGTTTTTCAGCATAAGCGATAACGTCAGGTTGACGCCAAAACCAACACCAAGTAGGCTCTGTATATACTGGTAATATATCGCTTGATAAACGAACCATTCTAAGTCCATGGTCTAAGTTTCCTACCTTTTCTACTAGCAATCTCGTAGATTCAATATTTTGTTTTGTTAATTCCCAAAGTTTTTCTACAGCACGATCTTTGGTCTGTCTATTTAACCAAGCCACAGTGGTGGAACCTGTGTTGTATTTTTTACAGTCGTCTTTGGGTTTGATCCCATCGACTTGACCAGGATGGTCAATCCATTTGCAGGCAAAGCCTATACGTTTATTCATGTTTGTATGATATACAGTTTACTGCCAGTTGTCAACAATAATTGGATCTTTTACATCTTCAGGTTTAGGGTCTCCGTGAAATACGAGAAAACTTGTGTCATTTTTAATAAATGGTGCGGCTATATTTTTAAATTTTCTTTTGCCATTTTCTGCAATTAAATCATTTTTTGATCTTATTTCCCATTTATAACTTTGAATCCAATCTTCAGGCCAAAAGGTAAAATTAGATTTAATCTGCTTAAAAATCCAATCTTGATCCCCATGAAGTCTACGCATCATGTCTGGGTTAACTTTAAGATTGTTCCAAACATGTGAGAATGAACCAGTTTTTAGTTTAAAAATGCTGCTGTTAAATTTTTCGTAATTACTTATAAACTTTCTATTAAAGTCCCGTATGATACAAAATTTATCTGGTTCGAAATTCCACATATGATCAAAGTTATTAATAATAACAATATCTAAGTCCATATATAGCAATTCCCCTTTTAATGGAAAATTACTATCAAATATCCAAACTTTGTACCACCACCCTACTAAGTCTACTGGTGGTAGCGGAATAATAACAATATTTGAATCTAATCCTGAACTATTTTCAGTCAAGCAGGCAAATTTAAAATCAGTTTTGCTATGGCGTCTAGTCATATTATACAATCTGTTTACATAAACAGACGAATACTTGTCCCCATGTTTAAGACATACAATCCACTTATCCATTTACGAGCGTGTGTATATCTTTAAGTTGTTTTAGTAAGGGTTTGAGATTGTCTAAGACTATCATATTAGGACCGTCACTAGGAGCATAATCTGGGTTTTCATGGCATTCAATAAAAACGGCACTTACTTCTCCGGTGGCCACTGCTGCTCTTGCGAGGTAGGGTACCATCCCGCGATCCCCGCCAGAACTCTCTCCCAGTCCTCCAGGTTGTTGGACGCTATGAGTACAGTCATAAACAACAGGGTAACCAGTCCTTGCCATAATAGGCAGGCTACGCATATCCACAACAAGATTGTTATATCCATGAGTCGCACCTCTTTCACATAATAATATGTTTTCATTGCCTGTGCTGGCAATTTTTTTAGCCACATTCTCCATATCGTTTGGCGCCAGAAACTGACCTTTTTTAACATTGATAGCCTTGCCTGTATTACCAGCAGCTAATAATAGGTCAGTTTGACGACATAGGAATGCTGGTATCTGTAAGACATCTATGCCAGCTTGGGCCACAATATCAGCTTGATATGATTCGTGTATGTCAGTTAATACTGGAATATTGAACTTAAGCTTGACGTCATTGAGGATTTGTAATCCTTTTTCCATGCCAACACCACGACCAGTTCGATGGCTACTGCGATTTGCCTTGTCGAAACTGCTCTTATAGATCATAGGCAAACTTAGGCTATCGCAGATTTTTTTAATTTCTACAGCCATAAATTCGGCATGAGCACGATATTCGATTTGGCAAGGGCCCGCTATTACACATAACGGGTGACCTTTACCTATCTGGATATCATGTATTTGTGTTATCATATTCTCTGTCTTCTCTATGACCTATACGCATGGCCATGTTTGAGTCTGTTTCGCGAACTTCTACTCGACAGCACCAAACACGTTCTGCTTCACCTTTGCCAAAGCTGGGAAGATAAATGGTATTTACATATTCGTATAAAAAGTCTGCAATACCTTCGCAGCCTGTTTTTTCTACCTCAGTGATTTTAGCCAAACCTAATGAGCCCAACCGTAATAGTTCTTCACGCTGGGGATCGTCTTGGGCAACTAATAGTGTATGATCAAACCAATCTTCTAAATTATGTTTTAGATTTTTTAATCCACCGAAGTCCATACACCAATTGCGAGCATCTAATGTGTCGCATTCGAACTCGAAATGAAAACTAAGAGCATATCCGTGGATTAGGTTACAATGACTATCTGCCCGCCATTGACGATATGCTACCGGTCCTAAGTGTCTGTATGTTTTAGTGCTAATAAACTTTGCCACCTCTTGCCTCCTGTTATAGTAGTAAGTTTGATGACACGCAGAATTTTTATAGAGGGATGAGCGTCAAGTCCTCTACTGTAATTATACAGGAAAGTATTTAACTGTCAAGTTCTCTAAGTGACGCCATTCAAGAGGAATTTGCCAATCTTTCAGTTGATGTTGTATAAAATTGATTTTATCGAAATGTTCAAATAATTGTTTAAGCTGATGTATCCAGAAATCAGGTCTAACTTCTTTGTGACTGCCTGGAGCATAGTTTTCTGTATCTTTATAGATGTTATTCTGTAGTCCCTTGACACCATATAAGTCGAACCCCACAAGATGCACAGTTTTAGGATTTCTATAGCAGGCTACTAAAATAGCATAAGGTCCGGAGTTCCAGTGAAATCCTTGATCCTGTTTGTCTGTTCCTTCGTACCATAAACTAGGCAAGCTAATTACTCGATTAGAACCAAATTCTTTATACCAATCGGGTCTGGTATATATTGTTTTAGTACGCTGATTAGGGTTATTTAAAATTTCCTTTACCATTTTACGGTCCACAGCGACAAAAATGTTGGCATTAAAATCCCTGTGTATAGCGTTACAACCTATACTGTAGGAATTTATTTTACTTAAATTAAACTTTTTTCTGCTTTCTCCATTGCCTAAAACCCATATTTCCATAGAAATTGTCCAATAATAAATATTTATAACCCAAATAAATATAGCAAATAAGGATTATTTTATGCCTCTACAACCTGTAGCTCTAGCAGATACCTATAGAAATATTACTCTAAAACAGAATGAACAAGCCTCTCCGCTAACTACGCTTACTGCCAATGCTGTAACGGATACGCTAACTTTAGTAGCAGGACCGGGAATAAGTTTTGGCACAGGTAATGCAGGGGATCAGATAGTAATTTTTAATGATTTCGGTGATGAGAATGCCACATTGTCTATTAGAGCCATACAAATCGATGGATTCAATATTGATACCAATGTTATACAACTAACAGATAGTAATGCTGATTTAGAGATTCGTGCCAATGGATCTGGCCAAGTTTATATTACAGACTCTTTAAGAGTGCAAGATAATTTAACAGTAGATGGAAATACCATATTAGGAAATACCGCAGCAGATACAATAACAATTAATGGTACAGCTATCAGTACGCCTAATACTATTACTTTGACCAAAGATGATGCAACTAATAACGGTATCATTTATCCTGTATCTTTTAGTCATACTACAACAGCAACACCAGCTAACGGTATAGGCACTGGTATTCAGTTTATTACAGAAACAACTGCAAACAATAATGAAATAGGATTACAGATTGCCAGTGTGGTCACTGATACCACAGCTGCCAGTGAAGATTTTGATTTTGTCATAAGACAAATGATAGCAGGTGCTGCTCCTGCTCAAACATTGAAGTTAAATTTTAATACTATTCAAGTAGGTGCTAATAATACTGATTTAAGACTGACAACTCAAGGAACTAGTGATCTTACTATTGACACCAACAGTGGAACAAACAGTGGTTATATAAAGATTTTTGATGGTACTAATGCTAACATAGAAATAGTTCCTAACGGTACCGGCAATCTTATTATTGATGGACTTAATGTTAATACCACAACAATCAGCAGCATCGCAGCTAATAGTGATATTACATTGACTCCTAACGGAACTGGAAATGTCAACTTAGACGGCGATACAGTTAGAATCGGGGACAGCAATAGTGATGCAGTATTAACTACAAATGGTACAGGTGACCTTACATTAAACACTAACAGCGGAACAAATAGTGGTTATGTTAAGATTTTTGATGGTGCTAATGCTAACATAGAAATAGTTCCTAACGGTACAGGTACTTTAATAATAGGAACACAAAATTGGTTAGCAGCAAACACAGACACATTTTTCGTAAGTGCTACTAATGGTAGTAACACAAATGATGGCCGTAGAATGAATACTGCGTTTGCTACAGTGGCATATGCACTTAGTCAAGCAGCCAGCGGTGATACCATTCAGATTTTACCAGGAACTTATACAGAAGTATTTCCTTTGACAATTCCTCAGGGTGTAACAGTTAGAGGAAGTGGTATACGTAGCACTATGCTTAAACCTACTGCGGGAACAAACTCTAATGATTGCTTTTTGCTTAACGGAGAAACTACAGTCGAAGAATTAACTATTGCTGACATGTTCTATAACAGCGGAGCTAATACAGGTTATGCTTTTAGATTTAATACCGCTGCCACTGTAACTGTTGCAAGTCGTAGTCCTTACATTCAACGTGTTACTGTGATTAATAAAGGATCTACAGTAACAGCAAGTGACCCTTATGGTTTCGTTAGTGCTAATGCAGGTCGCGGAGTGTATATAGATGGTAGTCGTGTCACTCGTGCCAGTTTAGAAGCAGCTATACTTTTTAATGAGTGTACCTTTATTGTACCTAATAGTCGTGCTTGTATTATGACTAACGGAGCTCGTACCGAATGGTTAAACTGTTTTACATATTTTGCTGATCTAGCCATAGAAGGTGTAGTAGGAGCCAGTGGTCGTGGAGCCGATGGTAAAACTTATATCAGTCTCACAGGCACTACAGGCACATGGAATGTTGGTAACTCACTGAGATACTACGCCAATGACGGAACAACTATTCTAGCTCAAGGAGTGATAGAAGCTATTAGTGGAAATACCTACACTTTAGACGGTAGTGTAAGCGGTTTTAAAACCAATGCTAATCGTGATAATAAAACTGTTTTGGTCCATGGCAGTGCCCAGTTAAGCACAACTTCTCCTAAATTTGGTGCAAGTAGTTTAAGAATTGCCTCAGCCAGCAGTGATTATATTAGTCTAATAAATGATCCTGATTTTGGGTTCGGAACAGGCAACTTCACTGTAGAATTCTTTTGGAAGCCAGATGCTATAGGTACGCAACAAGTTTTATTAGACATGAGAACCACAGCTACGGAAGTTAGTCTTTATATTGAAATGAATAGTGCTGGTAATTTAAGATTATTTGTAAATGGATCTTATCGTATTACAAGCTCAAACACCTGCACCGCAGCAGCATGGAATCATGTGGCAATATACAGATCTGGAACTGATACTAGAGTGGCTTTGAATGGAACAGTGTCTACTACATATACAGATTCAGGAGACTATGGTAGTTCAAAACCATTTAAATTAGGGACTAGTTACACTGCTACAAGTTTTACAACAACAGGGTACTTTGATGAAGTAAGGATCGTCAAGGGTGTAGCCAAGTACGGAACAAGTAATTTTACACAGCCTGCTTCAGCTTTTGTTGGTGATTCTAATACTGTATTGTTATTACATCTTAATGGGTCTAATGGTAGTACAGTGATTGTTGATGATGGAGTTACTATTCAAGATATTAGATCCAGTGGTGGTGGAACAGCCACAGGTATTACTCGCTACGATCGTAAAGAATTTGCTGCTGAAATGCGTAGTATAAGCAGTGCTAATGTTTATGGTAATCAAGGTGTAAAAGCAGATGGAGCCGATGTTGTTATACAGTTAATGGCTCATAATTTTGCCTACATAGGTACAGGATATGATTTGACCAATAACAAGGCCACAGTTAATCAGGCTAATGAAGTTATTGAAGTTAATACTGGTAGAGTATTTTATGAAAGTGTAGACCAAGAAGGTAATTTTAGAATTGGAGATTTTTTTAGTGTAGACTTTGAAACAGGAGCGGTTACATTCAGCGGAGCTAATTTTGATGTTTCTAGTCTAACTGGTATTAATTTTACCAGCGGTTCAAACACTACAGTAATTGATCCTACACAGGTTGCCACTGGTAATATTATTATATCTGGTAATACTATTTCTACTCAGGCTGGCGGAATTACAATTGATCCTACTGGCAATAACACAATTACAATTAATGGATCAACTACATTATCTGGAGACTTTGTATTAGGTGGTGCTTTAACCATAGATGATGCGTCGAATAGCAGTGTGTCATCTCCACTTACTGTAAGACATACTACTTCAGGTACTCCAGCCAATGGTATTGGAACAGGTATTACTTTTGTAACTGAAACAGCCAATGACACTAATCGTACCGGTATGATATTAGAAGCTGCTTCTACTGATGTGACCAGCGGCAGTGAAGATTTTAGCTTTAACCTTAAACTTATGGCTGCTGGTGCTGCTGCTAGTACCAAGTTCAGTGTAAGCAGTGTAGGTGATACAGTTATAGAAGGTGACTTACAAGTAAAAGGTGGAGATTTAACTACTAACCAGACCACTTTTAATTTACTACAGACTAATGCTACCACAGTAAATTTTGCTGCTGCTGCTACTACGATGGACATTGGCTCAACTGGAGCCACAGCAGTTATCAATTTAAATTCAACTAAAGACAGCACCAGTGTTACCACCGGAGGTGTGGTCATAGATGGCGGTCTTGGTATAGCGAAAAACACCTACATTGGCGGTAGTCTAGCGAGGACAGGTGCAATATCCACTAGTAGTTGGACTACCACAGGTATTAGTATTGCTGATATTGGATCTACATTTACTGATACTTCGTCAACTGCTAGTACTACTATACCAATACGAGTATCAAATAGCCTAGGTCAACCTACTTTTGCTAGTACTAATGCTGTAACATTAACTAATGCTGCTACACTATATGTTGCGAATGCTCCTCTTGCAGGCACAAACACTACAATTACAAATCCTTATGCTGTATATGTGGCTAGTGGAAATACATTACTTGCCGGTGATTTAGCAGTAAATGGTGGAGATTTAACTACTAACCAGACCACTTTTAATTTACTACAGACTAATGCTACCACAGTAAATTTTGCAGGCACATCACAAACATTGAATATTGCTTCTGGTGCTGCACTTGACGGACAATTTATTTTCGGTAATATTTTATCAGGTGGTGCTTTAATACCAGGTGTAACTACATTTGATTCTCCTGCCGGTATTAGTATATCTTCTCCAGGCACATATAATAATGTAGTAGATAGCTCAGGAGGAGCAATTGGCGGCGGCACATCAGGTGGTACCGGAGGGGGAGCAACATTTAATATTGTTAAGACTGGAAACGATACCAACTATTTCGGTAATGTAACAATTACTCTTGTACAAAGAGGTTTTGGATACAAAGTCGGTGATACAATAACTTTATTAGGATCTGATTTGGGAGGATCAACTCCATTGAACGATTTAGTATTTGTTATAGGTACAGCAGTAACTCCAGGTAATACAATAAAAATAGCAAGTACATCCTCAGGTACTGTAAATCTTACTACAAATGTAACAACTGGGGACGTTAATATTTTTAGAAGTGTTACTACTGGTTCACTTTATATAGCAGATGGTGGAGCTAGTTCTACTTACATAGGAGGAGCTAATTCTGTCTTAACAGTGGGAACAACTTCAGGTAATAGTACTCTTTTAATTTCTTCTAAATCAGACGGAACAGGTGTTGCTGAACTCTCTACTAATGAATATGGAACAGAAGCTAGAATCTTCAATGAGTATGTTACAGTAGGAAAATTGTTTGGAGAAGCTACTACTATTGATCTAGCTAGAGATGCATCAGCAGCTTGCACTTTAACTTTTGGTAATGGTGTAAGTGATAATCAAATCAAGATAAGTTCAGTTCCTAGCGGTAACATTTCTTTGACCACTGATGTAATAACCGGTGTTGTTAATTTGTTTCCTAGTATTACCACAGGAACAGTCAATATTGCCAATGGTGGTGCTGCTACAATTAATATTGGTGGGAGTGGAACTTTAGTTTCTATTGGTGGAAACACTCTTGATTCTACACTAGAACTAGTTGGAAATACTATATCAGGTAATGTTACTATTAGAACTACTCTAGGCGTAGAAACTGTTAACCTGTTTAATACAAACAATCTAGTTGGTAATTTATTTGGAAATGCTAGAACTATTAATATTGGAAATAGTGGTAGTAGCGGTGTTTTGACTATTAAAAATGATAATGTAACACTTGACGGTGACCTACAAGTAAAAGGCGGAGATCTTACCACCAATCAAACAGTATTTAATCTATTACCTACTAGTGCAACCACTGTAAACTTTGCTGACATAGCAACAACTTTAAATCTAGGAAAAAGTGCCACTGCATCTAGTACATTGACATTTGGTCCTACTATAACAGGCAATATATTTAAAATAAGCGGTATAGCAGGAGGTACTACAAGCTTGACCAGTGATGTTACTACTGGTACTGTGAATCTTTATACAGGAGTGACCACTGGTACAGTCAACCTTGCCACAAGTGGAGCAAGTACTACTAACATAGGTGGTGGTGGAAGCACAATTAATTTAGGAAATACTAGTGGAAATACAGTTTTAGAGGTTCGAGGTAATGCTACTACGGGTATAGCTACTATTAGAACTAATAGCGGAGTGGCCACTGTAAATGTTTTCGATACACAAGCTACTACAGCTAATTTATTTGGTGCCGCTACAAATATTGAGATTGGCTCTACTAATGGTACAACCAGTATTAATCACAGTTTAACAGTAGATGGTAATACAACCTTGGGCAATGCAAGTACTGACACAGTTACTATTAATGCCGATTCGGTGGCCATACCAAACACTTTAACCTTTACTACTAATGATGCAAATACTAATACCGTTAGTTTTCCTATAAAACTAGTACATAGTACAACAGGTACTCCTCAATTAGGAATCGGCACAGGCATACAATTAATTACTGAAACCACTGATGGTGTTAATAGGATTGGTGCTACTATAGAATCTATAACCACTGATATTAATTCTAGCACAGAAGATTTTGACTTTGTTATTAGACAAATGATAGCAGGTAATGCTGCCGTTCAAACACTAAAATTAAATAGTACCACACTACAAGTTGGAGCAAATAACATTGCTTCTACAATAACTACTCAAGGAAATTCTAATCTTACATTAAGCACTAATAATGGAACTAATAGTGGAACTATTGTAATTAACAATGGCGTGAACGGTAATATTGTGTTAACTCCAAATGGAACAGGTGATGTATATCTTGATGCAGATACACTGCGAGTAGGGGATAGTAATAGTGATACATATATAACTAGTAATGGAGAATCGAACCTAACATTAAAAACAGGTAATAGTATTGTATTAGCTATTACAAGTTATGTTGGTGCTGGTACAACCACGGTTACAGGCAACCTTAATGCTCACGGATTAGTGGCAGGTGATATTATTACTATTAGTGGGGCAACAACCACTGAACAATCTAAGCTGAACGGAACATGGACAGTAGCTACCGCCAGTGCTAATTCATTTACATTTGTAATATCAACAGCCTTAACAGCAGCTACATACACTACAAATATAGGAACTACAACTAAAGTTAGTGCAGGCTATATTTTAATAAATCAAGGAACCAATGGTAATATTGTAGTAGAACCTCATGGAACTGGAGATTTCCAAGTTAATGCAGATACTTTTAGGCTAGGAGATAATAACCTCACGGCCTACTTGATAACTAATGGTACAGCAAATCTAGTATTAAATCCAGGAACTGATATAGTTTTAGGAAATGATGCTAGTTCTGCTACTCCAAGTGCTAGAATACTTAGAGGAACGGACGGGGCAGGAACTAATGTCAGTGCTGCTAATTTACTGTTGCAAGGTGGACTTAGTACTGGAAATGCCACAGGTGGATCAATTACATTTACTACAGGTACAACACTGACAACTGGAACTGTTCTTCAAACCGGCACCGATAGAATGAGCATAAGTCCAAGCAGTACAAATACAACACTAGACTTAGTCACAGCAATGACTACAGCTAACTTGTTTAATTCAACAGCTACCACAGTAAACTTTGTTGGTGCAGCCACTACATTAAACATAGGTAATTCTACTGCTGCTCAGACAATTAGTATTGGTAATGCTAGTACTGATACAAGTACATATAATTTTGCTACTGCTCCTGCCGCTAGTAGTAAAACAAAAACAGTAAACCTTGGTACTGGTGGAGTTACAGCAAGTACAACTAATGTTAATATTGGTAGCAGTGTAGCAGGAACAACTACAATCAATAGTGGGACTATTGTCGGTGCTTTGACCACACAGAATTTATTTAATACAACTGCTACTACAATTAATTTTGGTGGTGCTGCTACCATTGTTGAAATTGGTGCAAGTACAGGTACTACCAATATAAATCACAATTTAGATGTAGACGGCGATGTGAATATTGACGGTGGTGATCTAATAGTAAGCACCACCACCTTTAATCTAGCTAATACTAATGCTACTACTTTAAACTTAGGAGGAGCGGCTACAGCAGTTAATGTTGGAGTAAGTGCAGCAAGTGCAAGTACATTGACATTTGGTCCTACTATAACAGGTAATATTTTTGAAATTAATAGTACCGCAGCTGGTACTATAAACTTAACCAGTGATGTTACTACTGGTACTGTAAATCTTTATACAGGAGTAACCACTGGTACAGTCAACCTTGCCACAGGTGGAGCAAGTACTACTAACATAGGCGGTGCTGCTGCTATACTCAACATTGGAACTACTACAGGCAATAGTATCATAGAGTTGAGAGGTAATGGTACTACTGGAACTGTAGAACTTAGGACCAATACTGGAGTAACAACTGGTAATTTATTAAACACATATGTTACTACAGGAAATATATTTGGAGCAAGCACTGGTGTAAATGTCGGTATAGCTGCTACTAGTGCAGGCACATTGACGTTTGGTGGTGCTAATATCACAGGTAACATATTTAAGATTAACAGTAGAACTGATGGTAGTGGTACTATAAACTTAACCAGTGATGTTACTACTGGTACTGTAAATCTTTATACAGGAGTTACTACTGGTACGGTCAACTTAGCCACAGGTGGAGCAAGTACTACTAACATAGGCGGTGCTGCTGCCTTAGTTAATATTGGAACTACTACAGCGAATAGTGTATTAGAAGTCCGAGGTAGTGCTACTACAGGTATAACAACTATAAGAACTAATGCTGGTGTTACTACAGCAAACTTGTTCAATACAGAGATATTAACAGCTAATTTATTTGGTGTTGGTACTGCTATTAATATTGCATTAAATGCTACTACTGCTACTACACTAACTTTAGGTTCAAGTCTCAATTCAAATAACACATTTGAAATTAATAGTACTCAAGCTGGGGCTATAAATTTAACCAGTGATATTACTACTGGTACGGTGAATCTTTATACAGGAGTAACCACTGGTACAGTCAATCTAGCAACAGGTGGAGCAAGTACTACTAACATAGGCGGTGCTGCTGCCTTAGTTAATATTGGAACTACTACAGGTAATTCTACATTAACAATTAGAGGAAATTCCACTTCAGGCACCGCAACAGTGGTAACAAATGCTGCTACTGCTAATGTATTTGACACAAATTCTACCACTGTGAATGCGTTTAGAGCTGCAACTAGTATTAATATTGGTGCCAGCACAGGCACAGTGACAATTAGTAATCCTGTAATTACGCAATCAAATGCCACTAGTGTTACATTCAATATGAATGGCCCAACTCCTACCATAACAAGTGATCAAGCTAGTGGAACTGCTAACATTTTCAATACTAATATTACTACATTAAATTTAAGTAATGCTGCTACTACTTTAAATCTAGGTAATGCTGCTGCGGCACAGACAATAAACATTGGTAATGCAAGTACAGCAGCAAGTACATATAATTTTGGTACAGGAATTACAGCAAGTGCTACTACTAAAACTATAAACCTTGGTACTAGTGGAGCTGCTGGTAGTACAACAAATGTAAACATTGGCAGTAACGCAGGTGGTACAACAACTATTAATAGTGGAACACTAGTAGGATCGTCAACTTTACAGAATGTGTTTGCTACAACTGCAATAACAGTTAATGCTTTCTTGGCAGCTACAACTATAGAGATAGGTGCTGATAGTGGTACTTTAGAAATTAATAATCCCACCGTAGTAGGATCTCAAACTACACAAAATGTTTTTAATACTGTGGCTACAACAGTGAATGCTTTTGGAGCAGCTGAAACAATTAATACTGGAGCAGCTGGAAACAACGGTGTTTATACTATTAATAACGATAATGTAGTATTGCTAGGCGACCTACAGGTCAAGGGTGGTGATTTAACGACTAATAAAACAACTTTTAATCTACTTAATAATACTGTACAAACATTAAATTTCGTCGGAGCCGCTAGCACAATAAACATTGCTAATTTTAATACACAATTAAATTATCTAGGAACATCAAACCTAGGTAGTGTAAACATTGCTAGAGGTATGGTTATCGAAGGTAATATAATTGCCAAGCGAGATGTGGAAATTAGAGGTTCGTTAAATCTTACAGGTGATATTAATGGTGGTCCTTTAAGAACAGATGATATACAAATTGTCGGTAATAGAATAGAAACCACTGCTAGTAATAGTGACTTTGAAATTAATACACAGGGTGTTGGTAATATATTACTACTTGCTGATACCAAGCAAACTGGTACTATACAAGTTAACAGTCAACTAACCATTAATACTAATTCTATTACAACAGTGTCAGGTAACACAGATCTTGTGTTTACTGCACACGGAACAGGAAGGATTAATTTAGAAACAGTTGCTATTTCAGGCAACAATATTGATACTACTGACAGTTCAGGTATCAGTATTACTCCAAGCGTAAATTTTGAATCAGACATTATCGCTGAAAATGGCATTATTACAAGAGCTAATATTGTTCCTAATGTTAATATGACACATAACCTTGGTGAACTAACCAAGAGATTTGCCAAAGGGCACTTTGGAGAAGTAACATTAGTTACTGATTTACTAGTCGAATATGGTGGAACAGGTGTAAGTTCTTTCACTTCTAAAGGCATTTTATATGGTAATGGAAGCAATCCTTTACAAGTTACAGCAGCAAGCGATCCAGGAGTTTCAAATCAGACAACAAGTTATGGAGTATTAACAACAGATGTAAATAATGTACCAATCTGGACAGATGTGATAGATGGCGGAAGTTATTAATTGGGCGACAAAAGTCTTGACCCTTGGGCACCGAAAGGTCTGACCCACCCTATATAGGAAAGTAACATGGCAACTAAGATTAAACATAAACGCAGTAGTATATCAGGTAATGTACCTACACCTAATCAGCTTGAACCTGGTGAATTAGCAGTTAACACCGCTGATGGAAAAATTTATCTAAGAAAAGATGATAATAGTGTAAGCGATATAACACAAAGTATATTTCAAAGAAATACAAAGGTTCTTGTAACTGATACAGGAAATGATGGTCGAATTGATAATATTGTTGATGGTGTAGCAGTTTTTAATTCTACAATTGATAAAACTACATTTAATAAAGAGATTATTGTAAATGAGTCAATAAAGTTACAAGAAGATCCAGATAACGGCCAAAATTTTGTACAGTTTAAGGTACCAGACGATCTTAGTCAGTCTTACACTTTTGTATTACCTAATGCTCCTGCTACTCTTGGCCAGACTTTGGTAAGTGACGGTCAAGGTGGGTTTACTTTTGAAGATGCTGACACGTTTGGTGGTAACAGAATTTATGTAAGTTTTCTCAAAGGCAACGATAACAATGATGGAATAACTGCTCCGGTTCGAACTGTAAAAAGAGGACTACAGATTGCTAGTGGTCTAGTTTATGACCAGACATTTGTTTACAATGAAGATACTTGTCGACGAGATATTGAATTAATACTTAGAGGTATAGGCTATGATCTTACTTATGGCGGAAACTGGCAAAGCTTAAAAGCAGGATTGACTTATTATAATGCTACCGCTAGTGCAGTTACAACTACACAAAAAGCTGTGACTCTTGCCGCATTAGAACAACTAAAAACATTGACTTTAGCTTTACCCGGTATTACTGGTGCAGCTGAAACTTTTTTAAGTAATAGATTAGATGAAATTATCAATATATTTGATAATGGAGTTAATCAATATAATGTACAAACATATTTGTCAATGCCTAATCCAACAGGTAGCACTGTGGATCAACAAAATGCTAAAAATGCTATACTAGCAAATGTTCCTTATATAACAGAAGAAGTAGCAGGATGGATTAATGACAAGTTAGTTGGTTTTGTATATAATGGGCCGACTGTAGTTAAGTGTGAACGAGATGTAACAAAGATCATTAAGGCTGCTATATACGATAGCGTACTCAATACAAATTATAATTCAATAACAGCTGGGTTAGCATATACAAGAGAAAATAGTGCCTATGTATTAGGCAGTCAAAATATTCAAACTAGATATGCTATTAAAAAGATAATAGAATTATCTTTACCTTATACTCAAAATACTATATTTCAAACAAGATATACTAATGCTATTAATGAAGTTGTTGACATTTTTGATAATGGAGCACTAGCGGCAAACAGTCTTGTTTATACTAATCCTAGTAATGCAAGTAATAATGCAATAAATGCTAAGAATCAGCTAATTATAAACAAAGAATTTATAAAGGCCGAGGTTGTAGCATTCGTAACTGCCAATAATCCACCTCCAGGAATAGATATAAATGTCTGTGGTAGAGATACTGGTTATATTGTCGATGCTCTATGTTATGACATTCTTTATGGAGGGAACTCTGCATCCATAGAAGTTGCTACAGCATATTTTGTAGGAACTGCTCCTGTTATCTCTCAAGCTGGCGAAATTTCTGCCACTGTGCAAGCTTTTACACATTTAGCATCAGTGGTCAGTAATGTTGTTAGAGGTATTTTAATTACAAAAACTTCTGGTAATGCCCTAACACAAGATAATACAACACATCTCACAGCTTCGATAACAGAGGCCAATGTTGCTAATAGTTTAATTAGCATCACAATCAATGTTATTAATGCAGCAAGTTTATCTGGTCTGCCTACTACACAATACCCTGTGATAACTTGGACTACTGCTGCTTTACAACAAGACTATGAAGCAATTAGTGATAATACAGCAGTAATTGTTGAAGATGTAAGCAGTTATATCTATACTGCTTTCGATCAATTTACCTATGATGTTGCTAAGTGTCAAAGAGATATAGAGTTTATTTTAAGAGGTATAGCATACGATATAATCTACGGAGGTGATAGTCAAACTACAGATGCCGCAAGAAAATATTATGCCTATGGAGTCGGAGCTTTAGTCAATCCTGGAGAAGCAGAAGCCTCTGCTGTAGCCTATGAATATGCTAATTACCTAGTTAAAAGAGTTATAATGAATCTGGGACCTGCTGAGACATTCAGCAGTGAAACAAGAGTAGCAGCAACTCCTGTAAGTAGTTTAGAAACTGATACTGTAAATACCTTATTCAATATAATAATTACTGGTCTAAGAGAAGGACCGTCTAGTATACCTGCTCCGGTACTTCCAACTGCCACTGAAAATGAATATGCTCTACGACAGATTTTAATTCAAACCTCTAACTTAGCCAAGATCAAATATAGAGTAGTCGCTACGGCAAGTAATTATAAACCTAATAGCACCAAAATCACTGTATGTGTAACTGCTGGTGATTACGAAGAAGACAATCCTCTAATTGTGCCTGATAATGTCACCGTGGTCGGAGATAGTTTGCGTAGCGTTATTATGCGTCCTTTAAATCCTGGACTAAACATGCTAAACTGTCGTAATGGAGCTTACTTCGGAGAGTTCACTTTTAGAGACGGTATTGTAGGTGGTGTGCCAGTTAGAACTTTTGATTACGCCACTGCCTTTGATGATGTCAATGACCCTAGCATAGATAGATGGACCTACGACCGTTTACCGTTATCCAAACCTATTATTACACAAAGTCCATATATTCAGAATGTTTCTGTAATAAGTTTCATGGGTGGTAATGGAGCTATTATTGATGGTAATTTAGTAGCAGTGCCTAATCTTACACCAGGAATTCCTGAAGAACAAGAAAGACCAGTAGTTGGCAGTATACCTGAACAGGGTAAATCGTTTGTGGCCAATGCCTTTACTATGTTAAGTTTTGGAGGTACAGGTTGGCGATTAATCAATGATGCTTATGCACAGATAGTTAGCTGCTTCCAAATCTTTATGTTAAATGGATGTTTTGCTCAAAGTGGTGGATATCTATCAGTAACTAACAGTGCTACAAACTTTGGTATATACGCTTTGAGAGCCAGTGGTTATAGTCCAAATGCTTTCGTGATTGATAGAGGTATTTTTGCTGATGTTGGTACCACCGGAGGTAATTTTCAGCAGACTTTGACTATGGTTGGCATGGGTCATGAAGCTATTGAACACTATATTATACGAGTTAGAGAAAATCAAGTTCAATTTACCGGCAGTATCGCCGACGATATTTTAACGGTCAGTTCAATACAAGTCATAGGACCAGGACTCAGCGTGGGATCTATACTTAGTGCTCATACTATAAGGCCAGGAACTACTATCGTGGCCACAGCCGCTGAAGAGCCCGGAGTGTTAACAGGTTCTAATGGTCTTGGAACATACCGTGTAAATTATACAAATACAACTGCGTCATGCACAATCTACGCAACTCATACTGATACAGCTGAGATAACAGGAAATTATAAAGATATTCCTACTGAGTACTTAGTTGATGCTGCGGTTGATATTAATACAGCCACTGATATTATTACATTTAGTACAGATCATAATTTGACTTCGGGCGATAGTTTAGAATATGATCCTAATGGTAATGTTAAAATAGCCGGGTTAGATGCAGGACAGACATATTATGCCGAAGTCTTAACTCCTAATACCATAAGATTATATTTTGATGAAAGTTTCAAAGTACGAGTTGATTTCTTTCAATTAGGTTCAGGTACACATAAGTTCTTGAGTAATGTAGAAGAACTATTTGTGGAAGGATTACTAGAAAGTCACAACACATATCAAATATTAACACTTAATGCTGGGTCTTATACGTTTGTAAGAGGGCGATCTATCGACGCTATAAGTGGAGGTAGTCCAGTAAAGGCCTATGTGTATTATTGGGATCCTACTAATTATAAACTTATTGTCAGTATTGAATTAGTAACCATAGGCAGCATAACTTATAGAAGTCCGTTTAATGATACTTCCAGTAGTACTATTTTAGCTGATCATGCTCCAATACCAACTGTAAATGTTTCTGTTACAAATGTTTTAAGCACTACACAATATTATACAAATAAAATTAAAGTATTGTCTACAAAAGCGGGCAGTAGTTTTGATAACAGTCAAGACCTTAAAGGTAAGGTTAGTTTTTTACATAGACCCAGTATTGTTAACAGTAGTAGTCATACTTGGGAATATGCAGGTAGTGGTATAGACTATAATGCTTTACCTCAAAACGGAGGTAAAGGCAATGTTATCTATGAACAATATGTAGAATTACCTGGTCGGGTTTACAGTTCAGGAACCAATGAATTAGGTGACTTTAAAGTTGGAGACTTTATTGTTGCTTTTAACAGAACAGGAACTATTACATTTAAGAATCAGGTTAACATCGCTGAACTTGCTGTTATTAAATTGGCGTTTAGTGATGTAGTAATTGATACTATTAGTATTGATCCAGATTTAGGCGGAAATGAAATAGGTGGTCCTGGTAATAATAGACTTACTACTCAAAAGGCCATTCGTAGTTTTATTACCAACAACCTAGGTACATTCATTGGTAAAAAGGTCAGCACTAATAGTGAACCTGGTGCTGTGGTTCAATTAAACGCCCAAGGACAGATTAACAGTGATTTATTGCCTATACCAAATAGTTTCCAAAGTATTATCACAGAAGGGTATAATTCAAGATTCCTTGAATACGAAGATATTCCGGCTAATAATTTAAACAGCGGAGATTTAGTTACAGAAGAATTTACACAACAAACTTTGACTTTATCTACTAATTTAACAGGTAGTGATGGAGATGTAATTTATCAAGCATCTACTGGCGCTTATGGATTGCTTAAAGGTACTGTAACTAGTTCTAATACAATTACAGTGACCAAGGGTAACTCATTGGGAATTTTTGGAAATTCTAGTAATGTTATTTTAGGATCTTGGTTTTATACTTCAATCAGCAGCTATTATGCCCCTCCTGGAACTTTCAACAATGTCGACCAAAAATTTATAGGTGGTGCAAATGAACTGCTTTTTAATGTCACTGATTATGATGGTGTTGATCGTACTGCTTTACTATCAACCATTGCAGTAGGACATACTATTAGCATAAGGATGAAGAATAGTCCCAGCAGATATGTTTTGTACAAAATTCGTAGTGCATCTAATTTAATTAGTGCATTTTCTTTTCAAGTAACTTATTTGTTTTCTTTTGGTACTCCTGTTTTTGTAGGTCTTGGTGGTGTCACTGAATTAGGGCTTTATAACTTTAACAGTAGTTCAAATTATAACTATATTTTCACTGCTGGATCTATAGTTAATTTAAGTAAAAATTTAACTTATACTGTAAATTCTGTTGCCAGCCCTGTATCTTCCAGCTTACCTTATTTCCTCAAAAAAGATTCGGATTCACAGTACTTGGTATTAGCCAGCGGAAGAACTTATGATTTTACCTATAACGGTCAAGTCAATTCTTTGAATGGCAGTATTGGGCGAATTTATGATTATAGAACAGGTATTATTATTGCTATAGCTTTGACAAGTCAAGGTAATGGGTATACAACCAATGGCGTTTATTATAATGTAGAATTAGTAGCTGGATCTGGAGTTTTTGCTGATATAACTGTATCTAATAATTCAGTCACAAGTGTTGATATTGTTAGAGGAGGTAAAGGATATGCTGTTAACTCTACAATAAATTTACCCAATGCTAGTATAGGAGGAAAGTCTGCTGGAGGAGTACAGGCCTTTATAACGGTAACAGTTGTTGAAAGTAGACTGTATGTAATACGTGACTCGTCAAGCTCTTCTTTCACAGCTTCCAGCACTAATATAGATTATATTAGAGATAATACAAGTAGTACTTTAACTATTGACCAAGGAGGTTCGACTACAAGTAGTTTTAATACTGTGTCTAATGTAGATTACACTAATAATATTTTCACTATAACAAGTCATGGACTTACAGATGGAGACATAGTTACATATGATACAAATTTTTCTTTACCTATACAAGGACTGGTAAATTCTACAGAATACTATGTCAGTGTTTTAACAGCTAATACTTTTCAGTTATCTACCAATTATGCATTATCTAGTATAATAGATATTGTAGCTCCTGTGGATTCAGCTAGAACGCAGTATTTTATTAGAAAAATTCTAAGTACGCAGCTCGAATCCATAAGAGTAGCTAATCACGGACTCGACACTGGAACAGCCGTAAAGTTTCTAAATAATTTTTATTATGTAGGTAGTGTTACTGCTAATAATTTTAGCTTACATGTACTTAAATCGGATGCACTTGATAGTATAAATGGATTGACCATCAATCCTTTAAATCTTAGTGCTGCTACAGGTAATACAAATATTCTTGTCTATGATGTTAGTATTATCTCTACGGTCAACACTGCGTCAGGCGATGCCAATAATTGGACAGTTATCAGTACAACCGACATAGATGCTGGTAATATAGTAAGTGGAGTTATATCAACTTCTCGTTTAGCCGCAGCAGGTTATGCTAATACAGATACATTCCTACGAGGTGATAGTAATTGGGTTCCGGCAGTACAATCTATACGAGAAGCAGCAGATGGACCTCTTTTCTTTTTAGCCAGTGGTGACAGCAGTGGCTATTACGGAAATGTAGAAATTGATATAGAAAGAGTAGCAGGCGATCTTGGGGATGCAATTTACACAAATTTAGGTGTAGCAAGATTCTTAAAAGATCAATTTGATGTGTCCACAGATGGCTCAGGTGCTGTTCTTGTTAAAGATGGTGTAGTTGATGCTATAAAATTAAACGGACAGCCGGGAAGCTATTACTTAGATCCTACTAATTATACTGGAGTAGTACCTAGCAGTAAAGGTGGTACAGGAGTTAATAATAATTTCGCAATTGCAGTTGGGGGTGAAATATCAACAGTAGGAAGATTATACACTGTTAGTAATATTACAAATCAAAGTAGAAATTTACAATTTACTCTTACTGATGACACTAGTTTAACACTACCTACCACCGGCACACTTGTAACTACAACAGGTGAGCAAACATTTACTAATAAAACATTTATAAATGTTGCCATCGAAGGTAATGTAAGTATTATAAGCCAAGGTACAGGTATTAGCTTAGATACAGGATTTTTTCTTGTTGTCAGTACAACAAACGTTTTTATTATAGATACTTGGGATAAAACACTATATCGAAGTGCCAAATATATGATACAGATCACACAAGATAATAATTATCAAGTTTCAGAACTTATGGTTTTACATAATGGATCGCAGGCCCAGTTTAGTGAATATGCATTATTATATAATAATCAGGCATTAGGAACTTATACTGTTGTTATAAATACAAATGAAGTTCGTTTAAGAATACAAATGGGGTCTTCTAATTCGGCAACAATAAAAGTTTTCAAAAAATTAATGAATATTTAAAGTATCCGTGGAAAGGGAAACGGTATGGCAAATGAGTTTAGAGTAAAGAACGGTATAGTCTCTCCTAGTATTACACTACAGGGAGCAGTTAGCGGTTCCATAACTATACAAGCAGGAGACAGGCCTAGTGCCACACTTACATTACCTGATGCAAGTGCAGGGGAGGTAGTAACATCTCAGGGAACACAAACAGTATCTGATAAGCAATTTAATGATGAAAAAAATTATTTTGTAGATTTTAACGATACCACTAAAAGATTTAAATTTGATGTAGGTTTGATAACAACAGAAACAACCAGAACCATAGCTGTACCTGATGAGAATACTACATTAGTTGGTACTACTGCTACTCAAACATTGACAAATAAAACGTTGACCAGTCCTAAAGTCACCGGGTTGGCTATCAGTGATAGTGGATTTACAGTAGAAGGTTCTACTGATGATAATTTTGAAACTACAGTAACATTTACTAATCCTAGTCAAGATCGGACTGTAACATTTGCCGATAAAACAGGAACAGTGGCTTTATCAACTAATACCTTAGGATTTTTCGCTTCTACAACCAGTAGTGAATTAGCCACTGTAGTCAGCGATGATACAGGATCAGGTGCATTAGTATTTGCCACTGGTCCTACATTTAGTACTAGTATGGATGGTTCAGCAACATTCGGAGCATTTGCCAGCTCAACTTTGCTAACCATAGGATATAATTCAATTGGTACTGCTAGTACTTTAAATATTTCTACAGCAGCCAATACGGACAATGTTGTAAAAACAATAAACATTGGTACCGGAGGAGTAGGAACAAGCACAACAAATATAAATTTTGGATCAAGTGCCTCAACTACTTCGGGTACAACTACATTTAATAATGATGTGGTAATAGCTAGAAATTTAACTGTAAATGGACTAACAACCACAGTAAATTCTAATACAATTACAGTAGATGATAAAAATCTAGAATTAGGATCTGTAGTGGCTAAAACAGGTCTTACAGGAAATATTACAAGTACAGCAACAACTACTACGATAACTAATATAACTTCTACAGCAGGATTAATTGTAGGACAAGTTTTAGCTCAAACAGGAGGAGTTGGAGCATTTGGCGGTTTTACAAAGATAGTCAGCATAGATGGGCATACGCAACTAACTATTCTATCCACTACAAGTAATACTGCTGGATCGGTAACTTTTAATGTAGAAGGTGCGTCTGATTCGTCAGCTACAGGCGGTGGAATTACATTAAAAGGCACCACAGACAAAACAATTTCATGGCAACCAACTGTTGGTTGGACATCATCAGAAAATATTAACTTGGCAGCAGGCCAAGTCTACAGAATAAATGGCACAGAAGTTTTAAGCTCAACAAAGGTTTTAGGAGTTAGTCTAACTGGAACTGGTAATGTTGTTACAAGTGGAAGCTTTTGGTCAAGAACTTTTGCCTTTATGGGGACATAACTTATGCCAGAGTCACTTAAAATTTTAGGTCAGCTTCTACCAGCTAACACAACTCTAACAGATTGCTACACTGTTCCTGCTGGTTCATCGGCAACTATCAGCAGTGTTAGTGTCTGTAATTTAACAAATGCTGTGAAAACATTTAGGATCTCAGTGGCCATAGCAGGTGCTGCGGATACCAACAAACAGTATATATTCTATGATCAAGAAATAGAAGCATTTAGTAATTTTAGTGCTACAATTGGAATAACAATGGCGGCTACAGACGTTCTTAGAGTACAAACTAGTCAAGCAAGTGCATTGTCATTTAATGTATTTGGAATAGAGGTGAGCTAATGGCTGCTGGATCATCAAACCCAACCACTAACCTTAAAAAGGTAGCAGGAACCGCAGTTGCTGTCAATACCGGAAATGCAGATGCTGGAACACAAAGAATTGTCATAGCCTCTAACCAACCTAATGTTGGTGTAAGTGTAAACAATGCTATAGGATCAGGAGCCTATGTTCGTGTTACTGATGGTACTAACACAATGCCCGCTGGCGATGCCGCAAGTAGCGGTATATACCATAGAATAACAGATGGTACTAACACAGCAACAGTTAAAGCAGCCAGTACTGCTGCTCTAGCAACTGATCAATCATTGGTTGTCACAGTGCATCCAAGCAGTGCCGCTGCCCCGGCTAGTCAAAGTGGCACATGGACTGTTCAACCAGGAAATACACAAAACACCACGCCATGGTATGCCTTAGGAACAGCAGATCCTATGCCTGCTCCTACAATATCTAGTGTAGCAGCAGCCGCAGGATTTGTCGGAAGTATTTCTAACGGAACTTACTATTTTAAACTAGTTGGAGTTGATAGTTTCGGTAATACTACTTTACCAAGTGCAGAAGCCGTATTTAATAATACATCAGGTAATGTTGCCATAAGTTTTCAAATAGCTTCATATACGGGAAATATTCCAGGAATAGATCATTTTAGATTGCACTATGCGAACAGTTCAAATGGTCAAACTACGTCTTATATACGATTGAATAGTCACCTGTCTGTGCTGACAAGTTTAACTTCTAGTGGTAGTGCTGCTATTCCTTCCACTACAACTGCTTATGGATCCAGAAATAAAGAGCTAAGTTCAGTTACTGATCCTTACAATAGTCATACATCCAACCTCCCTGCAAACGGTAATTTTTCAGGATTAGCTATAGATATTAGTGAATTCGCTGAAATAAGCGTAGCTATATATGCATCTCATTCTTCTGCTAGTAACGGATTGCAGATTCAATTTTCACAAGATGCAGTTTCGTGGGATGTAATCAATACTTTAATTATAACTTCGAATGTGGAAAGTGGAGCGAGATTTCCTACTCATTTACGATATTTTAGAGTTATATATACTAATGGTACTACTACTACCACTACTTTTAGATTACAAACAAGATTACATAGACATTCAGCAAACGGAACACTGAGAAAATTTAATGATAGTGTTTTATCAACAGACTTTGCACAACTGACTAGATCTGTTTTGAACGGAAGAAACACTCCTGCAAGCACGTCGTTTAGCGATGTAGTAGTTAAGGCAGCAAGCACAGCAGCTGCCGCCACTGATACTGCTCTTGTAATTGCTGTGAGAGATGCTTTACCAGCAGGTACTAATAATATAGGTGATGTAGACGTATTAAGTTTACCTGCATTAGCAGCAGGATCGAATACTATTGGTAGTGTAAATATTGTCGGAGCAAAGGCAGAAGATGCTGCTTCTGCTGATGGTGATACTTTAATTCCAATAGGTGCAGTCAGACAGGATGTTTTAGCAAGTTCTACCAGCAATGATGGAGATTATACTTGGTTAAAGACCACAAGTCTAGGAAGATTATACGCTAGCGCAGCGATTGATACTGCATTACCAGCTGGATCAAATACTATTGGTAATGTAGGACTAGTAGCAGGAACCAATGCAATTGGTAAACTTAGTGCGAATGATGGAGTAGATATTGGTGATGTAACTGTTAATAATACCGTTACTATAACGGGTACAGTTTCAGTAAATTCTATACCCACAGGCAGTAACACGATTGGTAATGTAGGATTAAATGCAGGTACTAATAATATAGGTGATGTAGATGTATTAAGTTTGCCATCAATACCAACTGGAACAAACACTATTGGTAACGTAGGATTAGTGACAGGTAGCAGCACGATTGGTAATGTCGTTGCTGTTTCTACTGCTAGTAGTACTTTAGTCAATAGTAACTCTACTCTCGGTGCAGTAACAGGAGGAGTTATTAAAAATAGCGCAGGTAACTTGTTTTTAGTAAGTGGCTATAATAATTCCTCTAATAATATTTTTGTACAATTACATAATGCTACTTCTGCTCCTGCTGATGGAACAGCTCCTGTTGTCACGTTCAGTGTGCCTGCAAATAGTAACTATAGTTTTGACTGGGGATCATGGGGAAGGTATTTTAGCACAGGTATATATGTCTGCGGGTCATCAACATTTGCCACTAAAACAATAATAACCATTGGTACCATATGGGTAGATGCACAATTTAAATAAGGAAAGATATAAATGGCTTTAACAATTAGTGGTCAGGGCATTGTTACATTAGCTGCTACCCAAACTCTTACAAACAAAACAGTAAGTGCTACCGACAACACATTTAGTTTCACTAAAGCTCAGTTAAATTCGGCTATTAGTGATACAGATGCTATATTTGCAAATGATACTAATATAGTCAGTAATGATATGTTAGCTGGTAGTATAGATAATACCAAACTTGCAAATAGTTCAATCACAATAAATGGTACAGTAGTTTCCCTAGGTGGTACTGCCAATATATCAGGAGGGATAACTACAGGAAAGGCTATTGCTATGGCAATAGTATTTGGTTAAGGATAAAATATGGCAAATCCAAATATAGTTCAAGTATCTTCGATTTTAGGAAAAACTGCTTTTTTAGCTGTTACAACTAGTGCTCAAACACTTGTATCAGGAGTTGCTAATAAGATTTTAAAGATAAATTCTGTGTTTGCTACAAACATTACTGGTACAAGTACTCACGATATTTCTGTAGCATTAAGAAGAAGTGGTGTTGATTATTATTTAAGTTACACTATAAGCGTTCCTGGTGATGCTACTTTAGTTGTTGTCAGTAAAGATACAGCAGTATATTTAGAAGAGAATGATAGCTTAGTTGCTTTAGCAAGTTCTAATAGTGTGATACATTGTATTGCTAGTTATGAAGAGATAGCATAATATGGCTTTTCATTATCCTTATAATGGATCTCTAGTAGGTTCAGGAAAAGTTGGTAAGCAGGCAAATTTTAATATGGAAAATTCTAGAACTGCTAGAACAGCCTTACCTACTTTACCTCCTACAGATGTTATTGATGAAACTGGGCAAACTTTAAGTTATTATGTACCTAATAGTGTTCCAGGCCTAGTTTATGGTAGTATGAATGAAGGAGCGAATGCAACTATTATTCGTGCCTGGAGTAAATCATCCTACTTAGGTCGTACATATGCTCCTTGTACTTGTGTTTTATTAAATCGAGGAAACAATCAAACAAGTTGGCCTTATGGCGGAAATAATTTTCAATCAGCTTGGTGGTTACAAACTAGTAGTCCCACAGATGCATTAATTGTAGAGTTAGCTACAACTATTTTTATACTACGTGTAGAAATAGGATCTACAAGAGAAGCTTATAGTGCTGGCGGGCAGGGTACTTGTGATGTTACTGTAGTTACAAAAGCTGATGGCAATCAAGTAACTGAATGGCAATTTATAGGAAGTGCCAATTTGCCTACTAATAGAAGTTTAGTCAGTGTTGCTATTAATAGAAGTGCTAGGATGTTTATTTTTAGACGGTCTGGAAATACCGGTTTTTCTAGATTAGAAAAAATTAGAATTATAGGATCATAAAATGAAGAGAAATGGAGGTATCATTGGACCCAACAGAGAACCTTCTCCAAATTCTACTGTAGGTATCTATGATTCATTTGACCAATATAATAGTACACTTTATGATTTATGGACTAGATCGGCTGGTTATAATTCTATAACCTATGATAGGGGTGCTCAAGTATTTGAAGGTGATACCTTAGTTTTTAATGTAAGTACAATCGGTGTGTCGAATAATACCCGTGTATATTGGTTTATATTTAATATTAACGGTGTTACTAGCAGTGATTTTGTAGGAGGAGCAACGAGTGGAAGTTTTTTAATTAGTAGTAATCTTGGCAGTTTCAGCGTTACTTTAACAAGCGATACTATCTCAGAGCCTAATCGGCAATTTAGAGTTCAACTCAGGGAACAAAATAATGTCAATGCAGCTGTTGTTCTTCAGACTGGGGTAATACAGATTCTTGAACCTTCCGCCTCAGTAACTGGTCCTTCCAGTATAAATGAAGGACAAACTGCTACCTTTACAATTACTACAGTGGATTTTACTAGTGGTACATTAAACTGGTCAATAGAGCAGATGTCTGGAACTAAAACCATAACTGATTATGCATCAGATACAGGCTCGGTTGTTATTAGTGGTAGTACAGGAACAGTAAGTATAGAAGTTTTAGCTGATACATTTACAGAAGGAACTGAGAGTTTTAGATTAATATTGTATGGAACCACAGGAACTGTTATAGCAGCTAGTAATACCGTCACTATTAATGATACATCTGTAGGTGGAAGTGAAGGTAGTGCTAATCTAGCTGTTAGAGTATTATGGATAGCTAATGATTACGTAACTGCACCTACAGCTAATTTAAAAACATTAAATGATAATTTAGCTAATTCTCAACCACAATTTTACACCAATTCATCGACCTTTACGAATGTAACTCAGGCTGCTGGTGATCTTAGTGCTCCTGTAGATCATACTCCTTATGATGTTTGTATTTGGAGTAATAATTATAGAGGAGGCTCAAATGTTTGGCAAACATTAATAGGATTTTTAAATAATAATAAAGGAGTAGTATGGTGTAATTTTGCCCATACCTATTGGAACGCTCAGCAGGCTTATGATAATATCGGTTCTCAATGGCAAATTACTGCCGCAGGAGGATGGACGCCCGGTGATGCCTACGGGCAAGTAAATGGAGTTATAGGGATCATGAAAGGTGTAACAGAGCAGTCGGCTCAGGGGTATTTAGCTACAGGATTTTCACCTGTTAACGGAGGTGCATATGCAGATCAAACAAATACTAATTCTACTTATCGACTTGCGATCTATAAAGATTTTGGACAGTTGTCAAGACGAGTAGACATCAATGCTTGGATAGGTGGTGGCTGGGATGATAACCCCGCTGTGGACAATAATATTTTAAGATGCCTTTTAAATTCTTGTTATTGGTCTGCTAAGAGATGGAACTAAAGGAATGTTATGGCTATAGAATATTTTTCTTTTAAAAACGGTTATCCAGAAGTCGGTTACCCAAGGCCTGATAGAATTAGAATGCCTGATGGCTCAACAAGAACTGTAGGTATTAACGATAATTATAGTCTTGAAGATTTAATATCAGCTGGATATAAAAAGGTTTTGCCTCCTCCCTATTACGATCCTAATAGGCAAATTTTAACATACGAATTAGTTGGAGAGTCTTTAGCTTTTTCAACAGAAGTAGTTGTTACTGATAGTAGTACAGATATTTCTTCTAATATTGTTCATTATGATTGGAAAGTTACTGATATACCTATTGAGCAAAAATCTTTAGAAATGAGACAGCTAAGAGATATACGTATAGATGAAATAATGTGGCGAGTTTACAGACATCAACGTCAAAGTCGTCTAGGCCTTCCTACCACAGATGATATAGCCAAATTAGATGAATATATACAGGCATTATGCGATGTTCCAGAACAAGAAGGATTTCCTTACAATATAAACTGGCCTGTTTTTGAGGAGTAATGAGTGTATTATTCATTTAAAGGAGAAAGACCTGTTTCTTGGGAAGATTTTCCAGATAGAATAAGATTATCGTCTGGGTTTACAAGAACAGATAAGACAACATTTACCGAAGATGAAATTTTAGATGCAGGTTATGCTCCGGTTGAAGATCCTCCTGAAATTGTTGATTTAAATAGAAATTACCTAGACTGGGATGAAACTACTAGATCCTGGTTAATAGCCCAATACGATTATCAATCTAGGCTAAATGAAGTAAACATTTATAAGTCTAATTTATTAAAGATAATAGATAAATGTATAGAAAATTATGACAGAGATATAAGAGCAGGCATAGTTCCAAATTATAATTTAGATGAACTTAAAAATTATATAGTTCAATTAGAGGCAATAGATCAACAGGAGAATTATCCATACTTAGTGATCTATCCTGTTGATTTTAAGATTAAAGGTCTTAGTACTCATGGCGAATCCTAATTTAACCCTCTGTGAATTTATAAAAACTAAAAAAGTTAGCTATCTTTTAGATACAGTTAGTAGAAACATTATTGTAAATCCAGTAAACTCTCAGTATGTTATAAAATTAACAAGTCTAACCTGTTCTAATTTAGATAAAACTGAAGGAATAACAGAGCAAACAGTTAGTATAGGTATTAACAGAGGTGGTGTAATAAGATATCTAGCCTACACTGTTGGTATTACACAGAATAATACTATCACAGTAATAAGTGATATGATAGCCATATATTTAAATGAAGGCGATATACTATTTGCTTCATCTGGAACAAGTAATACAGTTCATCTTGATGCTAACTTTCAGATATTATCTGAATCAGATTTTAATTATACACATACAGTTAATGGCTTATATTCTAATAAAGTAGAAGTAGGATTTTCTAATGGATCGTTCACGATATATCTTAAAAGTGAAGGTCATCTTCCAGGAACTACTTTTCCTTATTCTATATCAGGAGTAACCAGTGCAGAAATTAACGGAGCATCTTTAACAGGAACTATTGGTATTAATGGAGCGATTGACTTTATATCTACGGGTAGTGCAGTTAGAACTTTTGTTTTTAGTATACCTTCTCTAAGTATAAGCATAAGCATGCCTTTTGTTGCTGCTAATTTTCCATTTACAACTTTTACATTTACTAGTGGAAATAAAACAGGTAGTGAAGGCCCAACATTATCGGAATTACTAGCCGCTTATGACACCGTAGCCTATCCTTGGTTAACAAATACTGCATTTTTTAATGTTACAGTACAAGGAATACAAGAATGGACTGTTCCTCAAACTGGCAGTTACCGTGTAACTGCAAGAGGAGGAGATGGAGGTATATTTGCTGGTACATATTATTATATTGGGTATGCAGGTGGTGGTGCAACTGTTTCAGGTACAGTATCTTTAACTAAAGATGAAAAAATATACATCGTTGTAGGCCAACGTCCTTCATCTGCTACGAATCAAAGTAATTTTTATGGGTCAGCAGGCGGTGGTGGAACTTTCGTTTATAGGGGAACTTCACCGAGCTCAGGAGTAGGTGACGATACTAAAATTATTATGATTGCCGGCGGTGGCGGTGGAACAGGGCACGGTTCTAGCTCAACTACTGGAGGAAATGGTAAAGGTGGTAGTAATAATACTAATAGTAGAGAATCCCTTGCAGGTGAATCTTTTGGAATAAATCCAAAACAAGGTGCAGGGTCAGAAGGAAACCAAGGAATAGGTTTTGGTGGAAGAGGAACACAGACAAGTAGTTATGGAGGGTCGGGCGGCGGAGCTGGGTGGAAAGGTGATGGACAAAATAATCAATCAGGTGGTTTTTATAATGGTTATGGAGGCGGAACTTTAGCAGGAGGTAGCTCGGGCGGCGGCGGAACAAATAGATTTAGGGGCGGTCAGAATTCGAATGACGGATTCAATTTATACGGAGGCTGGGGAGGCGGCGGCGGCTCAGACGGAAATGGAAATGCCGGAGGCGGGGGAGGTGGCTACACTGGCGGCGGAGCAGGTAAGGGTTGGACAGGGGTATATTGGGGTGGTGGTGCCGGGGGAGGATCTTACGCTACAGGAATAGAACCATCTTTAACATCAGGACAAGATGGCATCAATATAACTGATGCCTCCAATGGTTCTGTTACAATAACTAGAATAAATTAGTTTTTAATAATATTATTTCCTCATTAAGTCGACCATTCATTTTAGTATCGACCGAGTTGATGTTATCTAGAAACTTGCGTAAAGCGACTTTGCCTGCACTCGCAAAACTCTTGAGCTGTTCAGCTGGTTTGCGTAGAGTCTTACATACGCTTAGATTCTCGTTAAATCCTGTGATTGTAGTTCCTTTAACTCCAAGTTCTTGATACTCTGCGGCCACATACTTGCCCAACTTACGAGTCTTAGTGTTATAGACCCATAGTTCCTTTGTGCCAATAATGTCAGCAGGATTAATACTGACAAGTTTGAGAGGCTCGTCTGTTTTCTTGTACTTGAGATTGGCAACAACCTTTTCTTTATTAATGGCCTTGGGTTTGCGAGGCTTCTTAGTAGCCTTGGCCTCTTGTTGTAACATAGTGCAGACATTATCCACTTCAGTTAAGAACTCAATCAATTTGCGAACATGTTTACGGGGACGATGACTATATGCCTCACGTAATTGGGGATCAGGGTTACCACCAGCAAGCTCTTGTAATTCTACAAGTTGACGACCATAAAAGTCTTTAATAACACGAGCATGAGCGGCCTTGGCTTCACGACCACGCAGAATACTGGCAATTTTTACACTCTTAGGATCAAAGCTTTCTGGATCCGTTTGCCACTGTTCGATGGCCTCTTCAATCTCTGATGTCATTGAAAGACCGGCATCGCGAACACGATCTTGGATACTAACTACAGGACCACAAACTTTACAATCGTCGGTTTCTTTAGGTGCGTCGTTGGCACCTTCGTTTAGAATCTTTTCAATTTCGGTTCTGAGCCAAGCTTCTGACGAACGACCATTGTTAAAGTCTTCCCTAATAGCAGGCATACCGCGGCTAAGACAACTGGCAATAGCACCAGTGGTAACAGTGCAACGCCAATCTTTTGTGCTCTTGAACGCCTCGACTTGCTTTTTGGTATAGCCATTTTGACTCATCCATTTTATTACATTGGGTTTTAGGTCTTTTCCTGAAAAGTTCATATTGTAGTGGCTCATGGCACTACGAAATTTTACCAAGAACTCATCAGTGGTCATAGTGTCTGCACCATCCCAATTTGGTGTATTATCTTTTTTTGGTGCAGTTACATTGAGTTTCTTGACTTTAGCCTTGGCCATAATTTGTGCTCCTAATACGTTTACAATGTAGCTATTATATATTCAAACAGGAACCTTGTCAAGACAAAAAAGCCCGTTTTGGACGGGCTTGTTACTACTACTTTTTGGCTGGTTCTTTTTTGGGTTCTTCTTTAACTACTGGTT
>Ga0214917_10000516_pt1 | contig 51020 bp, 49 predicted proteins | sample LL_1208_BB_MetaG_FD_177983 | JGI IMG/M metagenome (GOLD analysis project Ga0214917, IMG submission 177983) | Freshwater microbial communities from Lake Lanier, Atlanta, Georgia, United States - LL_1208_BB | ecosystem: Environmental > Aquatic > Freshwater > Lake | place: USA: Georgia | collected... | reverse complement strand
TATTTGTGTGCCATACGTACTGGTGGGCAACTACTAGCAAGATCTTTGTTGGCTTGGTAGCTCAGTTGGTACGAGCGAACGACTGAAAATCGTTAGGTCGCCGGTTCGATCCCGGCCCAAGCCACATAAGTATTGCTAAAAATCTTTGTCTCTACTCTGTTTATCTCTGTTAAGTAAGGCTAATTGTGGTAACCGACCATAAATAAAAATTAGTGGGGTAAAGAGAATCAACCGGTGTCTAAAGGAAGTTCCAATGTTAACTTCCACCAACGCGCTCATAAGAATCATGCCGATAAGAAAGATAGAAGACAACAGTATTGGTAAATCGTCTAAAATCTTTTCTTTGCGAAATCTTAAGAATTGAATCAGTACTAACAAATAGAGAGTCCACCAGATTGGAGACTCGAGTGAGGCTAATTTCAATACTAAACTTTGCCCCTCAGAAAAGGGAATCGGACCAAGAAGAAATGCTGCGCTTGCTGGGATGAATGATAAGGGTTCAGTGATCCTCGCGGGAGTTAGAGTTTGCCCATCGCCTAAAGATCCATCTCTACCGTCAGAATCTCCATCTTGACTCCTAGCGATCGATATTTGTTCAGTCCAATTTGCTTTAATCTTCTCCTCTAAGCCAAAAATTCTAAGCCCGCGGGTAAAAGCGGAATTGGGGTTCTCAATCAAGTACCAAGAAAGCCCGTTTAAGATTGAATTCCCCTTAAGTATGAAGGTTTTCGACACTTTTTGTTTTGTGCTATCACCTTCAAGATTGCCAGGAATTTGTGGATTTTCACCGTTGACTGATTTGACTGAATCTTTGAGAAAAGTTGAGGTTGAGATACTTGTGCGCTCTCCGGTGGCTGTGATACTTGTTTTGAAAATAAAATTCAAAGCGTAGATTGAAGTTGTGCTAAAAAACATCACGAGTGGTAACACAAAGCCCGCGATCAAGAGTTTTAGAATTATAGGACGACTTCCACCTCTAGCTCCAAAAATAATACAACTGAAAATCATTGCAATAATCAAGCACAACCAAAGGTAGTTCTTTGTGGAAATGAGGCCATATGAACCGAGAATTAGGAAGAGTGCCCCCTTTTTATCTCTTGTTTGAACGAGGAAACTGATTCCACACAAGATTAGGGCAACTTGGGCCAAGATAAACGATTCACGAAGGCCGAGGCTGGTCCAGAAAAAAATAGATGGAATGAAAAAAAAGGTATACATCACTCTTTGAGATAATTGTTTGTGTTTAGAAGAAGTCTCTAAAATCTCTTTAAGCAAATAAAAGTTCAAGGTTCCGAGCGCTATTGAGAGTAGGCGAATCGCAAAATATTCAGGAACGCCGACTAGAGTTAGAAGTTTTGCTGGTAGGTAGGAGACCCAAAGAAAGACTTTTGGTGCGGTGATCCAGCCACTTGAAAGCTGGGGATTTCCGTCTCGGTTGGGGTTATATAAATTACTAAAAGTATGCAAATACCCTCCTTCGTCTGGGGCGAAAGCAAATAGTGGGCCCAAGAACATTGCAAAGACAACATGTGTTCCGAAGTAAACAAGAACTAATGGGTTCATAAGAAAAACTGACCTTGCTTTTTGTAATCTTCTGTGTATCATTCCAGAAGTTTAAGGGGCAAATGCACAAATCAAGGAGTGCGAACCTTATTTAAAATACAGAAGTCTTGAACTAACACGCTTGGTAAAAACATTTACTTCCCCCGGTGACTTTAACTTTAATGGAGATTGAAAAAGGACTGAATTTGAGGAAAAATCAGGTGCTCTTTCATCTGCTCGCGCTCAATAAACATTTAGATCTGAGCAACTCTTTTTTGGGAGACCCAATTTGAGCAGCTCCTCATATACACTTGGGTGAATAGTTGAAGGAGTAGGGATTCATTGAAATTGGGACTTGGTTTTTTTGAAATAATCATTTACGTACTTCCCATGGTTTTAAGCATTCGTGAAATTGGCCGGTTATGGTTTAGGGGGCCTTATTTACTTCAAGTCTTTTTGGGGCTCTGCATCACTGGTAGTGCCATTAGTCCAATTTATTTTTGGCAAGTTCAATATATCCGACAAGCTCTCTTTATTGTGTTTGCGATTGGAGCAATTCTCTTTTTAAAAGCTTTACCCGCCAACATTAGACAAGCGGTTCACAAAAAAATAAGTATTAGATATTTAAGAGAGTTTCTACCTTGCTTAGTTATCTATATTCTTGGCTTTCTTTTATTCTCAAATTTACATAGTCGATCTTTTGTGTTTGAAAATCATGATGTACTTTATTTTGGGTGGATGCAAGAAGCATGGAGTCCAGATTATTCTGGCCCAATCAGAGTTCCCACCGCTTACCCAAACTTAATGTCTGCAAACCACTTAATGCCCGGTGCACTTTTGTCGACGTTAGGAGCATTGCTCCCAAGCATGAATTTAGTGAAGGCAATTGACTTGAGGTACATCACGATCTGTTTTGTACTTTCAAGTCTGGTGGTAGAGGTGTACAAAAGAAAACGTGAACACTTTTCTAGAGTTGTTCTAGTCGGAATTACTCTAAATCTGATATACGGATCAGAGATTGCTTGTGAACTGAATGGCTCAAGCTTTGTCTACGTTATACTTTTGGGAATCATAGCATTTGTACTATTTGAGCCAGAAACAACTGAAAAAAAACAAGGATTAATCATTCTCTTTAGTTTTCTACTAATTGCAAAGGCCCCAATTCTCCTCATTGCCGCGGCAGTCTTGACTTACTTGATTGCAAAAAACCTCAGAAATTCCTTCAGTCTGAAGAATGTCTTGGTTTTTGCTCTCGTTGTAGCCAATGTTTGGTCTTGGTCATCAACGCCAAAACCAAGTGGACTGGGAAGTGGTTTTCCAAAACCAATAGGGGTCATCGCGGATGAAGGAATCCATTTCAGTTTCGCAACTATTCAATATAATGAAATATTAGGTTGGTACACGGGTCATGAAGCATGGTTTATCGCTAGATACATCCAGGAACCTTATATTTTCGGAATAGTTATTTTATTAATATTAATTAAGATTTACTTTGTTTACTTCTACCTTAGAAAAAAAATTGGACTTTCCTCGGCAAGTGTTTCAATTCTTGACCTTTATATGCTTGGGAGTTTGCTTTCTTGGCTTTTGTTGCGCAACAATGGGAGTCTTGCGCATCAAGCGCACGCCTACCTACTTGCATCTACAATCACCTTCATCATAGCCGTAGCCTACTTTTCATCTAGACTGAATTTCCGAAAGTTAATCCCTCTTTTGCTTGTTAGCATCTTGATTCAAATTCCGACTAAATACCTTCCGGTGTTTGAGCATGACCAAGATGTTAGATTGGGGGATGTAGGAACGATGACTCTAATTGATGTAAAAGAGCGAAAGATCACAACATCTGACCTTGTTAGGAAAAAGCAGGTTTATTACTCGATGCTCGGGGAGCGCTTTCTATTTTCTAAGAAGGATGATAATTATACATCCCCAGTCAATATGTTTACACAAATAGAAAAATGATAATTACATCCGAATTTCGGACTTGAAAAGCGCTCTAGCACACTCAATGATAAATTGTTAATTCTGCGAACTGTGCCATATTTTGAAGAAATGAACACGAGTAAATTTCAGTTCTTTAAAATCATATCTGGCAAAAGGATTAGATCCTACTTGAGCTTTGACTGTTTCTGGTTTAAAAATGATAGCGTCTAAGGCTTGGGTTAATCTGATCTCAGGTTAAGATTGAGTAGGCTCACGTAAAAAATATACTTATTCATGTAGACTGAAGATGCGATATTTTGTATCTACACTCAACGACTTGGAGTTTCAATTGCAATGTACAAGCAACTAATTGATAAATCTAACCCGGAATTCCGTGACGAATGGGTTTTATCAACTTTAAAAAGTTTTAAACCATTAAATCAGGAATTAACTTTATTGGATGTAGGTGCAGGTCTCTCGCCTTATAAAGATTCAGCTGTTCAATTCGGATTTAAATACTTATCACATGATTTTGGAGGTTACGTTCCAACAGAGTCGACAAAAATAGGTGGCCTAGTAAATCCTTCATGGGACTACCCCCAACATGATTTCATTTGTGATGTGTTAAACCTTCCTTTGGAATTACGTGCGGATGTGATTCTTTGCACCGAAGTTTTCGAGCACATTCCAGACCCAATTAGAGCATTCGAAAAACTCTCAGCGGCACTGACTCGTGAGGGAATTGTGATCATTACGGTTCCGTTTTCTTCGTTAATGCATCAGGCCCCTTTTTGGTTTCAAGCAGGGCTTTCCCCATTTTGGTTTGAATACTGGGCTAGAGAATTTGATATTGAAATTTTACAATTGTCCGTTTATGGAGATTACGTGGACCAAATGGCTCTTGAAATCATGAGGCTGTTTCCTTTTTTAGCACATATTCCGGGTGCAAAGGGGGCTTTGAAATGGATTGCAAAAAAATACAGACGGAACTTAAGCCGGGAAGTCTTGAGCGCTGGAGGTCATGGTGTTTTATTCGTGGGGAAGAAATTAGGAGGCTAGCTATGCGATTGAAATTCAGATTATGTTGATGGTTGAACTTTCATTAAGAGTTAATCCGTGTGATCGTGCCCCTGAAGGCAAGAATTTTTACGCAAATTTTTCCAAAAAATCGTGACCTTAGTGGATTTCTTAAGATTCTATAAATAAGAATCCAAATCTGGCGCTTAATTACAAAACTGCGGTTAGGCATCAAGCCTGCTTGAGCGCTAGAAATGTTTGCGCTAGCAAGTCCTGTATAAAACCTAGCCTCATCATCATAGTTTTCTTGACGCTCATACCAAGGGTAGTGAACTGCTTGAAACTTGTCAGCAATTCTCAACGCAGGGCGATAATAAAAAGTTTCATCTCTGCGTGGGTAGTAAGCAGTCGTTGTATCTAGGCCTGTTAAATAGGTCTTTCTATCCCAGGGCACTGCCCAATCGCCCTTAGCCCACTCACGGATTCTATTTCCTTCATAGTCAGAAGGAAGATCACTAATTCTTAAGGACAGTCCTACTTTTGGGAACCAAGGGTATTTTTGACTCAATTCGATCATGGTCTCGGCAGCATGGCTATCAACATCAGAATAATCGATATCACCATCGGCTAAAAAGAATCCTCCAGTACCCAATCTTGCCAATTCTCCACTAGTCCAAAGATCGCGTGGGCCCATCCCGTATGGAAATTTGTATATTTGGACTCCTAGCGAGTCCCGATATTCAAGGAAGGGCTCCCAAGTTGAGCCCATATCCAGAACAATAAGCTCCAATGGAATACTCGAACGATTTACAAACTCAGTGGCATTTTTTAGCCCATTTATTCGATTAAAAGTGACTACATAAAATGGAATCTTCTTGATCACTTGGGTTACGATACCACCCTATTCGCAACTTACGAATAATCTAAATTGTTATTGTACTCCCAAGTCGAGATTGGAAGCAGGCTTTGTCAGAGAATTATCAGTCCGGATATTCGAGTGTTGGGCAATACACCTTAAAGGATAAACTCTTTGATGCAGTGTACTTTGTTGGACAACTTCACACTCTTCGGAGATTGGTACTGAGTGCGGACACATTGAGACCTAGAAAGAAAGAAATGCTTGTGGGGGAGAATGGGTATGCCACTCTTCAACAACTCTTTACCGGATATGGGAGTGATAAGTCGACGCACCATAACTATCACCTTCTATATGCAGAACTTCTTGGGCGAAGAAGATTTGAATTACAAACTATTGTCGAAATTGGGATCGGATCTATTGATTTAGCCACTCCACAAAACATGGGTGTTCATGGGCATCCTGGTGGATCATTGAGGGCATTCCGGGACTGGGCTCCGTCGGCCGGAGTAATTGGTGCAGATATTGATGAGAAAACCCTATTTAGCGAAGAACGCATTCGAACTTGCGTCATCAATCAATTAGAACGTGCCAGTTTTAAGCATTTAAGAGGATTTATACCTGAAGGCGCAGACCTAATTGTAATTGATGGCTTACATACACCACGAGCAGATATAAATAGTCTGCTCGAATTGCTTCCACATTTGAGCGCTGAAGGTTGTTTTATAGTTGAAGATATTTCACCTCGCGCTGCGTTAATGCTCTGGCCATTTGCGATGTTGATTCTCAAGCAGAAATATTCTGCATCGATCCGAAAAATGAAGAATGGATATGTTTTTGTTGTGACTTCAGGAAAACATGGATAATCAGTTATATTGGACACCTTCACGCTAGTGCTTTAAAAACCCAATGGCCAATGAGAAGGTGTAGGTTCTCAATTACCTGCATATCATCAGACTTAACTATAATCGAATAGTCTGCGATATCTTTAGCAGAACCACCGCTGAATCCCAGGAGAGCGATGCTCTCTACTTTTAGATTTTTAGATGCAGTTAGTGCATTAATGATATTTAAGGATTTTCCACTGCCAGTGATTGCGATGAAAATATCCTCTGGGCTCGCGCTCAATTCTAATTGGCGTTGAAGCGCCACGTCATACGAAAAATCATTTGACCAGGCTGTGTTTATGGCCAGGTTGTCATTAAGGCAAAAAGCTCTTACCTGTTGATTACTTCCCAAAGCTACGCCTTTAGCTAAGTCGCAGACGAGATGACTAGCAGTGGTTGCACTTCCACCGTTACCCGCGGTCCAAATTATTCCTCCGCGTTTGATACAGCGGGAGATTGCATCCACTACTGACTGGATTTGTTCATTATCTTCGAGTAAAGATTGAATTGCCTTGTGGTGTCTATCCAAATACTCAGTGAGCTCCATGTTTCTCCGATCGAAATATTATCTTACAGCCATCTTTATCTACCTGTGGCAGAATAATTGCAGACTCATACGGAAGTTGCTCAACGTATTGCTCTCGTGAACGGCTATCCGGAAAGACGAGAAGAATGTAACCCGATTGCCCAGCACCAAGTAATTTACCCCCCGTGGCACCAAATTCGATGGCTAAATCAAGAACATTTTCAATTTCATTATTTGTGATTCCCTCAGCGAGTTTTGTTTTTAGTCCCCAAGCTTTAGTTAGAAGAGATCCTAATGTTGCAACGCTTTCAGGTAATTCGCTACAAAATTTCTTACTAATTTCAAGCATACCGGCCATCAAGTCAAAATTAAGTCCACTCTCTAGCTTCTCGGATTGATCTGCAAGAATTGAGCTAGATTTTCTAACAGTTCCTACACGTAAGAGTAAGCTACAGTGGGTGATGCATGACTCAAGTGTAGTTGTTTCAGAAAGCTGGGAAACTGAAACTTGACCATCGTTGTGAAATACAAAATGGTTGATTCCTCCAAAACTTGCCGCATACTGATCCTGTTTGCCAATTGGCTCTTGAAGATCATTCAATTCTATGTCGCATGCGATTTCTGCAAGAGCTGAAGGTGAGAGGACAATACCTTTGTATTCGCTAAGAGCCTTAACTAGGCCAACAGTGAAAGAAGATGAGCTACCCAATCCTGTGCCAGCGGGAATATCGCTAGTGATACTTATATCCACCCCAGATACTTCAAAACGTTTCAATGCACTACGCACTATGGGGTGCTGAATATCGTCGATATTTTGCACACGTTCAAGTTTGGAGTATTTCAAAAGAATATCTGAAGATTCTGCTAACTCATTGATAGTGATATAAATGTACTTCGCAAGCGCAAAACTAATTACTGAACCTTCAATTTTTGTATAGAAGGCAGGAAGATCAGTTCCACCTCCGAAGAGACTTACCCTTAAAGGTGATCTAACGATAATCATTAGCGACTGATCCTTCCACGAAAAGCATTAGTTGACTTTTAGCCTGTTCAAAATTCTCGACGCATACATGATCTGTAAGAATATCGCAGTTCCCTAGTGGGAGAAAATGAATACGCATACGCAGGTTAGCTTCCATCTCAACATCCCGAAAGGTGTCACCGATTATGACACTCTTCGTAACTTCGATATTATGTTCTTTTTCAACTTGCACAATCATCCCGTCTTTGGGTTTTCGGCAGCTACAGGAGATTTTTAGCTCCATAATTTCAAATTCAAAACCTACTTCAGGATGGTGCGGACAATAGAGCCATTTATCAACGTAGACATATTCATCGGCTAACAAGCGCTGAATCTCTCGATTCTGTGCCTCAATTTCCTGGAAGGTACTTTGTCCCTTGGATATCGCAGGCTGATTTGAAATACAAATAACAGGAATGCCGGTGTCGTTGAGCAGCTTGAGGAGAGAGACAACCCCAGTCATCAATTCAAGATTTTCGCCTTTATTGGCTGGTGTTGTTGGATCCTTAATCAATGTGTCATCGCGATCTATAAATACCGCCCAATTTAGAATCATTTCTACTTTTGTTAAGGAGGCTTGGACTCGCTCTAATCTGTCTGGTGTACCGACGTCTAATGAACGCCTAAGTATGTCCTTTGCCGAAATAGTTACCTTGGAATCGAGAAGCGCGGGCAAGATGTCATGAACTAAGTCTGACTTTATTGAATTAGGCCAGAATTTAACATCAGATGTTTTTAATAAAAAGAATCCTACTGGCGAAAGGTTGGCACGCGGGGAGCCTGAAATTTTTCTACTTGTGACGATAGCTTCAATTAAATCTGATCCGGAGAGCCGTTCGACCGAATCGCTATCGCCGGGATGATTATTCGGATGTACAAAAACTATGTTCTCTCTCTTTGCTCCTGCAGCTTTCCAAACATGGAAACTTTCGATAATTCCCCCACGCGGAAGAATGTCACCTAATGATACAAAGCACATTTCATCCTCTAGTCCGGAAAGAACTTGCTGAAGCATCCCCGCCGAACCTAGCGGCTCACTTTCAACAATGTAATCCACTAGTTTCTCAGCAGGATTACCCACCAAGAATCTTTCTAGGTGTGCGATGACTTTATCGGCGCCATGCCCAAGCAATAAGGTAATTTGTCTTAGTTCTTCAATTGCCATTAACTCCAAGAGTTGAAGATCTAGTAGAGCCTTACCATTTACTTGCGTTAAAACCTTTGGAAGCTTTGGATCTGACGTTCGAGTGCCTTGACCCCCAGCTAATATAAAGCCCCTCATATACTTCTATCTCTTTGCAAATTCTCTCTAATGGCACGAGTTACAGCTTGGGCAGATGTAACACTTGTCAAGGTCCCAAATGCCTCAGACTCCTCCAGGTCGAATGCATATTCAGGAATATCACCAGGCCAGCCCTCTCTCTGATCTTGGTATAGGAAAGTTATGCCTCCTTCGATTTCCCTATCAAAGCTTGTGACTATGTCTTTGACGGTGATTTGATCCAGTGGAGCAATGTTAAAGATGAGTTCCTTGGTGGTCTTGACTTCACACTTTTGTATGAGAATCTCCAGAAGGTCATCAACATGTATAAATGGCTTCTTCTGGGAGCCGTCCCCTAAAATCTGGATCACTCTGTCGCCACCTAGTTTCTTTCGAATTATGTCAAAAAGCAATCCATGCGTTAGATGCGGGCCAACGACATTAGGGAATCGCGCGATAACAAGAAAAGTGTCACTGTCTTTGCAGGCACCAATCAGAGCTAGCTCGGAAGCCCGTTTCGTCCAACCATAAGCATTTGAAGGAATGCATATGTGTGAGGTCTCAACACTCATTGGCTCTGGCAGATCACCGTAGATTGCAGAGGAAGAGGCGAATACCAATGTTGGGATTTTAACTCCTAATCGCATCACCTCGCAAAGCGCAAGTGTGGTCAGTAATGTGTTTGAAAAGTCATTAATTATCTCTCCACTTTTACTAATGTCGCTATTTGCTGCAAGATGAAAAACTCTATCCGGCTTTGTATCACTTATTGAAGCTGCGAGTCGCTTGATATCAGCACCATCATAAATTTCTATTGAAAAGCAAGGGCTATTTTCATAAACTTTCTCTAAATTCCAACTTTGCTCGTGAATGTTGATATCAATTACATGGACGGCTTCACCTGCATCCAAAAGTCGATCTACAAGATTGTGGCCGATAAAGCCTAATCCACCAAGAATTAGGTTTCTGCGCTGGGGCATAAATTTCTCCAATTAGGCATTCACTTACTAGGTGCTGATTCAGAGCTCAGTCTAGTTATATAGCCCTTCCAAATTGGCCTAATCGTGATAAATGAGTACGCCGACACTTGAAATCTAAGGATCATATGCACGAATTTTCGAGCACAGGAGGAAACTAAGGCAAAAAAGCTGCTTAGGGGCTGTTTCTTCGATTTCAATGAGGGCGAATCATTCAACAAATCTGCTAGAAAAGAGTCGTGTCTGTAGTACTTATCGACAATAGCCTTCTTAGACTCATCTAACAGTAAATACTGTCGCTGAAATAAATCTGATGTTACCGATATGCGATCAAAATTAAATGGATTCTCTTCGCTATATAAATTCTCAACCAGTGCGTTTGCCATATGTAATCTGGTCTCGGTTCGAAAGCGGACACTTGTTTGAGATGCATAGGAACGATATGCAATCACCGGTTTTCTTAAGTTTGCAAATTTCCCCAAGCTGGAGAGTCTCAACCACAATTCGAAATCCTCGGCAAACTTGTACTGCGCTGAATATCCAAGCGCTTCTCTAAGGGTTCGTGTCCGAATTGTGGTAGCAGGATGTGGGAATGGGCATTTAAAGCTGATTTTGCGCTTCAACACCTGATCATTCAGATTGTAATACGGTGATGCAATTGCCAATTTATGATTTTGATCGATTATTACAATTTGACCACCACACACTACATACTGTGGATTTTCTTGAAGAAAAAGCACTTGGCTATGCAGTCGTCCCGGCAACATAACATCATCTGAATCGAACCTGGCAATGAATTCCCCGCTACATTCTTCAAGACCCTTATTTAAAGCAGAAGGTAATACTAACCCAACAGTATCTACTACCTTGATCCGGGTATCCGCCTCGACCAAATCCGTGAGATATCTGATGGAAGAATCATCAATTTGGTCTTTACAGATTACTATTTCCCAGTCCCCAAGGGATTGGTCACGAACACTCTGAATCGCAATTGGAAGATAAGGGCAATCTCCCTTTATCGGCATTAACACAGACACCAGCGGCATGGTTTATCCTAGCATTTAGTGAAATAAGGATTTGGAGAGCTTTGGTGGAGGAAATAGAACTAAATGGAACTCTACTTATCGTTTCCCACGGAAATGATTTAGAGTATCTAAATATCATTCTAAATATTTTTGAGGACAGGAAACATGAGTATAGGGATGTCAAATTCCTAGACCTTTCATTGATTTTAGAGGACCAAGATACTTTTCATAGACCGCTCCTTAAAATGAGTAATCTGAGTTCACCTGAGCAAACTGTTTTTACCAACCTTGAGTCACTTGGATATGAGGTATATCGGGTTCAAAGGAGCACAGAACTTGAATCAAACGTTTCAATCCCAGTTGATGTCTTAGAAGAAATTGAGGAATCAATCGGATCGGCATTAATTTCTAGATCGGGAAATGAAGTTCCTGATGCTTCAAAATGGCTAAGAATAAAACACGAAAAGTATAGACAAGAGGGAATTTCTTCTTATAATGCGGTGAGAGAGTTTTTACTTAGAAATCCTCAAATATCTGAAGTTGCTGTTGTAAATGGACGTTTCCCATGTCAACGAGGTGTGATTGCCGCGGCGAACTCAGTCAAAGTTTCTTGGAACTCCTATGAAAGGGGATCTTATGAAATGGCTCTTCCTTCTTTTCTATATAGTGCTGAGAGATATTTTCGTGCTGTGAATTACTGGTATGCACCATTTCCTACTTATGCTCGAGTGGAAAAACAAGAAGCCATTCTTGCAATGGAATTGTCCCCTCAGCAATTTAAATCAAAAGATGTTGAAAAATGGTTTCTTTCTAGAAGACAAGCTGGTGGGGGCAATAGATTTGCTGATCAGTGGAAAGACACATCAAATAAAATCACTCAAAAAAAATTAGTCGTAATATTCACGTCATCAGTTGATGAATTTGCGGAGTTGGGATCCAATTGGAAAGAATCTGAATGGAAGGACCAATGGGAAGCTTTCGAATACTTAATCCCACTTTTATTAGGCCAGAGTTATCGAATCATATTGAGAGTCCATCCCAATTTAGCCAATAAGCCGAGCAAAACTAGAAAAGTTACCAAGGAGGCAATAAAGGTTTTGTCTGATCAATTTCCAGAAATAGAAGTCATTGGGCCAACAGCTAAAACAAATTCGTATACCTTACTGGAGTTGGCAGATCTAACATTTGTTTGGATTTCAACAATTGGTTTAGAGGCATCACAAATGGGAGTTCCTGCAATCTGCTTATCTTCTTCTGAATATGATCTAGTCGCCGATGTCAAGAGGTGGTTAAGGAAAGATGATGTGGATTTTGAAGCACTCAGAAACTGGAGCGTCGATACTACGGGCGCAATGAAGTTCATCGCGGGGATTTTTGCACTCGACCACAGGGCTAAACAGCTTCTTCCAAGTTACGGTGTAGAGCCAGAGAAATTTTGTAAAGGAATTGCGCTGTTTTCTAACAAATGGGCTATGAGAAATAATAATAACGTAGCTAATCTAGTTAGTATCATTCTGCCATCAAGAGTTTTTATAAAACTTAGAAAAATGGTTAGACGAGTTAAATCAAGTAAATTAGTGAGTTCTAAAGACTGGCTTTCAAAGCATCTTAACCATTAGTGCCTTCAAATCTAGATAGTCAAGAATTGATGAACTTGATATTCCAGTTCCTTTACTACAAGCGTAGAGTCCAAGGAACCTCTCGAATACATGCGCATTGGAAGCCTGTGAGTAATCGCTTTCGTTTTCAAATTGAGTTAGTCCAATAATTTCACTTTCGCGCTGGAGGTTTGTCAGCATTGACGGGGACATTGCAAACATTGACCCAGCTATGAAATACCACTTTTGGGGAATAGGGTAATTCCGGGAAATCAATATCTTGTCCAGCCGCTGCATCGCGGGTTCAATCAACTGTTGTCTGTGTCCGGGGTAGCGAAACAGTGGGTGAGCAATTATTCCTTTGGGATAGCTTTTCAAAAAATTGACGTGATTTTGGATCCTGCGATCACTTTGAATAAGAGATCTAACTAGTGACTCAAACCAAATATTCTGGCTGGCTTTGGTGTGAATTTTTAATACGAGATCCCAATTTCCGTTTGCGTAGGTTTTAAATGCCTTAAGAAAAGGTCCTATATCGCGACCTGCATTCTCGACATGCATGGCACTTACATTGTGGTGATTTGATATCGACGGGAGAAGTTCATTGATCTGAATCGAATTCTCTCCGTGCGGAATTGTCACGACAACCCAAAGTGGCATCTTAATTCGGTTTAGGCGCTTGATAATTGTCCTAAATTGAAGGGGCCAGTAGGCATGGACAATTACGAGGACTCTGGTGGGTGCTTCGGTTTTACTCTGACTAGATCTTCTTGCCCAGAAAATGAGAATCTGGTGGGAAATATCGTGCGGGAGTTGGCTGAGCTGGGAAATGAGAATCGCCGATCGGCGCGCTACTTTTTTAAAATACGACCACGGCACCTGGACATCATATCCGACCAGGTTTTAACTACAATCAGGAATGTATTTGCAAGTCGTGTCGCATAAAATTGAGTGAGGTTCCTTTATGGCTAAAAAAGTAAAGCGTGTGACCGTCTATCTATTTGGAGGCCTTGGAAATCAACTCTTTCAATATTTCGCTGGAGTGGCAACAGCAGAAGCAATGGATGCTAAATTGTATTTGAAGCCATTTGGTCAGACCTCAGCTATCGGTCGTGAGGGCGAAATAGGAATAGCTGCCTTCAAGACCGATGGAATAACGACTTCTTCAAGAATCCCGCTGAGGCTGCAAGAAAAGTTGCTTCGAAGATTCGTTACTTTAATTAATGGATATTGGCGAGGAACTATCTCACGCCAATACGGAATCTTTCCTTCGGATATGCCTGAGCTTCCAGAAATGAAAATAGGATGCCCACGGCACATACGACTAATGGGATACTTCCAGAGTTATAAGTTTCTTCACTATCTAGAGCGTCAAAAGAAGATGACTTCCCTTTCCTTGGTAAATCCATCATCTTGGTTTGCGAATTTGCAAGATCAAGCTCTCAAAAGTAAACCAATCGTCATACATATCCGCAGAGGCGACTATCTCAATCACACCGAAACAATTGGAGTTCTAGGTTTTTCTTATTTTAAAAGTGCTCTAGACATGATTCCTCAAAATGAAAACTCCGAATTTTGGATTTTTTCAGACTCAGTTGATGCTGCGAAGGATTTTGCCGGTTTTGCTGAATTACCAGAGATACGAACACGAATTGTTAAAGCACCCCTCGATTCTCCAGACGCAGAAAGTATGCTCTTGTTGACTTTGGGTTCGTCCCTAGTTATGTCTAACTCAACATTCTCTTGGTGGGGTGCGTATCTAAACAAGAATGCGGATTTCATCATTGTTCCAAAAAAGTGGTTTAAGAATCTGGAAGATCCTGCAAACCTCGTTCCAGGAAATTGGATTTGCTGTGAGTCAGTCTGGGAGCAATAACTTAGGGCCTTGATTCTGCCTTACCTTAGTTTTTCAATGTCGGCATCAACCATTAGATCAGCTAATTCTCGCCAGTGCGTTTCTGCGCTCCAATCTAGTTGTTTTCTAACTTTTGTAGGATCCCCAATCAGAGCATTTACTTCCGTAGGACGGAGATAACGAGAATCTTCCACAACATACTTTTCCCAATCTAGGTTTGCGTGTGAAAATGCCTGCTCGCAAAATTCGCGAACGCTTGCGCCTACACCAGTTGCAACCACATAATCATCTGGATTTTCCTGCTGAAGCATAAGCCACATGCTTTCAACATACTCTTTTGCAAAGCCCCAATCTCGAACCGCATCAAGGTTGCCAAGATAAAGTTTCTCACTTGACCCATTGACAATGTTTGCTACTGCCCTGGTTATTTTCCTAGTAACAAAGGTTTCGCCACGGCGGGGGGATTCATGATTGAAAAGAATTCCATTAGTTGCATGTAGATCATAAGCATCGCGATAATTTACGGTTGCCCAATATGCGTATAGTTTTGCCGCGGCGTACGGGCTTCTCGGATGAAAATTACTTAATTCATTTTGTGGAGGTGGAGTGGAACCAAATAACTCGCTTGTGCTTGCCTGATAAAATTTTGTTTTAAGTTTGCTGGATCTGATAGCTTCTAGAAGTGCGATTGCTCCTACCGCATCAACTTGAGCCGTGTAAGTTGGCATTGTGAATGAAACCATCACATGGCTTTGGGCGGCGAGGTTGTACACCTCGTCAGGTTCTATCTCTCTGAGTAAATTAGTCATGCCAGATGAGTCAGTGATGTCTCCGTAATGCAAGTGTAAATTGTTATTGGGCTCGTGGGGATCTTTAAAGAGATGGTCGATACGAGAGGTATTAAACGTTGATGCTCGTCGTATGAGACCGTGCACCTCGTAACCTTTCCCCAACAACAGTTCAGCTAGGTATGACCCATCTTGCCCAGTAATACCTGTTATCAAAGCTCTTGGCATCAAAATCTCCTTTTGAATTGACTCAAAGTATCAACAAGTAGGTCTAATTCCTTGGACAGGTCAAAATGGTGATTCCCGACAAATAGGCCTTCATCGTGAACCTCATCGGCGGCAGGAAGTGGCCCAATTGGCGCATGATCCAGAAGGCTGATAACTGGGTTTCGCGTGAAATTCCCTGTCACAATTGGGCGAGAATCAATGCCCGCCACAGTCAATGCTTCGACTAAAGCCCGGCGTTTCCCCTTAAGACTTCCTTCCAAGATAATCGAGAACCCAAACCATGAGGACTCCCCATTCTCTTTTTGAACTCGAAAACCCTCAAGTCCACTCATATATTGCAAAAACTTTTCGCCGTTACTTCGCCGGACTTTTATGAATGAATCGAGTTTTTTGAGCTGCACTTTCCCTATTGCCGCCTCTATTTCAAGAGGTCTTAAGTTATAGCCTGGTAACACAAACCTATAAAGGTCGTCCCACTCATCACCGGTTTTGTTGTATACATGATTAGTCGGGGGAAGATCTCTGGTCCACCCATGAGCGCGAAGGGATCTAAGTGCATGGAAGAGGGGCTCATCATTTGTCGTAATCAATCCACCCTCCATAGTTGAAATGTGGTGGCTAAAAAAACTGGAAAATGTGCCCCCGATTCCAAACGTTCCAGCTTGCTGGCCCTCTAACGTCGCTCCAAGAGATTCACAATTATCCTCGAGCAGAACCAATTTATGTTCGAGCGCAATTTCCTGCAACGATTTCCAGTCTGCAAGATTGCCAAGTAAATTTACGCCAAGAATCGCCTTTGTTTTGGGTCCGATTGCTGCCTCGACTTTATTAACATCGATGTTTAAGGAATTTGCATCAATATCAACAAACTTAAGTGTGAATCCCAACTGGTTAACGGGATAAAAAGTTGTGCTCCAAGAAACAGCTGGCACCAAGACTTCATCACCTGGTTTCAAGAGTGGATCTCTTCGGTAGCGACATGCAGCCAGTAAGGCCAAATTCGCACTAGAACCGCTATTCACCATTACAGAGAATTTACTCCCAATTTTTTGCGAATAAAGTTCTTCAAATTCAATTACTCTGTCGCCCATAGTAAAACGCCCAGACTCAACTACATCCTGAATTGCATGAATCTCTTCATCGCCCCAAGTGGAACTAGCTAACGAATATTTAGTCATTAGTTGATTTTCGCCTTCTGTGAGGATAAGTACCAATCAATTGTAGATTCAATCCCGGATTCGAGAGTAGTTTTGGGATCCCAGCCAAAATTTTGCGCGAGAGATACATCAAGAAGCTTCCGCTTTATTCCTGACGGTTTAGATGGATCAGCGACTATTTGAAGGTTGGTCCCAAACAATTTGCTCACAATTTCATAATATTCACGCACCGTATGGTCAACACCAACTCCTAAGTTCATGGTGGTAGGAAGAGTTTCTAGTCTGTCGAGAGAGTTCATCATGAATCTGGCTACATCATCGACATATGTGAATTCTCTTTTAGCCTCTCCATCACCCCACATTTCAACCTCGTGAAGGTTATGGGATTTTGCGTGGTCAACCTTTTGAATTATTGCAGCAAGAAGATGGCTTCTTTCTGGTTCAAAGTGGTCATTAGGCCCATAGAGATTTGATGGAATGAAATTACGCCAAATCAACTCTTTGGAATGCGCAACATACTCCACTATTTTACAACCGACTAATTTAGCAAGCCCATATCCCTCATTCGTAATTTCAAGTGGTCCGCTGAGGATTTCACTTTCCTTCATAGGGTGAGAGATATTGCGGGGATACATGCACGAACTTCCAACATAAATTAGTTTCTCAATACCAAAATGGAGCGACGCATTCAATATGTTGCTATCGATCGCTATATTCTGCGTTAAGAACTCGACTGGCTGTGCAATATTTGCGGCAATTCCTCCAACTTTCGCCGCTGCGTGAACCACGGCGTCTACTGGATTTGCCTCTAAATATTGGAGGGTTTGAAATTCATTGTTGAGGTCTAGTTCTTGTTTACTTGGGGACAGAATAGTAAATCCCGCATCTTTTCCGAATCGCTTTAAGGCAGAGCCTAACATTCCATTTCCACCGGTAATCAAAACACGCATGCGTTACATCCTAGTCCCATGATAGGCAAAACTAATGACCTTGTCCCATTTCTCAACCAGCTTCAAATGAGTCTGAAATGCAAGTATGTATTCGGCGCCCTTTGAGACTAACTCTTCTCGACGAATCGCATTATTTGCAAGGCTTGACAATTCCAAATACCAATCTCCTTCTTTAATGCAGGCATCTGGTTTTCCAGCAATCGTTAAGGCCCGCTTGTATGCAGGTGTGGGGGATGTCAGTGTCGGCAGACTTAGGTGCCACATTGAAAGGAGTTTATTTTCTGACTTTAAATTTGCAAATTGGTCTAGAGGAGAGATCGGAATAATCGCAAAACTCGAATTACTAGCCTTCTCTGCAAGATTGTCCAATGACCATGGCGTAATTTTAATTGACTTCCACGACTTCGGAAACATGGATTTGATTATCTTCCTTGTCTTCACTTTTCCGATAAACCCACCCCACCTAGGAAATTCGTCAACAGTCACCACATGCATTCCCCATTTAAATTCTTCGAGAAACCTATCGAGGTCGGGTGCCATAAACTTGAAGTGCTTTAAGGTAAAGCCGAATCCCTCCCAAAAAATATAAGGTTCTCGCTCAGCATTTACTTTTCCCTTAACATTAGCGATAGCATAATCAATTTCGGAATGATCATCCAAGATTACATGTACATTCGAATTCCACTTTAGAATATGTTCCCTTTGCTCTGGTGAGGCTACGATTACCAACTGACTCATCTTGCATGCAAATCGGAGGTGCCTTGTATATGTAATCCAGTGAAAACTACTCAAACCTTGAAGTGATCTAATAAAGTTTCGCGCAACATCCCTAAAAAAACTTGGATTTTCTCCGAGATAACCATCGACAAGATCAAGAATGATGGGCTGTTTGGCTCTCTTAATCCAATATCCAAAGTTTGCTGCGTTAGATAAAACTAGAACATCACTTTCGAGAGGCTTAATTGTGTTGAGCACTGCTCTCTTTTCATTCGCCCACGAAGCAAGTCTTCGCCGATCAGCTGGGTGAAGAAGATTAGGGGAATAGGAAACGTAGCCCACTCTATTCACATCAATTCGCCATTCTGCATCAAATTAAAAGTCGTTGAAGATATTGTCCGTATTCACTCTTTCCGTACGCACTTGCCAATTGGCTTAAATCTGAGTCTGAAATCCATTTATTGCGCCATGCCACTTCCTCAATTGATCCGACCTTGAATCCCTGCCTCTCTTCAATTACGCGCATGTAGTTGCTGGCATCATTAAGGCTTTCCACCGTTCCACAGTCCATCCAGGCTGTTCCTCGCGGGAGTATTTTTAACTGCAATCTTCCTTCGGCGCGAAATGTTTCTAGGACTGAGGTGATTTCAAGTTCACCTCTTGCACTCTTTTGAACCTTTTTAGCCTTCTCGCAAACTGTATTGTCAAAAAAATAAAGACCTGGTATTGCTAAACTAGACTTTGGCTTTGTCGGTTTTTCCTCAAGTGAAACAACATTATTGAGCGAATCAACTTCAGCCACACCATATCTCTGTGGGTCCGCGACTTCGTAACCAAATATAAGAGCACCACCAGGGTTAGTTGAATTCGTAAGGTCTCTCCCCAGGCCATTTCCATGAAAAATATTATCCCCTAGAATTAATGCAACAGGATCATTCCCAATGAACTCTTCACCGATGATAAATGCTTGAGCAAGACCTTCTGGTCTTTCCTGAACGGCATAACTCAAAGTTAAACCAACTGACTTGCCATCTCCCAGGAGTCTTTGAAAAGCTAGTTGGTCGGAAGGGGTGGTAATTACCAAAACCTCCCTAATGCCAGCAAGCATTAGGGTCGCAAGAGGGTAATAAATAAGAGGCTTATCGTAAATAGGGATTAGCTGCTTGCTGACGCTGATCGTGGTTGGCCATAGCCTTGAGCCTGTTCCTCCGGCAAGAATCATCCCCTTCATTTGATAAAGGATACTTCACCTGTAGGTTTGGTCAATCACAATGGGATTGGGGTCCAGGTATGAACCTTCTTGTAACGGGCGGAGCTGGTTTCATCGGCTCCAATTTCGTTCGTCGAATCCTAGACGGCTCTTTACCCGGGGTTTCTTCAGTAACAGTCTTAGATAAATTGACCTATGCGGGGACCTTGACCAACCTTTCTGCACTCCCGAGTGACTGCTTTGAGTTCGTTCAGGGTGATGTTTGTGATCAAGAATTAGTTTCCGCTTTGGCGCTTCGGAACGATGTCATAGTGAATTTCGCTGCAGAGTCACACGTGGATAGATCTATTACAGGGGCAAGAGATTTTATTTTAACAAATGTCTTAGGAACTCAGACACTTTTAGAAGCGGCACGAGGTGGGGGAGTTGAAACTTTTATACAAGTTTCAACCGATGAGGTTTATGGATCAATTGCACAAGGATCATGGACCGAGACAGAACCACTCCTCCCAAATTCACCTTACGCAGCTTCAAAAGCATCCGCAGATTTGATAGCTCGTTCCTATTTCAATACTTACGGATTAGATGTTCGCATAACAAGATGCAGCAATAACTATGGGCCAAACCAGTATCCAGAGAAAATTATTCCACTTTTCGTCACGAATCTGATTGATGGAATCAAGGTGCCTGTTTACGGAAATGGATTGAATATTCGAGATTGGTTACACGTGGATGATCATTGCAGTGGAATATTCTCGGTGCTTACTGGTGGCCGTGCTGGGGAAATCTACAATATCGGTGGTGGTGTGGAGTTAACCAATCTGGAATTAACGAAAAAAATTTTAAGCTTGATGGGTAAGGACGCATCTTTCATTGAACATGTATCTGACAGATTGGGCCATGACATCAGGTATTCCGTCAATATAGACAAGATTTCAAATGAGCTTGGTTATATCCCAAAAGTCGAATGGGAAGTAGGAATTGCAAAAACCGTCGAGTGGTATCAAGAAAACGAAGCTTGGTGGCGACAATTAAAGAACTAAAATGGGCAGTTTTTGGAAGCGAAGGACAGCTCGGCCGGGCAATGGCGGCTGAATTGGCACAGAGTCATACGGAATTTAACTCATTAAGTCGTAGGCAGTTAGATATTACAAATGAAGATGATATCTATTCTTATTTCATGGCCGAGTTACCAGATGTAGTAGTTAACGCGGCCGCATGGACAAATGTGGATTTAGCAGAATCGCATGAAGAGGAAGCTCTAGTAGTTAACGCAAATGGACCAAAATTAATCGCAGAGGCATGCTCCAATTTTGGCGCAAAGTTTGTGAACATCTCGACGGATTATGTCTTCTCTGGCGTATCTCACTCTCCCTGGAGCGAGAACTCCTTAGTGGCTCCTGTTTCTGCTTACGGGAGGACTAAAGCGGCAGGCGAGAGAGCAGTGCTTGATATTTATCCAGAAGGCTCATATGTGGTTCGTACTGCATGGCTTTACAGCCCTTGGGGCAAAAATTTTGTTAAGACGATGTTGAAGTTCGCTTTGGGAGAAACAGGAAACATTAATGTTGTGAACGACCAATCTGGACAACCCACATCAGCGAGTGATCTAGCTGAGCAAATTCACCAAATGATTGTTCAGAATGTTACCCCCGGTATTTATCATGGAACGAATCGTGGTCAGACAACCTGGTTTGAATTGGCGCAAAAAGTTTTCGAACTAGCTCAAATTGATTTTGGTCGTGTAGTTGCTGTTGATTCGAGCCAATTTCCTCGACCTGCAAAGAGGCCTGAATATTCGGTTCTTGGCCACAACAATTGGTCACACGAAGGTATGAAACCAATGCAATCTTGGCAAGATGCGCTCATCGATGCGTTTCCCACAATACTTCAAGCAGTAAAACAAGGAGAATGATTCAATGGAAATTGAGGAGCTAGGAATCAAAGGAGCGTGGATAGCTCGGTCACCAGTTCACCATGACGAACGCGGTTACTTCCGTGAATGGTTTAAAAGTGAAGAAATACAATCAGCAACTGGGCTCAAATTCTCTGTAGAGCAAGCCAATATCTCTTCTTCGAATAAGGGAGTGCTGAGAGGAATTCACTACAGCTTGGCGAGACAGGGCCAAGGGAAATGGGTTACTTGCGTTACAGGATCTATCTGGGATGTAATCGTAGATATACGTCCCGAATCTCCAACCTTTAAGAAATGGATTGGCATTGAATTAATAGGTGGTTCGGGTGACGCAGTTTTTATTTCCGGTGGGCTGGGACATGGATTTATCACCCTTGAAGATGAAACAAACGTCTCATATCTATTAACCTCAAAATACTCGCCGACAGAAGAGTTCGAAATCTCCCCCTTTGATCCTGAACTAGGCATTTCCTGGCCGAATACTAAATTATTTCTGTCAGAAAAGGATAAGTCTGCTCCAACACTTCAAGAACTGCTTAACTCTGGGAATCTTGAGAAGAGACTCTAGAACTTGATTAACAATAGAATTTTGTTATGGATCCTTTGTATTTCTTAGGTACGCTAAGGAACATCAAAAAAAGGGGTGGTAAATTGTGACAAAGCTTCGACAGTATTGGAAGCAAAGTGCAATTGGGCGATCAGTTCGTGTGCTGTCAAAAAAAGACCAGTCGAAGATCTTAATAATTGCTATTTTACAAGTGATTTTAGGTGGCCTTGACCTACTAGGTGTCATCGCGATTGGACTCTTGGGAGCACTCTCCGTCACGGGGCTTCAATCCAATAATCCTGGGGACCGGGTTCAATCTGCTTTAAATTTTTTACATATTTCCGACGCTTCATTCCAAACGCAAGCCACAATTCTTGGAATTAGTGCTGTTCTACTGCTCGTTGGTCGAACCTTACTGTCAATTTTTTTTACCAGGAGAATTCTATTTTTCTTAAGTAGGCGCGGCGCAAAGATTTCCGCAAACTTAATTACTCGTTTGCTTTCTCAACCCTTATTGAAAGTGCAAGAGCGCACCACTCAGGAAACTCTTTATGCAGTCACAAGCGGAGTATCACTAATCACTCTCCAAGTTTTGGCGACTGGAGTCGTATTAGTGTCTGATATTTCACTTTTGCTTGTGATGGCCATTGGATTGTTTGTCGTTGACCCCCCCAGCGCTATAGGAACATTCTCGGTTTTTAGTTTGATTGGTTTACTCTTATATCGATTAATGCAAGTACGTGCAGGGGAGCTTGGTGTTAAAAACTCAACTCTCAGCATTATTGGAAACGAAAAAATCGTAGAGGTTTTCAGTTCCTATCGGGAATCGGTGGTTCGAAATCGGCGCGATTTCTATGCCCGAGAAATTGGTAAGCTTCGATTTGAACTTGCAGACGTTTCAGCAGAAAGTGCATTTATGCCTTATGTCAGTAAATACGTCATTGAAACAGCAGTAGTTCTTGGTGCGGTAATCATTGGTGCTTCGCAGTTTATTTTACAAGATGCGACACATGCTGTTGCAACACTTGCCATATTCCTTGCTGCAGGTACCCGAATAGCACCATCCGTGTTGCGTGTTCAACAAGGCTCCCTCACGATTCGTGGCGCACTTGGTCAGGCAAAGCCAACTCTAGATTTGATCGATTCGTTAGATGATGCACCCATGTCGGAGAATGTTGACGACACTGTAGATTTAATTCATGCAGGTTTCGTTCCGGAAATTCAGATAACGAATGTGTCTCTAACTTATCCCCATAAGAACTCACGAGCGATTTCCGAAATTTCGCTTTCAATTCCTGCGGGCCTATCAATAGCCATTGTGGGTCCTTCAGGAGCTGGTAAAACAACTATTATTGACGTTTTATTGGGTGTTTTGAATCCGGATGAAGGAAGTGTTCTCATATCTGGAGTGTCTCCACTCTTGGCTGTCTCGAAATGGCCTGGTGCTGTTTCTTATGTCCCACAGGATGTTGTCATTGCGGCGGGTACGATTCGAGAAAATGTGTCTCTAGGCTATCCAAGTGAGTCGGTCACAGATGAGTTAGTGCATAGTGCCTTGCGAGTTGCGCATTTAGATCAATTTGTTGCAAGTTTGCCACTTGGGATAGACACCCAAGTAGGGGAACGTGGAGCTAAAATCAGTGGTGGGCAGCGTCAGCGCCTTGGTATCGCTCGAGCTATGTTTACCCGTCCACAACTTCTCGTTCTGGATGAAGCTACGAGTTCATTAGACGGAGAAACAGAGGCAAGTATTTCGCAGGCAATTAACTCACTGCGCGGGTCAACTACTGTTGTGATGATTGCACACCGATTATCAACTGTGAGAAATGCGGATATCGTCGTTTACCTATCGGAGGGCAAAGTTGTTTCAATGGGATCTTTTGATGAAGTAAGACAATCAGTTCCAGATTTTGATCGCCAGGCATTGTTAATGGGATTATGAAAGTAAGTTCGATTGCGGGATCGGAAAGATTTATTCTGAATTGTTTTTAGGTAATCAATTTGGATGGAATTAAGTATTAAAATTAATATGAAAATACCCTGTCCTTGAATCGAATGTCAGATTGCTTTAAGTTGAATTGATCCCAATCAGTGCTCAGAGCGTTGTGACTCGAATCAGGGCCTAGCCCAATACACGAGTACTTATTCCATGTTCCGACAAATAAACACGAACCTGTCTTGGAGTTATTTGCGTAAACTGAAAGAGTGCTCCTGCGGCCACAGCAGATGCTCCCCTAGAAACAGCTTGTAAGCAATCTTCAAGAGATGCCGCGCCTCCCGATGCGATAACCGGTAGTCTTGTGATCTTGCAAACTTGAGTTACTCTTTCAAAGTCCATGCTCCCAAGCGTTCCATCTCGTTCGACAGATTGCAAAAGTATTTCACCAGCACCAAGGTTTTCGAGTCCCTCGATAAACTCAAGGCTCTCAACTTCGCCTACCACTTTTCCAGATTTTATAAGAACTCTATTGCTCGCCTCAGTTTCAAAGTCAATAGAAACAATCACTGCTTGATTTCCGAAAACTTCTGCAATTTCCGAAATTAGATTCGGATTCAAAATCGCAGCTGTTCCTAGAACGATCTTTTCGGCACCGTGCCGAAAGCAAGATTTAGCATCTTCGAGGGTGTTAATTCCGCCACCTACAGAAAAAGGTACATCCAGAACGGTAGTAAAGTGCTTAAGCAAATCAATATCTATTGTTGTGTTGCGTGATCGCGCAGTAACATCTAGAAACATCAGTTCATCTACATTTCTACTTGCATACAGTCGGGCAGTCGCTTCAGCGGTACCAACCGTTCGCCAATTATTGAATTTTTCACCCTTGACCACAGTGAGGCCATCTGTCAAGACGGTGGGAATCACTCTAACCTTCATTGCGAACCCATTGGACAATCTCTGAAACTAAAGTCTTCCCTTTCGCACCACTTTTTTCTGGATGAAATTGGACCCCAAGAATGTTTTTGGAGATCACACTAGAAGCGAAAGTTTTTTTCCCAAATCCAGTCTTCGATAATATCTTTTCCTGCTCTTCCGGCAATAAATGATATGAATGGACAAAATAGAAATCACCAGGAGAAGCTAATGAAGGGAAGAAATTAACTTCAGAGTTAGTCACAGTTTCCGCCCAACCCACATGTGGAATTCGATCTCCCTCATCGGCTGGCAATCGTTCAATTCTTGATTCGATTAGATTTAGTCCCTCTACCCCAGGAGATTCTTGGCTAGTCGTCCCTAACAACTGCATTCCTAGGCAGATTCCCACAAGTTTGGACCCATCGTTAGTCCAATTCACAATTTTTTCCACCAATCCTCTTTCGGTGAGTGCCCTCATTCCTGGGCCAAAAGATCCTAGACCTGGCAAAATCAATAAATCTGGACGCTCTTCCTGTTGACCATCGCCTACGATGATGACTTTGTCAGTTGGCCTAAGGGGAATCGAAAATGCTCTCTGAACTGACGTAAGGTTGTTTATTCCTAGGTCAAAAATACCAAGAAGCACGCACTATTCCTTCAGATTTTCATAATTAATCTTAACAAGACTATTTGAAGAGTCGCGAATCAGCTGTCCATTCTTATCTTGCAAAAACAAATTCTTATTCGTAAAGCGATCACAAATTGAATCAAATTCGTCAATAGTCATATCAATTTTCTTTAAAATTAATTCTAGTGGCTTATCCAAGTAAGACCATGGATACTTTCCGTCGTGCTTTTTGATTAACTCGAGACCTTGTTCGCGTGTAATCCTCTCTCGCCTTAAAGATATTGACACCAAATCGGTTGCCCGACTAAAGCCAAATTTGAGAAATTTAAAATAGTCGTGAATTCCTGTTTGGTGATTATCTAAGTTTTCATAGTCCACGACAGAACCTTCAATTACTTTTCCAAAAGATTTGAAGCCGTTGGCCTGTGAGAGGAAATAATTTGCAAAACCGTCCCATGGAAAGTAATACCCAAGGAAAAGTCCAGTTACTCCGACAGCAGCAAGCTCTTCATCGGTTGGGTAAGAATAGGGCACCAAATCTGATTCACGAATTGAATAACTTTCGGTCAAGTCAGCTACACGCAATCCCAATAAGCCACCAAACTCTTCCAACCAACGTCGATTGAGAACATTATTGCTGCTAGCACTTGCCGGCCCACCATATTCATTTTGGCTATTTTCGCCCCAAATAATTAGCGGAACTCCAAATTGGACAGCAGCTCTAACAGGTATTGTAAAAATTCCCACATGCTCAGGCCAGGAGATGTCTCCAACTTGATCTAACCCGATTTTGTTTAGTTTTGCCCTGACAACTGGATTGGGTGAAAACTCCATGTAATCCACACCCAATTGTTTGATGTTTTCAATGTTCTTTCGGCCAAGTTCTGATAAATCACAAGTGGTTGAGGTTACGCACAATGGATTCAACCCAAGCTCAAGGACCTTCAATACCTGTGCAGTGCTATCTTTTCCGCCAGAAACAGGAACTATGCAATCCCAATTGCTTTTTCCAGTTGCTCGCACTCTTTGCACGATTTCGATAAACTCTTGTTCGCGCTTTGCCCAATCAACTATCTTTCTCTCTTTGTAGGCCACGCACGCTGCACATACGCCACTATCATTAAAAAAGAGATCGGGTTTAGTCGAGGGAAGAAAACAAATAGTGCAATAATTCATCATTTACTAGATGTCTTTTCCAGAAGAAACCAATTTATATCATCCTGTGGGAATTTACCTCTGTGGTAGGCAAAGCCACAGTCTCTCAGTTTTACATCCTCAAATAAGTCTAAAAATTCTCCAGCGAAATCTCGCTTGAAGAGTTTATCTACATTTCCTCTGTATGAGATAGCTACAGGAACTGGGTTGTAATACTCTGCAATTAAAATAAAGCGACTAGACCACTCATACATTTTTCTATATGTGGAATGAAGTTGCTCGGGGGCAAGATGTATCAAAACTCCTTTTGAAAATACAAAGTCAAATTTTGTCGTTATATTCGCGTCCAAGATGGAACTTTCCACGACATGACACCCAGTTTCCGCCAAAATCTCACAGGCCTGCTTATTTATTTCAATTCCAGTAAAATGCGCCTCTGGAGACAGTGTCTGTATTGCCTTAACATTCATTCCAATATTTGCACCAACCTCTAAAAACGTTTGCGGTACAGAATCAATTGAAGAGAATACATCCCCGAATAAAGCAACATTAGAGGCAAGGAGTTTTGCACTTTGATTACGCGAAATATAGGCATCGCCAAATTCGGTAGCCCAAAACTCCTCTTGGGGGGAATTAAATTTTGAAGTCACCTTGAATCCTTTCCGTACATTTTGAACATACGTTCAGCATAATGCCAGTCATCGAGCGTATCTATGTCGACGGCTAAATCTCTTGGTAATTCGAGAATTGTAGATTTACTCGTAAAGATTGGTTTGCCTGATTGCCAAGCAGTTTTTTCTCCCCAATAAAATTGCCCGGCGTCATAATATGCCGGTGGAAAATCTTGAGTTCGTTTTGTCTCAAACTCTGGGAAGCGCATAAAGATCTCTCTACTTTTACCCATTGATAAAGATCTCTCCGGAGGGGTTCTCGAAAGTGATGCAGTGACGACATAGTCCCAATTACCGTCTTTTAAGATTCTGAGCCCATCTCCCAGGAGCTCCGGTCTAAGTAGAGGCGTAGCCGGATATATGCAACAGACGTACTTCAAACTATTGAAGGAGGCATCTAATTTATTGACTGCATCTTGCATAACGCTGACAGTAGTTGCGTGATCATCCGACAAATCTTTAGACCTCATCCAGGGAATAGACGCCCCAAAACTTATGGCAACTTCAGCGATTTCCTCGTCATCTGTGGATACAACTATCTGATCGAATATTGCACTCTCTCTAGCTGCAGCAATTGCATAAGAAATCACAGGCAGGCCATTAAACAGTTTTATATTCTTTCCCGGAATTCTTTTGCTTCCACCTCGTGCTGGTAACACTGCAATATTCATAGGTTATTCAACTATCCCTACTGATTCGGGTGTCATTGGCGTACCTGTCAGCAAATTCTTAACAAACTTCTTTCCTAGCATCTCTTCCAGAAGTTTAGGTGCGCATCCACCACCCGGTCTAATGGCTCGAACGTTTTCATGTGTAACAACTTCACCAACCATGACATCCTTAACGATATACAAACTTCTGCGTAATCTGCGTGACTCTTTTTCAGATTCTTGCATGCTCCAATTCGAATTACCTAATGCAAGCGCAGCTGAATTGCCTTCTCTAACTAGTAATGCAAACTCCTCGGGTTCCATGGAGAACTCACCGTCAGCACCGCCATCACTTCGTCGAAGAGTTATGTGCTTCTCAATTGCTGTAGCCCCGAGTGCAACAGCAGCAATACTTACGCCAATTCCAAGTGTGTGGTCAGATAACCCAACTTTGACACCAAATCGATTCTTCAGAGTTTCTATTCGGCGCAAATGTGCATCAGCTGGATCCGAAGGATAAGAGCTAGTACAAACCAAAAGAGTAAGATCTTTATTTCCAGCTTTTTCTACAACTTTCACTACTTCTTCGATCTCATCCCACTGTGTAGCACCTGTCGAAATTATTAGTGGCTTTCCAGTTTCTGCTACGGAATTTATTAGGCGATGGTCTCCCGTTTCTAGCGAAGCAATTTTGTACATGGGTGCATCAAGAGATTCTAGAAATGCTACAGCACTCAAATCAAATGGGGAACTAAATGGCATGACATTAAGCGATCTGCATAGTTCAAACAATTCAGGATGCCACTCCCAAGGGGTGTGTGCCTCTTGATAAAGACTATAAAGCCTTCGACCTCCCCATAACTCGTGATCATCACTAACTTTGAAATTATCGATATCCAAAGTCATTGTGTCTGCTGTATAGGTTTGAAACTTGACTGCATTGGCTCCTGCTTTAGCAGCTGCAACAACAATCTTCTTGGCACGCTCAAAAGAACCAAGGTGATTCGCTGACACTTCAGCTATAAATAAAACTTCGTTGCCTGGTTTTGCCATTATAAAAGTATACTTTAGAACACCATGGGTATAACTATGCGAAATGCCAGATTGAGTGATGCTGCACTACTGTTGGAATGGCGCAATAGTCCAAGTGCGCGAGAATACTCACAAATTTCAGAGCCGATCCGAATCGAGGAACACTTGGTGTGGCTCTCGGAGAGGCTTGCGAGAATCAGGGTTGAACCTTTCTATTTATTTGAACTAGGGCATAAATCAGTCGGAATGAGTCGTCTAGATTTTGAAATTGAAGCAGCCAATAGATTTGTGATTAGCATATTGGTAGACCCTGAGCAACATGGGAAGGGTATCGGAACGACGATATTAAACTTGACATGTCAGAACTTTTTTAAGTTACATCCCAACTCTACTATTATTGCCAAGGTTCACCGGGATAACTCTGTTTCAAAAAAACTTTTTGCAAATGCTAGTTTTGAATTGAAAGACTCGGAGGGAAACTTTCTACTTTTGGAAAAAACTGATTAAATCAGGGCAAGCACGTTTTTCAAGACGAAATCTATCTCATCGTTAGTTAAGTGAGAATACATAGGCAAAGAAATTTCTTGGGAGTAGAATTTGTCGCTATTAGGAAACATTCCTTTTCTAAATCCAGCGTCTTTAAAAACTGGGTGCCAATAAGCAGGCATGTAATTTACTTGCACCCCAATTCCTGCTTTTCTCAAACTCGAGAAAATGGCCTCACGTTTTAGTGGGTCGAAACGCGCCGGGAACAAATGCCAATTAACGCTAACATTGGAACTTTCACTCGGAAGAGCTATCTCATCAAGCCCACTCAACTCCTGTACATATCGACCAAAAATTACTTTCTTTTTGGCTTTGAAATCTTCAAGTCGCCTCAATTGGCTGATACCGAGTGCGCACAAAACATCTGGAAGCCGATAATTCAGTCCAAATTCATGAACTTCCTGGTGCCACGGTCCTTGATCTTGAATTTTAAACTCACTCGGGTTTCGAACTAATCCTTGCCTTGAAAATCTTTTTGCCCTCTCCAACAGTTCTGGGTGAATTGACGCTACTGCCCCACCCTCACCTGTTGTTAAGTTCTTAGTTGGAAAGAAGGAGAAGGTTGTAATGTCAGCAACCGAGCCAACGGGGCGACCTTTATACGTTGACCCAATGCTATGAGCTGCATCTTCAATAAGGAAAATTCCGTAACGGTCTGCTAAAGCTCTGAGTTCGTCTAATTCAGCAGGATGCCCCGCGTAATCTACTGCGACAATCGCTTTAGTTCTTGACGTTATGGCCGCTTCAGCAGCTGTTGGGTCAATATTGGCGGTTTCAGGCTGGACGTCCGCAAATACAATTTTGGCACCAAACAACGCAGCGGTTGCCTGAGTAGCGATGAATGTAATCGGAGGTGTAATAATTTCATCTCCAGCTTGTAATTCTATTGCCGCATAAGCGCTATGCAGGGCTGCTGTGCCAGAACTCACTGCGATACACGGTGCGCCAACCACTTTTTCAAGAGCTGATTCAAATTCTTCCACAAGTGGGCCCGTCGTAAGCCAATCACTCTTTAATGCCGCAGCAACCGCAACAATATCTTCATCATCAATCGAATGGCGGCCGTATGGGATCATGTCAGATTAAAGGTTCTTAATAAAGTTCTTAATATCTGACTCTGACATCCATAAATCATTAGTATCGGATCTGTACGCTTGGCCTTCCGGCATTCTTAAACCTTGAGGTGGTTCATAACCCCACTCTGCAACAACAGGGGTAACTACATATCGATTCTCTAAAACAATTGTACGTCGGCTGTCATCTGCTGAAATCATTTCTTCGTGAAGTTTCTCCCCAGGGCGCATACCAATTTCTACTAGTTTAGATCCCGGAGCAACTGCGTTTGCTAACTCAACTATCTTCATACTTGGAATTCTTGGAACATAGAGCTCGCCACCAGTCATCATCTCTAATGAATCAATAACAAACTTCACTGCCGATTCGATACTGATCCAGAACCTGGTCATTCTTAAATCTGTTATTGGTAGAGGTTTCCCTTGGGCTGCAATTTCTTGAAAGAAAGGGATAACGGATCCACGGCTTCCCATTACATTTCCGTATCGCACTACAGAAAAGGTTGTGCCATAAGTAAAGCTATAATTATTTGCCGCGACAAAGAGTTTATCTGCGGTTAGCTTTGTGGCCCCATACAAATTTATTGGGGATGAAGCTTTATCAGTCGATAATGCAACTACACGCTTCACACCTGCATCAATTGATGCATCTATGACATTTTGGCTACCAAGTACATTTGTCTTGATAAATTCCATCGGGTTATATTCGCCGGTGTCTACCTGCTTTAGGGCGGCAGCATGAATAACGTAATCCACCCCATGGAAGGCACGCTTGAGGCGGTCGAGATCGCGCACGTCCCCCAAAAACCAGCGAAGACGGGGGTCGTCCTGGAATTGCATTCGCAGATTTTGTTGCTTGAGTTCGTCTCGAGAAAGTATGGCAACTCTGCGGACTTTGGTTTCTTTCAGTAAATAGGCAACCAGGGACTTACCTAATGAGCCGGTACCGCCAGTAATCAATACTGAAGCGCCGTCTAGCTGAGACATCCGTGCCTCCTGTGTGTGTTGAGCGGTGTGCCCGTAACTCGATGCATAGAGCATACCCTTAACCACTATGAGATACATCATGAGGGCGGACGCCTCTCGAACCATAGGGGCGGGGCATGTCATGCGTTCCTCTGCAATCGCCGAAGAGCTAATTGCCCGCGGCGAGGATGTGGTATTCATTGGTCAGATTTCTGATTTACCGTGGGTTGAAGAGAGAATCGCCACCCTTGGATTTAATCAAATTTACAATGCACCAAGTGATTACTCTCCAAATTCTGAAACCGATGTTCTTGTTTTGGACACTTACGAAACCGACATCAATGAATCTTTTTTAGGGCTAGAAAATTGGCTACATATTGTTGTGATAGTTGATGCACTGACGCCAAATTATCGTTGCTCACTAAGAATTCATCCTGGTCTTGATCCGGATTGGATTGGAGACTCGCCCACTCCTATTCTCGCAGGACCAAAATATATCCCGTTTCGATCTTCTCTTTCTAGCAAGGTTTCTGTCGCTGATCAAGGGCAGCACATGTTAAGAATCTTAGTTGTAGCAGGTGGGTCGGATCCCTTTGGAATGGTGCAAGAAATCGCAAAAATACTTGCAAAAATCCCTGAGCGATTTGAAGTGTACTTGTTTTCGAGTTCCAATTATGCTTCTGCATTAGATTCTCGATTTTTCTTTTTTGAAGTTGGTAAACAACTAGATTTATTAACCAAGGAAATTGATTTAGTTCTTACAACAGCCAGCACTTCCAGTCTGGAGTTTTTAGCTCGGGGACTCTGTGTGGGAGTGGCTTGTGCTGTTAACAATCAGGAGCAAAATTACATCGCACTGGGAAAACTTGGTGTAGCGGCTCAATTGGGAGTCCGTAATAAAGAAAATTCTTGGGAACTAGATGAGTCTATGATCTATTCGCTCGTCACTTCTTCAGCGTTACGAAGAAGTTTAATGTCCAGGGCTGAAGGATTATTCGACTTTGAAGGTGCGAGCCGAATTGTTGATGCCATAAAATCCCTCTAAGATAATCACATGCAAATATTGGTAACTGGCGGTGCGGGTTTTATTGGTTCTCATTTGTGCGAAAAATTGGCTGGAGATGGTCATAAGGTCACAGTCATAGATGATTTCTCAACAGGTAGAGCTTCGAATTTAGAAAAACTAAAGGATTCGAAAAATTTTAGATTGATTGAGGGTTCTATTTTAAACTCTTCTCAATTGAATCCTCTGATTGAAGAATCTGATTACATTTTCCATCTCGCGGCTGCAGTCGGAGTATTCAATATTGTGAATAATCCAATAGCCAGCTTATTGACCAATATTCGCGGAACGGAAAATGTCCTTGAATCTGCAGTTAAGTCTGGGACACCTGTATTCCTGACAAGTAGCAGTGAGGTTTACGGAAAGAATATTTCAGACTCCCTTAAGGAGGGCGACGATAGAGTTCTTGGGAGTCCCGTGACTCTTCGATGGTCGTATAGCGAAGCAAAAGCAATTGATGAGTCTCTCGCTTACGCATATTTTGTCGAAAGGAAGTTAGAGACAAGAATTGTAAGGTTCTTTAACACAGTCGGACCCCGGCAACTAGGTGCCTATGGAATGGTCGTACCGCGCTTCATCAAGGCAGCCATTACTAATGAACCGATCACTATTTATGGTGATGGTAACCAGACTCGATGTTTTGCTCATGTATTTGATGTTGTTGATGCGGTGACTGCGATTGCATTTGCGGACAACACGATAGGTAAAGTAATCAATATCGGAAATGATTTTGAGATTTCGATTAACGACTTGGCAAGAAAGATCATTAGTGAGACTGGTTCTAAAAGTGAAATAATCTATGTGCCGTACGCAGAGGCATATGGTGTTGGCTTTGAAGATATGGAGCGCAGAGTCCCAAACATAGATTTGATTAAAAATCTGGTCGGGTGGCAGCCTCGGCGGGACTTGACGACAATGATCAGCGACATCGCCACACAGATGAGAAATAGTTCCTAGAGGGAAATTACTCCAGATTTAAGGTTTATTGAATTTGTACAATCAAGAACCGGAACATCTCTAGTCAATAGTTGTTCAAAATCCATGCCTGGTTGCTTTGTGGCAAGGATTGCTACATCGCATTCCCATGTCAGATCAACTGGCTGAGACCCTTCCCAAATCCTTACAAGTGGGTCATGCCAACCAACCTCAGCTCCTTGACTCTTCAAATAATCCCTCAATTCTGAAACAGGCGTCTCGCGAACATCTGCGACTCCAGATTTGTACGCGACACCCAAAATTAGAACTTTTGGATTCTTGATACTTTGATGAACCAAACTTAGAGCTCGCTCTGCGATATACCTGGGCATAGCATGGTTAATTGAATCGGCTATTTCCACAATATTGGCCCTACTTCCATTTTGACGCGCCCACCAAGTCAAATACAACGGATCTACTGGAATGCAATGACCACCGACACCTACACCCGGCCTAAATGGCATGAATCCGTAAGGTTTTGAGGATGCTGCGTCGATAACTTCGTTAACACTAATGCCAGAAGTTGCACATAATTGTGTAAATTCGTTAATTAGGGCGATGTTTACTAAGCGAAAAGTGTTTTCTAACAACTTTGCAGCTTCAGCAACTTCAGGCGTTGAAACTGAAATAGCAGCATCACAGATAGATTCATAAAATGCGAGCGCCCTAGTCTGTGACTCTGCATTGATTGCACCTATCAGACGTGGGGTGTTCGTTTGATTCCAAATTGGGTCACCAGGGTTCACACGTTCAGGTGCGCTCGCAAAATATAGCTCTAAACTTTTACTTGATTTAAGCGAGTTAACAATTGGAATGATTACGTCTCGTAGTGTGCCTGGGTAAGAAGTAGATTCGCTGACTACTAAGGTTTGATTGGAGACATGAGGAGCTATACCGGTTGCAGCACTATTCAATAATGTTAAATCCGGCTCACGCTTTTCATTTAATGGGGTGGGTACACAGATTGTTATGACTGATGCTTGGGCTACGGCCGAAAAATCGGTAGTCGCTTTGTAGGCACCACTTGAAATGGCAGCTTCTAATTGCTTGTCGGAGATATCCTCCACAGGGCTTGAGCCCTCGTTGATCTGCGCAACCTTTGCAGCAAAGTTATCGATCCCGATTACCGTCCAGCCAGCATCAACTGCGGCCATTGCCAGCGGCAAGCCAACATAACCTTGGCCGATAATGGCCAGAACTCGGGGTTGTTGAACAATCACGGTTGGAATCTTAACCTCTCAACGCCAGTTTCAGTGCACACCTGATCTATCAGCAATTAAGCCCTTCTCGTGGAAATTTAGGGGAAGATTGGTCTGTGAGTACAGAAGATTTAATGCCTATTAGGGTCATGCGAATTATCGCCCGGATGAATGTGGGTGGCCCAGCGGTACAGGTTTCAGGATTAATGCGCAACATGGACTCATCTGTATTCGACCACCGTCTTTATACGGGAAATTGCGCTGCCGATGAAGCCGACTATTTAGACACGGTCGCAAGGGATATTTATGCCGTCCACATCGAAGGGTTTGGCCGAAGGGTCAGCATTGGTGGAGATTTAAGGGCTTTTTTTTCCCTTATTAAAGAGATCAGAAGTTTCAAACCTCACGTAATCCATACTCACACTGCAAAAGCTGGCTTCTTGGGCCGTATTGCATCGATCCTCTCCCTTCATCCTTCAATTCGTATTCACACATTTCATGGACATTTGTTAAATGGTTACTTTGGTTCCTTCAAAAGAATGCTCGTGGTACTTGCAGAAAGGATATTAGCGGTTTTTACTCATCAACTCTTAGCTGTTGGTGACAAGGTAAGACAGGACTTATTGGCAGTAGGTATAGGTAAATCTGAAAAGTTCGGGTTAATGCCTCCAGGTCTAGATATTGGGAAACTACAAAATAAAAAAGATTCTCAAGAGTTTTATGGTTTATCAAAACAAACTATTCAGTGTTCCTTCATAGGGCGGGTAACTCAGATCAAGCGTCCCGATAGATTCTTGGATGTGGTAAGGGAGGTCAAGAAACGTGGTATCGCTATCGAATTCTTCATGGCCGGAGATGGTGAGTTATTGCAAAATTGTAAAGAGAGAATTGCGCGCGAAGATTTACCCGTGAAGATTTTAGGTTGGCAGAGCAACATAGAACAAGTTTTATCGGCCGCAGATGTTGTTGTCCTTACGAGCGATAATGAAGGGACCCCATTGAGTTTGATTCAAGCTGGGATGGCAGGGCTACCTGTTGTAACCACAAGGGTCGGATCGGTTCCCGAGGTGGTCCTAGAAGGGGTCACCGGAATTATCACAAGTTTGGATGTGCAAGAGATTGCAGACGCTCTTGAGGAACTAGCCAATAGTGAAGATTTGCGGGCTCAATTGGGCGCTGCTGCACAAGAGTTCACTCTGGCAAATTTTGGAGTTGAGCGATTAGTAAATGACCATGAGGAGCTTTACAAAAAGCTAATTGCTAATCGAGCCAAGTCCTAGCCCAAAGCTCTAACATCAACATTGGCCAAATGATGTTGTCTTTGTCTTGGCCAGTCATATGAAGATCCAAAAATTTTTTAACCTCTACTGGGTTCAACCAACCGCGCTGAGCGGCCGTTGAATCCGTAAGTGTGTCAATTGCCATCTCTCTCATTCCAGTACGCAGCCACTCGGCTCTAGGAATTCCAAATCCCATCTTTGGGCGATCAATTAATTTCGATGGCACCAATGAACGAGCTACATCTTTCAGAATGTGTTTTGTTTCAAATCCCTTAATCTTGTATTTACGTGGCAGTGATATGCCCCATTCGACTACATTGACGTCTAACATCGGCGACCTAAGCTCTAGGCTATTTGCCATAGTCGCGATGTCAACTTTCACAAGCAAGTCCCCTGGCAAATAGGCACCAAGATCAGATCGAATCATTCGATCAAAGGATGAGATATTCCCGGTAGCAAATTGACTTAGATTTGCAACTTCTAGTGGTTTGGTTTGGAAATTCGGATTAAGCAGAGTTGATAAATCATCAGGCTGAGCTAAAGATAAAATCGAACTGTATCTAGCTGCAAGCGAGGCCTTTGAAGCTAACTGTGAACCAACTCGATTTATTTTTCGAGTATTTCCAAGGGAATGTTTACCTGCGACGTTTAAGCTGGAGCGTGCAAGTCCCAGAAATGGATTGAGTTTTTGCATGACAGGTGTTGCTAAATAGCGGTCGTAGCCACCAAATACTTCGTCTCCACCATCACCACCAAGTGCAACTATGAGATTTTCGCGTGCAAATTTGGCTAATAGGTACGTTGGAACAATCGAGGAATCGGCAAAAGGCTGATCAAGCACATACGAGATTTTTTCAACAACTAAAGCAGGTTCTGGGCTAAGAATTTCTTCATGGTGGTTAGTACCAAGGTAATTGGCAACCTGCTTTGCGTGGTGGGCCTCATTGAATTGGGCGCTATGGAAACCAATTGAGTAGGTTTGAACCTTTTCGCTCATTAACTTTGCCATATAGGCAGTCACTATTGTTGAGTCATACCCACCACTTAAAAATGATCCAAGTGGGCGCTCAGAAATCAATCTTCGTGAGACTGATTCTTCAATTAGTTTTTTTGTTACTTCCAGAGCTTCTTCATAAGAGATTTGGACTTTAGTATCAAAATCTGGTTCCCAGTACTTTTTGATGGTTGTCTTGGCTTCACGCCAAGTGAGAACTGATGCAGGTGGAACTTGTGTAATCTCATTGAAAGCTGAATGAGGGGCATTGATATAGCCATATTGCATGACTTCGGCGACCATATCTGTTCGAAGCGTGCGATCTGGACGTGCAAGCATTAAGGCGCGAACTTCGGATGCAAAGAACAAGGATCCATCATTTAGTTGGGAGATCCATAATGGTTTTTTGCCCATCCGGTCACGAATCAAGTGAAGAGATTTATCGCGTGAGTCATAAATAGCAATGGCAAACATTCCATTAAGTTTGTTGATGAAATCTAAACCAAACTCTAGGTAAAGATTAATTACCACTTCGGATTCGCTGGAATCACGGCACAGCACACCGCGTTGTTCCAACTCAGAGCGCAGTCCTCGATAATTATAGATTTCGCCGTTCCAAACAATATGAATCTTTTCGGAAGCATCAGAGGCTGGCTGTTTACCGGCAGCAACTTCAACAATTGCCAAACGGCACATTCCCAAGCTAATTCCCTGGTTTAAATAGGTTCCTGTGTCATCCGGGCCGCGATGTTCAATTGATTTGAGTTGAGCATCTAGGAGTCCTTTGTTAGGCGCACTAACTCCGATTCCGCCGGTTATTCCACACATAAATGAGGTTGCTAGTCCGAAGTCGCAGGACCGTTGGCAACGCTTTGACCAAACTCTTTGAGCCAATCAATAGTCTCGGTCAGTGCAGTTTCAAAATCCTTAGGTTGGACCTTAGGGAAGAGTCGCTTAAGCAGATCAGGTGCATTTTGTGACTCCTTAACATCACCCAAACGCTCCGCCACATAGTTAACCTTCAAATCTGGAAAGTGTTTTCTCAACAATTCAATTGTGTCGCTAAGGAAAATTCTATTTCCATAAGCCAAATTCATAGCGCCTTGTGTTAAAACCTTCTCATTCATCGCCGTCATCGCAATATCTAGGACCGTATCAACGTATGTAAAATCACGAGAAGCGGTTCCGTCACCATAGACATCAATTGGTTTACCTTGCATGGCAAGCCAAATCCATTTTGGTAGAACTGCGGCATATTCATGGTCGGGACGTTGGCTAGGACCAAAAACATTAAAGAATCGTAAGAGAGTAGTTGGCACTTTATATGCCGAGGCATATGCCTGCACATAACCTTCGGCAGCAAGTTTGCTAGCGGCATAAGGAGTCATTGGGCCGAGCCACATTGACTCATCTTTAGGTAGCTGCACATTTCGTCCATACACAGAAGAAGATGATGAAAAGATTACATGAGCACCACTTGATCGAGCCACTTCTAAAACATTTAGCGTGCCTGTTGCATTAACAGCATGTGTTGCTACAGGATTTTTGATCGAACGGGGGACTGAGCCTCTAGCAGCTAAGTGGAAGATTGTTTGGCAATCCTTCAGTGCGGCCTGGAGTGCCAATGGGTCGGTGATTGATGCATTGTGAAAAGTGCAGTTGGATTGATCAACGTTTGAGATGAGCCCTGTGGATAGGTCGTCGAAAACGACAACCTCGTGCCCCTCGGAAATTAGCCGCCTAGTTAAATTCGAGCCAATAAATCCAGCCCCACCAGTGACTCCAACTTTGACCATGAGTTTATTGTAATTCAACCGCGTGTGATTGTTAGCAGTTGATTAGTCAAGTCTCACTACACCACTAGGCGTGCTCAAATGAACCGCAACTATCCCTGACTCGCCATCATTTGATGATGGATCAACAAACTCAACATTCGCACCATTTAATCCATCGAGAATCTCTGACTTAAACCAAGAATCAGCTAGGTGATCAGTGTCAGCAATGGTGATCTTCTCAATTGCAGCCACTGCTTTTCCATCTTGTGATGGGTGATCAGCTGTTAGCCATTGGATGAAGAATGGAAGTTCGCGAGAGTCTGTAATCTCATTTACTCCGATTTGCTTCCACTTAAGATCGGTGCCATCTGGACGTGTGCGGTGACCTTCGATTGCAGGGCGTCCAAACTTCTCTTCAACCTTTGAAATGTCTTCAGTTGCAAAAACCCAAGTTAGCCAGCCGCCGCCTTCTTGTGCTTTCTTGCTCACAGCTTTACCCCAAGGGGTTTGCTCTGTTGCTGGGTGATCTAGTGGACAGACAACTTCAATGTATTGACCGTTTTGAAGAGGCAGTGTGAAGTTGCGTGTGCCAAAGCGTGGGTGGACACCACCATCTACGAAGGTGCTGCCAAGGCGTGAGCCCAGGCGTTGAACTGTGTCGGCTAGTTGATCATGGGACGTTACATATGAGACATGGTCTAAGCGCATGGGGAAATCTTGCCCTATGAAAGGGGGTGCTCATTACCATCTGGCTAAGCGTAAACATTACCTTCGAACGAGGATTTAACAGCAGCTCTAGGCGGTTGTGGCGTTAAATAGGGGTCACAATCAGGTACGCCATGCAAAAAGCCCATTCGAATGACGAAAATACATTCCTGCTGAGGTGACGCGGCTGGGAAAGACACTAAATTAAAGCTGAGAGGTTCAGCCATGCTTGTGGAAGAGATGGACAGTGCAATAAGAGTAAGCATTAACTATTGTCAGAATCAATAGCACCTAAACTACTTCAATTGAGTATTCGTCAACTGTTTATTAAATCGAAAGTTAGAAAGTACGCTAGGAGAATCAAAGTCATTCTGATTCCATTACCTCTTTGGGTGATGCAGGAATGCCAAATGCTCCCATGCCTTAGTGACAAATTTTTGAAAGTAACGGCAGGAGAATGTTTTCTCGTAGTCTCAACGGAGGGATTTTGTACAATAGCGTTCCGGAAATTCTAGGGAATTACTTTCTGAGGAAGCAAATAATTAGTACTCATACATTTAAATGATTCTGAATAGCTCATCGAACCTCTGTAACACATAAGAGTGATTTCTTAGTGAGATCTGTGGTCGGGGTGGGAGTTCCTTGCGTGACCCTTGGTCTTATCCCTAAAGAATCTCGCGCGGTCATAGGATTAATCGGAAAAATGACTTGAAGCTGACAACCAATACTTATTTCATTTTAGAATGAGTATGAATTTAATCGTGACTGAATTTTATTTAATGGCGGAGGAAGTTAGACAGAAGATTTGCCCAGTAATAGGATCGGAGATTAATCGGTGTTTGAAGAATGTTAGAACTTATTGCAAAGGATAGTACCTCAATGCAGATTACACCAGCGTTTTTCACACCAAAGTTATCCATTAAAGGTATCAAACTGGAACTTGAGAATTTCGCCACATCTCAGCAAACTTTTACAGCTCCAGTGTTATTCTTTAGATTCCAAAATAGCAACTCTTCCGAAACCTCTAAAGTCTCAGATTTGCCACAGTTGATTTTATGTTAATGACATTAACGCTGTATTTGACTTGCCTCTAGGTAGAGAAATTTAGTAAGTTTTAAAGAGACATCATGAATTTACCTTGGATCAGTATGGCGTTATAAACGATAAGCATTACCTGAGTTATGCTATGGGTCATGACAGAGAAGACCGCACTCGAGGGGCAACTTTTTGAATGTGTAGGAATCGGAAACTTCCAAGTCAAGTCTCATATTTGGAAAATGCCCAGTAAGAAAATTATGCTCAAGCCAATAAGTGTTGGGATTTGTGCATCAGATTTTTCAAGATTTTTCGATGGCACCGCACACATATACCCGCTCACTCCCGGTCATGAAATATATGCAGAAGTCCTAGAAGGTGATGCTTCTCTTGATTTTCAATCAGGTGAAAGGGTCTCCGTTTTCCCCCTTATCCCATGCAATGCATGCAAGAACTGTGAGAAACTCAATTTCAACTTGTGCAAACAGTACTCTTATCTTGGCTCTCGGGAAGCCGGTGGACTTGCTAACTACCTTGCTGTACCTCGTTGGAATCTTAAGAAAATTTCTTCTGCACTTCCCCACAGTTTAGGTAATCAAATAGAACCGCTTAGCGTTGTGAATCATGCATTTGATCGGTTCACCAGTTTAAATACTAATTCGCGGCTAGTTTTTTCTGGGAGTGGCTTTTTAACATACCTGGGAATTCAAGTAGCACGTTCTCGTGGAGTTTCTGATATTTCAGTTGTTACAAACAATAAGTGGGGCAGGAATTTTTTGGGCGGCTATTGCAAGATTCTTTCCCACAATGAACTTGCTTCAATCAATTTTGAATGTTTCATGGACTTCTCTGGGAATTATCAAATGGTAGATAGGGCAACTGATGCCATGAGTGAAAAGACTGAAATGGTCATAGTAGCAAATCGACGAATAGACACCTATATCTCAAGCTATTCTTGGAACAATATCCTTCGAAAAGAAATTGTGGTAAAAGGTTCTTGGAATTCGACTTATTTAGGTCCCCAAGGAGAGGATGACTGGAGTACGTCAATTTCACAGATCACTGGTTTAGAGATTCCGAATGATTACCCCCATGTCGAAATCAGCCTAACTGACCTGCCGAAATTCCTGGGATCACAAGTCGCTAGCCAGCGGAATCATGATTCGATTTCAAAGTATCGGCTAAGTGTTAATGTTGACTAAACCAGAATTCAGCCTCATCATCCCGTGTTTTAATGAGGAAAAGGCTCTCAGTCTTCTGATTCCAGACTTGCGTAAGTTGAATTCTCAAGTAAAAAATCTAGAAGTAGTCCTTGTCGATAATGGTTCGCATGATGGCACTAGGAAAATTCTAGAAAGCTTTGTTGCCCAAAACATAAATGTATTGTTAGTGGTTATCCCAAATAATTTAGGGTACGGGAATGGAATACTTAGGGGGGTGGAGGCAGCAACTTCAGAGGTCATAATCTGGACTCATTCAGATATGCAGTGTGACATTGCTGATGTTAAAACTGCGATAGAGCTTTGGCGTACGCTCGGTGGCGATGAGTCTGTTTACATAAAAGGCAAGCGGAAAGACAGGTCGAGTGTAGATAGAGGTCTTGCATTTGGAATGTCTGCGATAAATTATTTGATCAACCGTGTGTATATCTCGGATTTAAATGGACAGCCAAATATGCTCGCTAAAAAAACTTTGCTCTGGCTGGACAACATCCCCTTTGACTCAACTTTTGAGTTGTATATATCGACGGTACTTACACGTAGACTTAAAATACGAATCTATAATTTCCCAGTTATTTTTGATAAGAGATTTGGAGGAATAGGCGCGAACCAAAAGTTGGTAGCAAAGTTAAGATACATACTAAAATGCGTGAAACAGTCAATAGCTATTCGAGGATCAATAAATGATAATTAAACATAGAATAAATGATATAGCTGCGCTTAAGAGAACAGAGACTAGATTTGGTGTTGAAGTTGATATTCAATTTCTAAATGGAACTCTTGTGACCGGGCATGATCCTGGAAATGCGGAATGTGTATTTAGTGAATGGCTATCACATTACTCTCATGCATTCTTAGCTTTAAACATAAAGCAAGAAGGAATTGAAAATGCAGTGATATCGGCTTGTGAAAAACAAGGGATAACCGATTTCTTTCTATTCGACCTAAGTTTTCCTGCCTTGTATAACCTTCAAAAACGGGGAGAGCGACGCGTTGCGCTTCGAGTTTCAGACATGGAGGCATTTCAAACACTTGATCTATTTGAGGGAAAAGTGGATTGGGTCTGGCTAGATGCATTTCAGAGCTACTCGTTCATTAATGAAGCCCTTCCAAGCCTCAATAATTTCAAGGTGTGCCTTGTCTCTCCAGAGCTCCACTCACACAGAAATTCATTGATGATTGACGAATTGTGGGGTGAAATACTTAAATTCGATATCGAATATAGCGCGGTATGTACAAAGGTTCCCAGTCAATGGGAGAATAGATTATGATGCGCCAAGGTAGGACTCTGCATTTAATTGGACTATTCTTTACTTTATTCCTGATTTTTACTTCGACTTGGAATAGGTACCAAGGCCTGATGTCTGGTTTGGAATATAGTTCTGTCGATTACTTCAAAATCATAATTACAAATTACATGGGTCCCCTCGAGATAGTTCAAAACATTTTATATCCCGAGAATGGACTTTTCTTACAAAATATTTTTCTGCTAATTCCCTTCAAATTACTGACGGTGCCTTTTTCACTCCAAGTAAGTTACGCCTTGAGTTCATTTCTGGTCACTGCCGCAGCAAGTTGGCTATTCTATTTAATACTAAGAAAATTTCTAAACAAAAGGTTGAGTTTGTTGTTGCTTTGGTTACTTATGTTCACACAAACCTCAATTTCGTTTCTTGAGTTCTTTAACTTACAGGACAAAACATTTAATCGATTAGGAAATCTTGCTCTCTTGGATTTTCCGAATCCTTCAACTGTAATTCTTAGTATTCTTATATTCTACTACTTTGGAGTTTTAAAAGATGCACCTCCAAAGTTAAAGACTTTGCTAATTTGCCTTTGCTTATTCTTGCAAGTTTTGGTTAGCCCAATAAGTTCAATCATCTGCGGAACTTGGGCGGTGGCGCATTACTTTATGAGTGTCCGATCACCAAGATTTCACTCGACACGCAAAGTACGTTTATCCGTGTTTTCTGTCTATTGGATTTTAATCTCTTCTCAACTACTAATTTTAATTCAAGGTAGATCAGCAAAAAAAGAAAGTTTGATCGCAGGCATTTTAAAGAATCAACTATTCCAATTTTCTTGGTTGTACGTGGTCTTATACTTAGTGTTGCCGATTGTTGGGATTTTTCTATCTAGGGCTCTAATGAATGTTTCATGGAGCGAAATTAGTCACCGCTTTAGTTTTATCATCGTTTTGTATTTGACTTCTGTTCTCGTCATGATTTATTCATTTATTGTAAAGGATGGAGCATTACAAGCCGTTCTAAATGCTAGCGGTATTACCCCACTTACTAATACTCTGGTCTACGTCCCCATTTTATGTCTTTTATCAGAAGCTAGGTTTAGCCATTTTTTGGCGGTCCGAAGTGAATTATTTAGGAAACTCACTCGTATGTTACCTTTCTTGTTGAATACGACGATCGTTGTTTTGTTGTTCTCCGTGGCCGTCCAAACATCCTGGATTACTGTTAGTGCAACAAGCAACCGCTCACAATCCAAATGCCCCACTTTTACTTATGAAGATAGAATCGAGATCGAGCAATTGGTCTTGAACTCTACTAATTTAGATTTAAAGAGCAGGAAAATTTCAATTCTTGACTACGCAAATCGCAAAATGAACCCATTTGATTTTGCTGTCTTCATGGAAAATCCAATCGATAGGTCAAATTCAGATGGATTGAAGGAAGGCTCTTGTGTCCAAAAAGGATTAGGTTACTTATCACTAAATGGATTCAATCAGTCTAGAATTTCTCGAATTAGAGCCACTGAGCTGGTTATGATTTTCACAAAGAATTGGACCGCAAAATGATAAAGAACAGCAGAATTACCCAATGGTTGGGGCCAAATGTTTTCGAAGACTCGACGCGAAAGATCGAATGGAGAAGTGACTTTGATGCCATTTTTGAAATTCAGCTCACAACAGTTTGTGGTTCAGATTTACGCATAGCTAAGTACGGTGACGATCGAATTGTCGCACCGCGAATTCTAGGACATGAGATTTCAGCGAGGGTCATTGATGCTGGTGCGCTAGAAGGCATTGAAAAAGGGGATTTTGTTGCGATCGGGGCTGACATACCTTGCGGAAAATGCAACTACTGCAAAATTGGTCGATCAAATTTATGCCTTGTTCACACTGCCATTGGGTATCAATTGGATGGTGGATTTGCAGAGCATTTAATTATCCCAAAACAATTCTTGGAATACGCTCCGATTGTAAAGGTTGAAGGAAAGCTGCATCCACACCTCTATGCCCTTGCAGAACCTACTGGATGCGCAATTAACGGCATCAAGTTTTCCGGAGTGACCGAATCTGACGAGGTGCTGATTTATGGAGGCGGTCCCGTTGGAATGATTCTCGCATTATTGGCGCACACACAAATTGGCATACCCAAGGAAAGAATACTAATTATAGAGCCAAGTGTTAGCCGTAGAGCTCGGGTCGCTGATTTCGGATTTGCCTCAATTGAAAGTGGAACAAAACTGGAGTTAAAGGAAATTCTCCCTTGGGGTGCTTCACAAATATTCACGGCAAACTCGGCTGTTAATTCTCACCAAATAGCAATTGATAATGTAAAGCCGGGAGGAACCATAAATTTCTTTGGTGGTGTTCCAAAAGACTCTCCAGCATTAGAGATTCATTCTAATTTCTTGCACTACCAAGAAGTCAAAATCGGTGGGTCGCATGGGTCATCTCCCGAGGACCATAGAGAGGCGGTTAATGTGATTGATCAGCACTTAGATATATGGGGGATGCTCTTAACCAAGACTTACCCTCTGGCGGGGTTGCAAACGGCATTAGCGGATCTGTCATCAGGTGACGAATTGAAGGTTGGGGTAAAACCTAATTGATAGATCGAAATAGACTCTTGATATCTGCTTCCGCGATGTGTTTCAATTGGAAAAATCTGGGGGAGGAATTGTATGAGCTCCTTGAGAATCAGATTGATTACCTTCACTTTGATTTTATTGATGGGATCTTTGCACCAGATTTTGGTTTAGGTACGAGTATCGTGAATTCCATTCGTGAAAATGTAACGACTCCAGCAGATTACCACCTAATGGTCGAGAACCCCTCAAGAATTTTCGATACTCTCTCCCTTAAAGATGGCGATATAGTTACGATTCACCAAGAAGCCACTAAGAATTTGCATCGGGATTTGATGGCACTAAGAAAATTAGGTGTGCAGGTTGGAGTCGCGATCAATCCTGGAACTCACATTAATTCTTTAGATTACATCTTGGAAGAATTGGATCACATCTTGATTATGACCGTAAATCCAGGATTCAAGGGCCAGCAGTTGGTCCAGCAGTCTATAAAGAAGATATCTGACCTCAGTTCAAAGCTTTCCGATCTACAGCTGTCACCCAGAATTGGCGTTGATGGGAATGTGAATATGCAAACCGCTCCAGCCATGATAAAGAATGGAGCAAATTTCTTAGTTGGTGGTTCATCTGGTTTGTTTATTGAAGGGCAATCCCTCACTAAATCAATCAATGACTTACGAAACTTAGTGAGGTAGGGAGTTGTATTCTCTTGGAGTTAATCTCGGGTTTGCAGTTAATAGATTTCCCGAACCTGAAGATTGGATTCCACTGGTTAGTGAGCAAATCGGTGTAAGGAGAGTGCAGTTTGTCGCTGACTTACTTAATCCGAGCTTACCCGGAAGAATCCGTTCTCAAAAAGTTAAAAAAATTAATTCATTGTGCGAAAAACATGGCGTGATCATAGAAAGTGCCTTCACAGGTGCGTTTACTCGGGTAAATCACTTTGGTAGTACAGATCCAGAAATCCGAAATTTCTGGAAACAATGGTTTAAAGATTACTTGGAGCAATCAGTTGATATGGGTGTAAAAAGTATTGGTGGGCACCCTGGCATTCTTAGCCAGACAGATAACGACAACCCGACCATGCGAATCAAAATATTGAACCAGATTGCTGTTTGCTGGCAAGAAGTTTTTGAATATGGCTCTAAGATTGGCCTAGAGTTTATTGGATGGGAACCAATGAGCATTGAACGTGAAATAGGTCATACTATCAATGACGCCCAGAACTTTCAAAATTTGCTCAATGCACATGGAAGACATTTTCGTATTTGTCTTGACTTAGATCATGGCGACCTTGCATCTCCTAATTCGTCTGATCGCGACCCTGTCGCTTGGATAAATCACTTTGGCGATCAAATTGGCTTACTGCACTTAAAGCAAACGACTGCTGATAGGCGAAGAAACATGCCTTTCACTAAAGAGAATAATCAGGTTGGAACAGTAAATGCAGGGTTGATTCTCCGCGAACTTTCACGGGCCCAAGTACCAAGTTGTACGATGTTCTTGGAGTTGGGTTTCCGAGAAAGAAATCCTGATGATAAATCCGTCGTGAGCGCTACTAAAGAGTCCGTTGATTATTGGATCAGTTCTGGCGCTAAACGGTAAGTTGATAAAAAAATGAAGGTACTAATTCCCGCTGCAGGGCAATCTCTTCGTTTCGCTGCTGAGGGAATTAGCGTTCCCAAAATGTTTTTGGATGTTAATGGGGCGATGATGATTGAACAAGTTATTAGAATGTTCGATGAGCGAGATGACTTCCTAATTTTGGTCAACCAAGAAGTTTACGATCTCTATCAGATCAAGATCCAAAACCTTCAAACCAGTAATAGATCTGTAAGTGTAATAGCAGTCGAGGCTCACGCAAAAGGCCCCGGGCACACTCTCAATAGAGATGCAGTCCGTGAATTTGTTGGTGATTCCCCCTTTCTTATTAGCTACTGCGACTTTATCTTGGACTGGGATTATGAGGCCTACAAAATACACCTTGAATCAGAAAATCCAATTGGAGATATTGTCAGTTTTAAGGGGTTCCATCCTGCGTCTTTTGGGAACACTAAATTTGCATATCTTAAGATAAATGAGAATAGAGTTTTAGAAGTTAGAGAGAAAGAAAGTTTCACAGATAATCGCCAGGAGGAGTTTGCTTCGGTAGGAATCTACTTTTTTGACTCTTGGGGTAGATATGAGTCCGCGTACCATAGGCTTGACCAAAGTTTAAATTCTGAAGCCGAACGTTATATAAGTTTGGTTTATAACTATCTTTACCCTAAGGAAGGTAAGGTTACCTATTTCCCTGCCAAAAAATTTATTTGCTTGGGAACTCCAGAAGACTATGACGAATTCCTTTTTTGGGCTACATACTTTAACATTTCGACAAATTTAGAGCCTCACTTCCAGACTGAAGTTGACATTGCTGTCGTTCCTATGGCAGGTGAAGGTAAGAGATTCCGTGACGCTGGGTATCGACTTCCTAAGCCCTTAATCCCAATTAATAGCAAACCTATGTTCATACGCACTTTGGAGACTCTTCCTAAGCCAACTAAAACATTATTGATCACAAGAAAAAATTTTGTTGAAAGAATAGAAACAGAATTCTCAAATACTTTTCCGGGAATGAACTTAACTACTAGACATTTTGAGGGAATCACTGGAGGTCCTGGTGAGACTTTACTCTTGTTTTCAAAAGACTTTGACAATAGCAGTTCCTTGACGATCTCGTCTTGTGATTATGAACATCACTTTGAAGGGTCAAAACTTCGTGTTCTAATTGCAGACACAGAAATTGATGGAATCGTGTTTACCACGAAGTACAGCAAATTTAGAATGAAGGATGCGAATGCCTTCGCTTACTGCAAATTAAATACTGATGGGTATATTTCAAAAGTTGTCGAAAAGGAAACGATCAGTGACAACCCCAAGAATGATCCACTAGTAACCGGAACTTTCTGGTTTAGAAGGGGATCGCAATTGGCATCCTGTCTTTCCCAGGCATTAACGGAGAACAAAAGAGTTAATGGGGAGATTTATGTTGGAAACTCTATCAATCTTTTGATTGAGGCTGGCGCAAAGTTTGTTGCTTTTGAAGTAACAAACTGGGTCTCTTTTGGGGACCCTTTTGAACTTGATATTTACCATTATTGGCAGCAGTATTTTCAAACTTCTAAATAGAGAAACAATAAATTCTATTTTTGGAATGTGAGATGTTAGGTTCAATCGTTACCACTAAAAACTCAAGTTGTGCTGAGTTCAGATTGGTTATGGGGCTTGATGGTTAACTAAATCCCTAACGCGCCAACACACACATCAACGCCTCAACCGTCAGCAACGGCGCTGCGTTATGGCTCAGATTCGTCCTGGCATCCATGATGGCGTTGATCTTTTTGATGGTTGATTGTGGCTTTGTCTTGGCTGCCGTTGCTCTAATTTCATCCTCTAGCTCTTTGTTAATTAAAGCGTCATTTGCACCTGCCTGAACCATCATGACATCTCTGTAAAACGTAGCGATATCAAGCAACGCTGCATCTAGGCCATCACGGATCATTCTCGTCTGTCTGGTCTTTTGTTCTTTCTCTAAATCCTTAATTGCTTTGCTGCCACCAGTTGCCATGCCACGTCCCGTCGCACCTTTGCCATAGGCCAACGAAAGATCATCTGCCTCTTTTTCATTTCTTTGTTCTGCAGCAGTTGTTGCCTGCTCTGTCGCAAGATCAACAAGTGTTTGTGCTGCAGCAAATGCAGAGGAGATGCCTTGAAGAGTTAGTGGCAGTTTCATGATTGTGTTTCTGGTTTTGCGCACTGATTCGTTATTTGCAAGATAGCGAGCGCGACCAATGTGACCTTGACTCACCCTTGCTGCAAAATCTGCCATAACAGGTGAGATGCCATCTCTGGTTTGTAGAACACGTGCAACAGTTGTGTTAGATGGTGTGACAAGTTGCAGGTGGCGACATCGTGATCTGATGGTTGGAAGAACATCATGCAGAGTTGGAGCACACAGCAACCAGACTGTTCTGTTACCTGGCTCTTCAATTGCTTTCAATAATGCATTTGCTGCCGACTCTGTGAGTCTGTCAGCATCTTCCATAACAACTACGCGCCAACCACCCATAGATGGTGCCCAAGCAACGCGTGTGAGCAGTTCTCTTACTTCATCAATCTTTATTGACAATCCCTCTGTGACAATTACTTCAACATCTGGGTGTGATCCATTGGATGCTGATCTACACTCATTGCATGTGCCACAGCCATCTTTAGAACAGACAAGTGCTTGAGCAAATGCGATTGCAGCAGATGAGCGACCTGAGCCTGGAGGTCCGGTAAAGACCCAGGCATGGGTCATTTCCTGTGATTCCTCGCCTGATCGTGTGGCAGCTACTGCCTTTTGCAGGATCTCAACAACATGTTCTTGACCAACAAGATCTGTATAGACGCTCACTTTTTCTTGGCGCTCTTCTTCTTTGGTGCTGCCTTTTTAACAGCCTTGCCTGCTGCCCTTATTGGGCGCAGCAGTAGATTGCCTTTGTCTTCTACTGCGTTGCGCTTAAGCGCAGGGATTTCACTGACTCTAGAGATGATTGCAGCGTGGGTGTCCTCAATAGATTGATTGCCATCGATGATGACATAGCGCTCTGGATCAAGGGCTGCTAACTGCAAGAACTCTTGACGTACTCGCTCATGAAAATCCATTGGTTGTGATTCAAGGCGATCTTTACTCTTTAAGCGAGCAAGACCAACCTGTGGTGGAAGATCAATAATGATTGTGAGAGTTGGAAAGAGTGATTCAGTTGCCCAACGAGATATACGTGCCACTTCACCAGGTTGCAGGACTCGTCCCGCGCCTTGATATGCAATGGATGAGTCAAAGTATCGATCACTGATTACTACATCGCCTTGGGCAAGCGCGGGGCGAATAACGGAGTAAACATGGTGAGCGCGATCTGCGGCATAGAGCAGAGCTTCTGCGCGGGGTGAGATCTCGCCAGTTGAGTGTGAAAGAAGAATCTTTCTAATTTCAACGCCTAGATCACTACCACCAGGCTCACGAGAAAGAACAACTGTTTCATTCTCTTGCTCTAACCACTCCTTAAGTAATCGTGCTTGTGTTGTTTTACCAATTCCTTCGCCACCCTCAAAAACAATGAAGACGCCTTTTGTTGGCGCACCGGTGATGCTGCCTAGCTCTCCTTTAAGCGCATTTGAAATATCTGACCACAAAGAAACATTAGGGCGATCTTTCATCTGTCTGTAGGAGATCAGTCCGATAATCACAGCAATGACACCTGCGATCATGATGGTCACAGCAGCTCCGTTATAGGAGACCTGTGTGTTTTTAAATTCAAAGGTGTGTTGACCAACTGCTGCTGCAATGATG
>Ga0214917_10000515_pt1 | contig 51030 bp, 48 predicted proteins | sample LL_1208_BB_MetaG_FD_177983 | JGI IMG/M metagenome (GOLD analysis project Ga0214917, IMG submission 177983) | Freshwater microbial communities from Lake Lanier, Atlanta, Georgia, United States - LL_1208_BB | ecosystem: Environmental > Aquatic > Freshwater > Lake | place: USA: Georgia | collected... | reverse complement strand
TGATTGAGTAGGTCGTCGTCTCCGGTGTTGCCATAGCCGTAGTAGCCAACGACCCAATAGTTCATTTAGGCGCTATACCGGACGTTATGGGCGGTGAGTCGCTCAATGGCTTCGCGCAGTCGGTCGTCCGAGGTCGTGATTGAAATTCGGAAATATCCTTCGCCATATTTTCCGTAGCCATTCCCTGGTACCACCAAAATTCCTGTTCTATCCAGGAGATCGATTGTGAATTGTTCCGACGTGAATCCCTTGGGCACCGGGGCCCATACATAAAATGTCGCTTTTGGTTTTGGAAGATTCCATCCCAAGGTGTTGAGTCCATCGACGATGATGTCACGCCGACGTTGATAGATGGCGTTTTGTTCGGTCACGAATGATTCGTAATTTTTTAGTGCTGGTATGACAGCTTCTTGGATGGCTTTAAATATCCCAGAGTCCATATTGGTTTTGATTTTACCCAATGCTTGCACGGCTTCCGCATTTCCGACAGCCATTCCGATACGCCATCCGGTCATGTTGAATGTTTTAGACAACGTATGAAATTCGATGGCGACGTCTTTTCCGCCGGGGAATTGTAAAATGCTTTTGGGTTTGTGGTTCTCGTAATACACCTCCGAGTAGGCAAGGTCCATACAAATAAGGATGTTGTGTTGCTTTGCAAATGCGATTGCTTTTTCGTAAAAGGCATCGCTTGCAACCGCACCTGTTGGGTTGCTGGGGTAGTTTAAAAATAGAATTTTCGATTTGGCCAAAATGTCTGCCGGAATTTTGTCGAGCTCAGGCTCGTAGTTACTGGCTTCCGTCGCGGGGACTGAATAGGGAATCGCGCCAGCAATTAACGCATTAACTTGATATGCAGGATATCCGGGGTCTGGCAACAAGGCGATATCTCCCGGATCTAGGTAGGTTAAAAATGAGTGTGCAATTCCTTCCTTGGATCCGATCAGAGATAACACCTCGTCCGATGGGTCCACTGACACACCAAACCGATGTTGGAACCACTCCGCAACTGCTGTCCGAAACGCCAATGTCCCATCATATGGGGGATAATTGTGATTTTGTGGATTTTGGACGGCTTTAATCATTTCGTCCACAATCAATTTGGGTGTTGGCATGTCGGGGTCACCAATTCCAAGGTCAATTATATCGATGCCTTTCGCGCGGGCTTCTGCCTTTTTTTTGTCCACCATCGCAAAAAGATAAGGAGGGATTTTTTTGATTCGTTCAGTTAATTGCATGGTACGCTCCGGTTTAAAATTGTATTTGGCCTTCAAAGACTAATGTCGCTGGGCCTGTCATCATCACATGTTGTGTGGTTGTGAGCCATTCGATTGAAAGCGGACCGCCTGGCAACTGGATTGTCGCTTTGCGATCGAGCAACCCATTTAATACCCCGGCGACTAAGACGGCACAAGCTCCAGTGCCACACGCCAACGTTTCTCCTGCGCCTCTTTCCCATACCCGCATGGTTGCTTGGCTACGAGAATCGATTCGAACAAATTCCGTATTGGTACGCTCGGGGAAGTTGGGGTGGTGTTCAAATTGCGGCCCAATGATATCGATTTCGATGTCTTGTGGCCGATCCATAAATACAACCGCATGCGGGTTGCCCATTGAAACCGTGGTCATGTTAAAGACTTGGTTCCCGACGGTTATCGGCGTATTGATTGTGGGCTGGCCCGGTGGGCCCACTACCGGAATTTCCGCATTGGTAAGATAGGGCGGGCCCATATCCACTTCGACAGCGGTGACAATGCCTTGATTAAGGATTACGGCAGGTACGATAACCCCTGCCAACGTTTCAACTGAAAAAATTTCCTTATTAACCAATTGATTCTCATATGCAAATTTGGCCAAGCACCGAATGCCATTGCCGCACATTTGAGGTTCAGACCCGTCTGAATTGATAATTCGCATTTTGAGATCTGAATGTGAGGATTTCTCTACGAGCACTAATCCGTCGGCGCCGATCCCAAAGTTGCGATCGCATAAAGCTTGTGCAATTTCGGTGATAGGTCGCTGCGGTAATTCTTGGTGGATCGCGTCGATTACAATGAAATCGTTTCCTAATCCGTGGAGTTTACTAAATTGAAGCGTGTGTGTGTGTTTCATGTTGCCTAGAATAAGGGGTTTTGACTCCTCTTTTAAATTAAAAAACTTCGATGTTTTATTGTCGTAAAATGATGGAAAATACCAGTCAGCACAAAACGTGCTAGAGGTCTTTGAAATCGATAACTGAAGTGTGATGATGTCAATTCGGCTCAAGGCCCCGGCGAAAGGAGGTTGGGTTCGGCATCAAACATGAAAAATCGATACAATTCCTCTCTTTGAAATTGTCGATATAGGCAGAGCCAATCGATCTTAATATAAGGAGCAAATATCATGGCCGATTTACAATTAGATACAGCAGCGTTACGAACAGATGCAGCACAACAAGCCGGTGACGATTACGTCACAACCATGGAAGACATTCGCAACACTATCGATAGTGGAGATGCGGCTGGAACTGGGACCTCTCTAGGAACCATGGTTAGTTCACAGCTTCAAATCACAGAAGCGGAAACCATGTACCAAGTACGTCAAGGGATTCCGAACAACGTATCTAAAGCTGTTAAAACTGCAGCTCAAGCCGTTAAGCAAGCCGCAGGTTAGTTTTTACACCCCGCCACCGATCCGGTGGCGGGGTTTTTTGTTTTCGAGATTCAAGTGTGATGATATTGATGTCATGACACTTAAATCCCGAAGTAATCACCGAGTTTAGGAGGCAATGTGATGGATGCAGACGGCGTTAAAATTTCACTACGACAAGATACGCTTGCCTTGACCGGAACTGGCAATGTCCGGTCAGCTCGGTACGATTTTGCCTACGGTAATTATTTGTACCAACGTGGTTTTTTTGATGAGTTGAGCCGCGTGCAGCGCGACATCGTCGCGGGGGATGAGATTACTGTGAATGGTAAGTTGTGGTCGATGGAAAAACCTGGGGATATGTTGGCGTTACAAAATTACATGTCGACTTTAGAGGCCGCCAAAGAAGGCGTTGTTGGATTGGGTCGTAAGGGACTTAAGGTGGAATATAATTCGTTGACGAATTTGTATAGTCAGTAAGTAGGGAGGTTGCGATATGGTATCAGTACAGGAATTTGAATTAGCCGGACGTCCTCTTGTTGCGATTGTAAATCGAACCAAGGTTAGTACGATTTATGATTTCCCTTATGGGGAATATCGTGCCCAGCGGGACTTTTATGATGAGATGTCACGTGTCCAGAGCTCGTTGATTAATAATGGAGAAGTTCGCCTTCAAACCGGTCAGTTGGCGTCTTTGGATTCTACCGGGGGATTGTTGGCGATTCAGATCTATATGGAAACGTTGGAAACCAGTAAAGAGTCGATGAGTGGATTGTCTAAACTGGGGCTAGGTAACGAAAAGAAACTTTGGGGATTACAATAGTGAGGGGTGCTTTATGTTCGATATCGATCCGTTCCAAGAAAAAGTTCGACCAACCATGCTCCCTCCGCAGATTGATCCGCGGTCAAAAAAGCTATTAGAAGTTGAAGACGGGACGCATTATTATTCGGTAAGTGCGGGTCAAACATTTTCGGAAGTTGCACGCCGTGTCGAATCCACCTTGAACCGTAGTTTTAATGTTAAAAACGCCGGGATGGATTCCAAAGATTTAGTTAATTATAACGAAAAAAAAGGCCGCCAAATTCTTGGGCAACGGCAGGTGTCCAAAATTTATGAGGGAATGAGTTTGTTACCTCAAAACATATTAGCTAATGCGGATCAGCTGAACTCGACGTTTAATTTTGAGCGCGTGAAAGATGCTGATTACGTGTATTTGCCGGGCGTATTGAAGCCGCAGTATGAGCCAACTGGTGATGCTGAATCGACTGAAACAATTGAGGATCAGGTCTATTCCCAAATGTTTTATGATTTGGTTGGAGAAGATCCCGGTAAGCAGTCGACGTCGCCTCACAATTTAAACCTATTTCACGGAATCGGATCGAATCCGATTAAAGAAGGGGATACCGAAAATTATCAGCGGTTTCAAAAGAGTCCTTATTTTAGTGCGCTTCATGATCAGTCAATGACGCCACGGAATATCTTGGAGAAATTGGATCCTAAATTTTGGGCGATGATTAATGACGGCGTTACCGCGATTGAAGATACCAATGTGTCTGCGTTGCCGTTAGATAAACTGAATAAGTTTAAAAATCCGTATGGTAAAAATCACTTTGGATTGAATTGGGATAATGTGGCGGAGCCATATACCGATACCAAGTCTAAGACGTTTGATATTACCGCGAATTTTCATACGATCGTTAGTTCCCAGTTATGGACGAGTTGGGGGGATTCCCAGATTTTTTCATTCGTTAACCGATTGTGGGAGTCATCAACTCGGGTGGATGACGTTATGCGGGAGGTGATTGGTAAGGCGTCTGACGCGCCCATTACTGAAACGGCTGTGAAGGCCGCGGGTAAGTCAATGCTTGATGTGGCGGCTGATAATGAGGCTCGGTCCCAGGCCATGATCGACAACATTGATAAATGGTGGACCAACGTTGGCCATAGCTTGAATGAGGCTGAAATTTTGCCATTTGGGTTGTTGGCCTCATTTGCGCCCTTGATGCAGACGATGAAGAATTGGGGGAACTGGGCTGACGATATTGAATCTAAAACGCAGTTGAACAAAAAAGGGGACTCGTATGGATTTAAGGAGCAAATGATTAGTGGGTACCTTAATCATGCGATGAAAAAATATGTATTCACCAAATTTCAGGGGAATAGTCGCGTAACTGCGTCAATGATTGGTGCCGAAAATGCGAAGTTGGGGCAGGCGATTTATTCGGATCTGATTGCGAAGGGGTACTTGGATTCGGGCGGTAAAATCACCTCTAAATTCGATCCCTCAGATCCTAATTTTGCGTTGACCATTAATTTTAGCGAAGGTGAAAAGACGCGGGTTCGGGATGTGCTACGCCAGGCATCTGTTGGTGCCTTTAGTTTGGATATTCAAGATAAAACCCAGGTGGGTGGATTAAAACGATCTGATATTCGGGTTCCGGCGGCCGATGGTAGTATGAAGACGCTCCCTGAGTTAATTGATTTGTTGAAGGTGGGTACGACCCCATACGATCGCGTGAAAAATGCGCAAATGGTGTACCACACCTTATTTGATATGCACTCGGTTATGACGGGCTTGGATATTGGGAATCAGTCCAACGGTGCATTGCTGTTCAAGTCGGAAGGGGCTCGGGTAAAGGTCAATGTTTCGACGGATGGAACTTGGAAAGAATGGGATGGGAAAGAGAGTTGGGTCCAAAAAAAAGGACCCGTATCGCTTTTGTTTGATACGAAAGAAGAGGCGACTGCATTTAAGGACCAAATTCGAGTTGTTATGGCGTTGTTAGAGCCTGTGGTTGGGACGTTTGGGCCGGATGTCGATAAAGAAGGAGGACTTCCGTTCCGAATGTTGGTGGACAATTCCGGGTCCATCGATTCTGTTAATATGATTACCGATAAAAGTTCAAATTATCGATTGTCCGTTGATACCTTATACGACCGAGATTTGTTTGAAACCGATAGTTGGAAAAAGGCTGCAGACCGCTTGCAAAGTAAAGTGGTTCGGTCGGTTGCGGTGGCGATGTTTGGTCGGAATGCGAGTAACGCAATGGCGCGTAACGAGCATCGGGAAAAACGGGACGATTACGAAGTTGCTAAAGAAGAATACGAAATGGGCGAAGTACAACGTCTGGTGAAAGAAATGGAAGCGCAAAATCAGCAACGTCAGGAAGAGCAACGCATGATCCAAAAGGCGATTGAAGAGCGTATTCGGCGTGAAGCGGAAGATAACAAGCGGGCGAACGAGCAGCGAAGAAATCGTCAAGCTGAAGAAAAAAAGAATCAAAAGGATGACGACGATTAAACGGATTTTGAGATGATGGTGGTGGCACAGTGACGCAACAGGTTGGGAGCAATGAGGCCGATCAAGTTTCTCAGATATTGGGGAATGAGTATTACCAGAAGCTCCAACGCGATATTAAGGAGCGGCGGGTTGCCCAAACCGTACAGCGCCCAGATCCTGGTGAACGAGATGTTGTTGAGGACCAGCGTCGAGTTGTTTCTGTTGCCAAGACGGCCTCAGGTGAAGCGTCATCACTAACCCCGGGCTTTAAGGATTCCGTTAGTATCCGATCGTTTCGATGGGAGCGGGGGAGCTCCGGGGACTTTGAATTATCGTCTCAGGCGGAGCCCGTGATTCCGACCACCATCGATATCAAAAGTCGTCACGTCGATTCGGTTGGCGCGATTGGATATAAAATCGATCTTAATGATCGATTGGGGCAGATGAAACAGTCATTGATGCAGAGTGTTGTTCAGTCAAAGTCCTCGAATTACTTTGTGTCTAAATATGCCGAGTTTAAAGTGGGGATGTTGGTCAGGCTGTTGGGTGTTTTGGGGGTTTCTCCTGAAGAATTGACCGCTATTCAGGCCAAGGCGATCGATGATGCGGTTGCTGAAAATGTTCAGCTCATGGAAGAGAATATATACAGTATGGAACTGACCGAATTGGTGTATGGGAATGGTAAGAAAAATCGAAAAAACATCAAAATGTTTAAAGAAATTCAAAAACAGTTGATGGGACAGATGGCTTCGTTGGGGCGGAAAGAGTATTGGTCGGAACGACGGGTTACTGAGGAACAGGTGCGTCAGGTCAAACGTATTAAGGACGAATTCCAAAAAGAACGCGAAAATTTGATGTATCAGTACGAGTTTTATTTTAAGTCACTAAATGCCTGATACAGAAGGCGCGTTGCCCCAAGACCTAGATCCTCAAATTGATATTCTCGAATTAGGACAAAAAATTCGGAAATTAGATGGTTATATTGGACGAGCGGAATTGCGGCTAAAAAAGCGAAATAAACAGTTGGATAAATTGACTCGTTTGGATGAAGAAGAGGCAAAATTATTAGAAATCGGTGTTCAGCTTATTGATCCCGACAAAGTAAAGGGAAGCCATGCATAATTGCGGAGGTGCACAATGTTAGGATCAAATAATGTCGGGTCATCATCGGGTAATCGACGAGAGGTTTCTGATAAAGAAACGTCAGCAAAAGAGTTGATTCAAGATGCCCTTAAACGAGGGCGTGGAGATGGGAGTGATGGGCAGCCGAATGACCGAGCCCCGCATAAGATGAACAAAACTCAAACACCCGTTTCGATAGAGCTTATTAACGAAGGTAGCGATGCGAAGGGAATTATGGAGAATTTTGCCGAAAAACTCGCGAATTCGAAGCACTTTCGTGAGCAAGTTGAGTATCGGAAACAAGTTCAAAGTCGATTAAATGATGATGTCGAAAAATTGTTTAAACAGGAGTTCCAAGACAAAACGACGGATTCGGTGATTTTATCGGCATCAACGGCAATGATGTCGAAGGATGAGTTGAAAAAGACGAGCACCAAGGAGAAGGACAGGGAACTTTTCGGAGAATTGGCGCCGAAGGCCCCCGAAGACGAGACCGTGTTGGATCGTGTCGAAAAGCGGCTTAGTGCGACCGGCCGCTCGATGTCGACCATGGCGTCGTCGACGACTACGACAAACCAAGCTGGCCATTCGGACGGTGCTCGAACAACAGAGCGAGATGGGCGTATTCATGAAACCATGCGGCAATTTATGTCGGCGTTTTCTGAAGAGTTGATTTTGCAGTCGCCCGGAAAAAAACGAGAGGTTTCGGAGCTTCGAGAGAGACTTCAACACTTTGGTATTTCATCGAAACGACTAGCGGATGTCCAGTCCAAGGTGACGGCGTTTGTGCGTAGTGATATGCGTGAAAAAATTAAAAAGGGATTTACACAATTTGCCTTGTCTTATTCAGATAAATTAACCCCAGAGCTCCTGGCAAGTAGTAAGCAATACAAGGTGTTAGAAGAAATGGGGCTTGATACCGGGATTTTGGCGGATACCGATGAGTTGAAGGCATTAAAGGACAATGCCAAGCGTGAAATGGGATGGTTTGTTGCTGACGAATTGGATCAGACCTTGATCCGCGAAAAAGCGAAAGGGACTCCGTTTAAGGATATTGTTACTGCGTTTAATCAATTTAATGAATTGGCAGCGGTTATCAAATTTGATGCGGGCAGCTATATGAAAGAGCTGGGCAAAAAGATGGATAATTTGGGTTTGAATTATTTTGTTCCCCCAGAATCGCCAAAGGGCCAGATGGATACAGACTCTCGTGGCCAAGGGCAGCGTCAGCGAAGTGAGTCACTTGAATTGGATCCGGGGGTAATGACGGATCAGTTGCGGCGCCTGGTGATTCAGCGTGCGATTCGCACCGATATTATTGGGGCGATTGAAACCCGATATAAAATTGCACGACTTCGTGGGAAATTAAAAAAAGGGGCAGGGCTTTCTGATATTGAATTGTCTGATATAGAGCGGGAAGGTGAGGCTCTGGCCAAAATTAAATTGGTCGATATGGTTCGGGAATCTTTGGAGGAACGAGCGGCTATGGCTGTTTTAGAAGGTCCGGCATTCGATCTGATTCGTGCAAAATTGAAAAAGGCCCTCAAGGGATTGAAGCGGATGAGCGCGCCAATATCTAAAGAAGATTTTAACGGAATGAGAGATCAAATAAACAAGGGAATGTTTTCTGTCGTTAAGGAAGAATTTCTTAAAGTCGACTCTATTTTGGAAAATGCGCCCTCGAATAAACAGGTGATTCAGCGGAGAAAACAGTTGTTAGGATTGCTGCAACGGTTGCGTAAAGAATCTGGTATCGCTGAAGAGATAAAGCCGGATACATCCCGCCGAACGGTTGATCCGAACCAAGAAGCGGCGATTGTGGAAGCTGCGTAGGACAGTTTTTCGATACATTTTTTCCGATCAAAGTGTCGATGCATTGGTATTATTCTTGCCAATGCCAGTATATTGATTCCGAGATTGAGCCTGAGAGAATTGAGTCTGAGAGAGAGGAAATCTAATGTTTGATTTGTACAAAAATATCCAGAATTCGATCGGTGGTTTGACGACAGCGCTTCGTATTGGAATTTCGAATGCGGATAACTTTAATACGCCTGGCTTTAAGTATACCTACGCGTCATTTACCACTGTATTTAATACCGAGCTTTCAGCCGGAACTGAGACTAAAAATCCGATGACGGTTGCTGGATCTATGACTCTGGGCTCTACGACCACCGACTTTAGTCAAGGGAACATTGGATTTGGGACCGGGTTGGATGCCTCAATTGTTGGGGAGGGATTTTTTATGCTATCTCGGTCTGCTCAGGATTTTGAGGGCGGGTCATCTAAGGTGTATTCGCGTGCTGGGCGTTTTCAAGTTGACTTCGGTAATAAATATTTGACGGATTCGTTTGGCCGAAAAGTATTTGGGTACAAGTTAAATTCATCGGGCGAGATTGAGTCTGGGGAATTGGTGCCAATGGAGACTAATGGCGAGACGGATATCGGATTTGTTGACGGGGGGGTCTTGGTTAGCGGATTTCAGGCCCATAAGGATGCAATTACGTCTGGATCTGAGGATGTTCCCGCTCAAGTGCCCATGTATCGGTTGGCGTTAACGTCGTTTGCAAATAAACAAGGTCTGGTTATCGGTGAAGGGTCGGCGTACATGGCGACGGCGGCGTCTGGGGACCCCTTGACTCCTGATATAGCGGGCGGTGCCAGTTACGGCGAGATTTTGGGCGAACGTTTGGAGTCCTCGAATATCGATGTCGCCAAGGTTGCATTGGATATGGCCTTGTTAAATCGTGGCTTTACCGCGATTCAAGGGGTTATTGATGATTTGAATCGGATTTTGTCTGGTTTGATTCAGAAAATCCCGGGCTAATTTGTTTGTAGCCGAGCTTGTATTGAACTAGCGCCTGGTTTATTATTCGAGTATGTTTTCACGATTTACCGAAAAAGCGATCCAGGCCATTATGTTAGCCCAAGAAGAGGCTAAAAAATTTCACCACAGCTACGTGGGTACAGAGCATATTCTGCTCGGCATTATCGGCGAAGGGGATAATGTAGTTATTAAAGTATTGTCTAATCTTGGGTTTAGTGCCGAACAAATTCGCAATGCGGTAGAAGAGCGGTTGGAATTTGGTGGATTGTCTTCGGATTACGGCAATATTCCGTTTACTCAGCAGGCAAAGCAAGTGTTGACCTACGCGTGGGATGAGGCCCGTAAGCTTGGGCATAACTATGTGAATGTTGAACACTTGTTCCTTTCGATATTTAGAGATCCGACGAATATTGCCGCCCGTGTTTTGAATGAATTGGGTGCAGGGATTGGGCCCTTTAAGGATGATTTGTTCAAGATTTTGGGCAGTAAGGTGGCGTCGTCAACTGCGAAGTCGCAAAGTGCGGTCGCAACCCCTACCCTGGACCTGTATGGGCGTGATTTGACGTCTTTGGCGGCAGAAGGCGGGTTGGATCCCGTTGTCGGACGTCAAAAAGAAATAGAGCGAATTATTCAGATTATTAGCCGGCGGACAAAGAATAATCCCGTGTTAACTGGGGAGCCGGGTGTCGGTAAAACGGCGATTGTTGAGGGTCTGGCCCAGAAAATTGTTAAGGGCGACGTGCCTGAAAAACTTCGCGAAAAACGCGTTGTGACCTTGGATTTGGGTCTTTTAGTTGCCGGAACCAAGTATCGTGGCGAATTTGAAGATCGAGTCAAAAAGGTTATGGAAGAAGTTCGTAAAGCCAAGAATGTGATTTTGTTTATTGACGAGCTTCATACGATTATCGGGACCGGTGGGTCTGAGGGTAGTTTGGATGCGGCTAATCTATTTAAGCCCGCATTGGCCCGAGGCGAATTGCAGTGTATCGGTGCGACTACGTTGGATGAGTATCGGAAACATATCGAAGGAGACGGTGCTTTAGAGCGACGATTCCAATCCGTTTTGGTGGAAGAGCCATCTCCGGCTGAAGCCATTCAGATTCTTCGTGGTATCAAAAAGCAGTACGAAATTTTTCATAATGTAACGATTACAGATGAAGCCATTCAAGAAGCTGTCCAGTTGGCAACTCGCTATATTACCGAGCGTTTTTTACCTGACAAGGCGGTTGATTTGATTGACGAAGCGGCATCAAAAGTAATGTTGAGAGTGTCGTCTGCACCTGAAGAATTGAAGTTGTTAGCAAAAGAGCGAGAAGGCCTTCAAATTGAGAAGGATACCGCTGCGCAGCGTAACGATGCAGTTGGCCTTGCTGCGCTTGAGCGTAAAGAACAGGAATTGGCTGAGCAAATGGCTACTTTCCCTGTTGCTCAAGTTGAGTTGATGGATCGCGTGGTTTCAGAAGTGACCATTGCAGAAGTGGTTGCGTCTTGGACTGGGATTCCGGTTACCAAATTGACCCAAGAAGAATCAACTAAGTTGTTGAATATGGAGAATGAGCTTGAAAAGCGGGTTGTCGGCCAGAACGACGCTGTCAAAGCGTTGGTGCGTGCGGTTAAGCGCGCCAAGGTTGGATTAAAAGACCCTCGGCGTCCGTCGGGATCCTTTCTGTTTTTGGGTCCAACGGGTGTAGGGAAATCCGAACTTGCAAAGACATTGGCGGAAGCGTTGTTTGGGAGTCGGGATGCCTTGGTTCGGGTCGATATGTCCGAGTATATGGAAAAACATACGGTATCTCGGTTAATTGGCTCCCCTCCGGGATATGTAGGGTTTAATGAGGGTGGGCAGTTGACCGAACCTGTGCGTCGAAAGCCCTATTGTGTCGTGTTGTTTGATGAGCTTGAGAAAGCATCGACGGATGTCATTAATATATTACTTCAAATTTTGGATGATGGGCGGCTAACCGATTCAACTGGTAAAACCGTGAATTTCAAAAATACAATTATTATTATGACCTCGAACGTGGGTAGCAAATTCATTGAAAAAGAGACTTCGTTTGGATTTGTCGATAATAGCCGAGCTGATACCGCGCAATATGATGGTATGAAGGCAAAGCTCCAAGATGAGCTGCGGCGCGAGTTTAAGCCCGAGTTTTTGAATCGTATAGATGATATCGTTATTTTCAAAACGCTCACCAAGGATCATATTCATCGTATTATTGATATTATGTTGGGTGATGTTCAAACACGACTAAAAGAGAAAAACATCGTTATCAAAGTTGATAAAAAGGTGAAGGCGTTTTTGGTTGATAAGGGATTTGATTCTCGCCATGGTGCCCGTCCGTTGCGACGCTCTGTTCAGGAACATTTTGAGGACCGTTTGGCGGACGCGTTGCTCATCGACAATGTCCGGACGGATATTGAGGTTAAAGCGAGTCTTCGTAAAGATGGGATTCATTTTACAATTACAAAGATACCCCCGTTACCCAAAGTTGTTCCGCCGGTAGAGGTTGTTGCGGAGCCCGAATTGGTGCGTGGCTAAAACAGCCACCACTCATTATCGGTGTACAGCCTGCGGGGGGCGGTTTCTCCGTTGGGCTGGACGGTGTCCTGATTGTTCCGAATGGAACAGCTTTGTTGAGTCAGATGATAGTTTACCTTCGAAACGGGATCGCGACATAAATGGGCTTACAAAGGCGGTTCCGATTTCCTCGGTTGCGGTGTTGCCTGACACGATTATTCCCACAGGAATTGGAGAATTTGATCGTGTCTTAGGAAATGGGATCGTAGCGGGATCCGTGGTTTTATTGGGCGGCGAACCGGGAATTGGTAAGTCAACCGTATGCCTCCAAATTGCGGCAGCAGTAGCAATAAATCATCGGGTCCTATATGTGACTGGAGAAGAATCGTTAAACCAGGTACGGCTGAGATCGGATCGCCTCGGGGCTGTGTCTGATCAATTATATGTTATTGCTGAAACTGATATGCACACAATTCTTAGAACGATTGAGGATATTCAGCCGGATCTCGTGATTTTGGATTCGATTCAGGTTGTGGTTCATCCCGATATTCCGTCCGTTGCGGGTACTGTAAATCAGGTGCGGCATTGCACCTCCGAGTTGATTAAAAAGTTAAAGTTGTCGGGCGCCGCCGGAATTGTAGTCGGGCATATAACAAAAGATGGGGCGTTAGCGGGGCCAAAGGTTCTCGAACATCTGGTGGATGTGATTTTGTATTTCGAAGGCGAAAACGGTGCCCAATATCGATTGCTCCGATCGTTTAAAAATCGGTATTCTGGGACACGTGAAATTGGTGTCTTTGAGATGCAAGAAGACGGTTTAGTGGAGATAGCTAATCCGTCTGGATTGTTTGTTGACGAAACTACTTTAAAAAATCCTGGATCGATGGTCGTGCCGGTTGCAGAAGGCAGTCGGATTTTTCTGGTCGAAATTCAAGCGTTGGTTGTGGAAACCGGATATGGCATGGGGCGACGTACCATATTGGGTGTGGATCCCAACCGTGCAAATTTGCTGATCGCTGCCGTTGAAAAAATTGTCGGACTTAAACTATCATCTAAAGATATCATTCTTAATATTGTTGGTGGGTATAAGACCAGCGAGCCGGCGCTTGATTTGGGTGTGGTGTTGGCGATGTTTTCGTCGGCGCAAGATATTCCAATTTCACGGCGTGTAGGTGTGTTGGGAGAAGTTGGTCTCACGGGAGAAATTCGGCCTGTTCCTCATTTGGATCGGCGTCTTATGGAACTAGAAAAATTAGGATTTGATGCCTGTATTGTTCCGCAACGAAATACCCTGACCGGGATAACTGGCAAAGTACCGGTGATTCCGGTAGAGTCTGTTCAAGATGCGTTGCGTCGATTAGTAAGTATAAATTCATGAAAGAACTCGAAGCCAAACTTAATCAATTGATCAAATTGCTTCGCACCGAGGAAACCCGGTGGGATGCTATTTTGGAATTGAAACTTCTGAATGACCCTCAAATTGTGCCTCAATTGATCCGATGTTTGGACGATAAGGACTGGGTGATTCGCTGGTGTGTTGCCGAAAAATTGGGAGAAATGAAAAATCCGACGGCAATTCCGGCATTGACTCGGCTTCTTAAAGACCGAGATTTCCACGTGCGGAAAAACGCAGTTAAGGCATTGGTTAAATTTGGTCCGGAAGTATGCTCGTATTTAGCGACCCAGTTTTCACATCCACACTTTAGCGTTCGCCGACATATCTCTTTGATCATTTCCCATTTTGGAGAACGTGCAGTTCCCTATATGATCAAAGATTTCGCGCTTCGCGATTGGGTTTCGGCCAACCGAATTATTTATTCGATATATGACATAGGTGTGCCTGAGCGCGATGAGATCTTATTGGATTTAATTTCTAACCCAGACGTTCAGAAGCCGTTAATTATTATTTTGGGTCAAGAAAAAATGGTGAAGTCGATTCCTCATTTAATTCGACTCTACAAAAACTCGCAGTTGCGTCGATGCGTGATTATGGCGTTAAACCAAATGGGTGAAAAACAGGCCTTCCCGGTCTTGGTTACGGCACTTAAAAAAGGTAGTCCCGCGGTTAGAAATCTGGCAGAACAGATTGTGTTGAAACTTGGAAAGCCGATGCTTACTTATTTGGTGAGAGGCCTAATGGATCCACAAGCGCCAGTCGATAAATTAATTTATTTGATTGAAATTATAGGGCCAGAGTCGATTATGCCGACGGTTCACCGATTGGCGACTCGTAACGCCGCGTTTCGATTGGTTGCGAAGCCGCTTCTTGCCAAATACCCATATGATAGTCCCGTGCGTAAAGGCGGGCTTTTTAATATCTTCGGCGATTAGCCCATTCGGCGGCCTCGGTTATTTGTTCGTAAACGTTTGGATTAACGCTATAGGGACTTTAAGAGACTAGCAACCATCGTAATTGAGTCAGCGATGGCATCGGGATTGAGTGCGGCTAACGTTGCGTGGTTGCGGTAGCCGTAGGTGAGTGAAATGGTGCGGGTTCCGGCGGCTTTTCCTGTCAGGACGTCGGTGTCTCCGTCTCCGATCATTACGGTTTCTTCAGGGGTTGCACCTACTGCATTCATTATTGATTGAAGTCCGACTGGATCTGGTTTTTGGGAATTATAGGTGTCGGGTCCGGCGACAATTTCGAAATAGTGCCCCAATTTAAATAGCGTGATCAATCGACGGGCCGGATTTTCCGGCTTGTTCGTCAAAACGGCCATTTTGATACCGTCGCTGCGTAGTTGGTCTAATACGTCTCTCACACCGTCATATAATTGGCTGTGTGCGTCGATTTGGCTTCTGTATAGGTCGCGATAATGGGCTCGGAATTCTGTAATATCAACCTCTGGTGAGTGCCGAACGGCAGTCTTTAGCATTTGATCAACACTGTCTCCTATAGCTGCCATAACTTCTGGTTTTGTAAGTGGGGGAAATTTGTAGTGGGCCAATGTCGTATTTAATGCAAATTGAATGTCGTCGATCGTGTCGATGAGGGTGCCGTCTAGGTCAAAAACAGCCAACTTGAGTGGGCTCATTGGTCGGGTCCAAACTTACCTAAAGTGGGGACGTCCCCAGGCCCTAGTTTGGTAATGGGAGCAGTTCGGCGGCTCCGAGAGACTAGCGCGTCTAATAATGCGGCTTGGTCTCCGGTCGTTAGATAGAAATCACGATTGGAAGCCACGCGTTGGCGCGTGGCTTCATACATCAATAACGCTGCGGTCACCGATAAGTTGAGGCTTTGGACTAATCCCGCCATTGGAATTTTTACCGCTACCTCACATTGAACCTGGGCGCGATCACTGAGCCCGCGGTGTTCATTGCCAATCCATATGGCCCATTTGCCTTCGGTAAATTGAGTGTCGTAAATTGAAATGGCATCGTCTCGCAATGTAGTCGCGATTGAACGATATCCGGCTGATTTTAATATATCAAGGGCACTTTGGGTGCTTCGGTGGGTGACAAAATCGAGCCATTTATTGGCGGACGACGACGTCGCTTTGCCGACTTTTCTGGGATTAAACGGGGGCTGTTGTTCGAAGATGAGATGGACGGTCTGAATGCCGAATGCGTCGCAGGTTCGGAATGCCGCTTCTGCGTTGTGGGGATCGTGAATGTCTTCTAACACCAATACGATGTCGCGTTGGCGTCGTCGAACCATCGCGGTCAATTTGTCGAGACGTTCAGGCGTAATCGGTTGTGTCATCGGTTAAAATACCTTGGCTTCGAATGCGGTGCGGTATCGGTTTTCAATAGGTATGGATTCATCTATTTCCCATGCTGAATGGATAATTAGGGGGGGGTTGAATAATTGAAGAGCGGCTTTTCTGGCGAGGAAGCTGAGATACAATCGGCGGCGACCACTGAAATTATGGATGATAGTTACATCCTTTTGTAACAACAACTCGTCAATAGCCCCAATGGTGACAGGTACCCGTGTGACACGGATATTGGCCTTGGCCAAAACGGATTCAAATTTTGCTGCAGCGACAGTTGTTTCGGGGGAGTCAAGAATGAGAACCGACATGCTACGTGAAAACCATTCTTTGAATTGGTCTTCTGCGGTTTCGAGGCCCTGTCCAGATATCAATGCCTTGGTTTTATCGACCATGTCTCTCATTTCGATGGCATCCGAACAAATGGTAAGTGGGCAGCCTTCATGGGGACAAAATTGATCGCAAGTTTGACTTTCACGAACGATGAAGTGGCGGTTCCGCCACGGCGCCCAGCGGGTAGGCTTTACTTTCCGAGAGGGAAATATGGCGAGAATTGGAATGCCAATTGCGGTGCATAGATGGCAAGGCCCTGTGTCAACGCTTACAAAGAGAGTGTAGTTTGAAATGATGCCCATGAAGTCGGGAATACTGTTGTCAGGAATGGTGATAACTGGCGTTTTTACCCTGTTGGCAAATCGGGCGGCGAAGACTTTTTCTTTTTCACTATAAGGGGTGACGCAGACATCGATATCGATTTCTGTACGCAATAAATTAATGTAATCCGCGTATTTTTCAGGTTCTAAGGCCCGATTGCCAAACCCAACTCCTAATTGAATGCCGATAAGTGGGACATTGGGTCGTCGGCCAGCGGCTGTTAATAGGTCTTGGCCTTTGTTTTTATATTCTGGCGGGATTGGAAAATTCATTTTTCGATTTGGGTCCAGTTTGATCCCAATGGATCGTAGGAGTTGAAAGTTGTACTCCATCACGTGTTTGGTTTGATCGAATGTTTTGAGAAATACACCGTGTTTTCTAAATACAGGCCACAGTCCGATTTTTGCGGTATCGCCGATGTGGTAGGGAATACGAGCGAGTACGCTTGTCCAAACAGTATCCGTTTCTGAATAAAAGTGAATGGCCAAATCAAATTGGTGAGAGTTGATATGGCGGATGTACCGAATTCGGTCCCAGATTGAGGTGATTTTTTGACTCTTTTTCCAATCCAAAAGAATGTTATCGATATACGGAATATGTCGAATGATTTGGGCATTGTATGGGGACGCTAAAACGGTGAGGTGCCATTGGGGATATTGGGTTTTAATTGCCTCAATACAGGGCAATGTCAAAACCATATCCCCGATGGCATCAGGGCGGATGATTAACACCTTTTTGATGGCATTAATGGGAATCATTTATCGCTTAAATCCGTTCATGTAGGGCAATTTTTGAGCAGTTTCTCGGATTTGATCTAAGTGACTTAATAATTGAGCCGAGGAATCCCATGTGCCTTTAACAAACGCATGCTGACGGGCATCTGGAAGCGAAATGTCGTATTTTTGGTTACCGACGGTGACGGTTTTTACTTCCAAATCAATTGTAATGGTTGTGTTGGGATCGCGTTGAATTTGAGTTTGAATGTCGGCAATGGTGGATTCACTTGCCGTTACTGCTGGGACGCCTAACGAGGTACAGTTGCCTGCAAAAATTTCGGCAAATGACTCCCCAATAATTGCACGAATTCCGAATCGTTTGATCGACTGGGGGGCGTGTTCTCTGGATGATCCGCATCCAAAATTTCTTCCTACAACCATGATCGATGCATTTTTAAATTCTGGGGCGTCTAATGGATGTTGTTTTGAAGTCCCGTCGGAGTTGAATCTGGCATCGGCAAATAAATACTTGCCCATATGTTCAAATGTAATTTCTTTTAGATAGCGGGCGGGAATGATGCGATCGGTGTCGATGTCATTTCCGACAATGGGGACGGCGGTTCCGGTAATGGCTGTGATAATGGCTGTCATGAATGTCTCCTACATCATGTCACGAACGTCGGTGACTTGTCCTGTAATTGCGGCGGCGGCGGCCATGGCGGGGCTCATCAAGAGTGTTCGGCCTGTGGGGCTTCCTTGGCGACCCATAAAATTTCGATTGCTGGTCGACGCACAGACTTGGTTGCCGACTAATTGATCGGGGTTCATTGCCAAACACATGCTGCATCCCGCGTTGCGCCACTGAGCCCCAGCAGCTTCAAAAATGTGATGTAACCCCTCAGATTCTGCCTGAGCTTTTACTTGTTGGCTGCCCGGGACTACGATTGCGGTTACCGTATTTTTGACGGTTTTGCCATTCAAGACCTGCGCGGCTTCTCTCAAGTCGCTGATCCGTGAATTTGTACATGAGCCGATGAATACAACGTCGACAGCCGTGCCTTGAATGGGGTGCCCGGGTGTCATTTTCATATACGCGTAGGCTTCTTCTGTGGTCTTTCGATCGGCATCCGTGACTTCAGTCAACGTAGGTATGGTTTCGCTTATGCCGACGCTTTGTCCGGGGGTTATTCCCCAGGTCACCATTGGCTCCAATTCACTGGCCTCGAACCGTACGATATCGTCATATTCGGCATCTTCGCCCGATCGGATAGAGTTCCAGTAAGCAACTGCATTTTCCCATTCGGTTTCGGAAGGGGCGTATTGGCGCCCTTTAATGTAATCATAAGTGGTCTGATCGGGATTCACGTACCCGATCCGGGCGCCGCCTTCGATACTCATGTTACAGACGGTCATGCGCTCTTCCATCGACATGGCGTCGAACGTTGTGCCACCAAATTCATAGGCATAGCCGATTCCGCCTTTAACCCCCAACGCCTGGATAATCTTTAAAATGACGTCTTTGGCATAGGTGCCTTTGGGCAAAGCCCCATTAAATTCGATGCGGCGTACTTTCAAGCGACTCAATGCCAAACTTTGGGTTTCTAATACATTTTGGACTTCAGTGGTTCCGATTCCAAATGCTAACGATCCGAATGCCCCATGAGTGCTGGTATGGCTATCGCCGCATGCGATTGTCATGCCGGGTTGGGTCAGTCCCAATTCGGGGCCTACGACGTGAACGATGCCTTGTTTGTGGCTAGATGGGCCGAAAAATGGGATATTGTATTCCGCTACGTTGTGTTCCAATGCCTGTGCCATGGATTCCGCTTGACTGTCTTTATAAGGGCGAGCGGCGGTATCTGTGGGGATGATGTGATCCATCGTCGCGAATGTCCGATCGGGGAATGCGACGGTTAGTCCTTTTTCTCTTAATCCTGCGAAGGCTTGAGGTGTGGTCACTTCGTGAATTAAATGCAATCCGATTAACAATTGGTCTTGGCCGGAGGGTAATTTTGTGACCCGGTGGGAATCCCACACGCGATCGTATAATGTATTTTTGGACATTTGATACTCCTGAAGTGGTCTCGCGGCAAACAAAAAACCCACCGAATGGTGGGTTTTTTGAGGGTAACTCTCCTGCGAGACTAGTTTACATTACGTAAGAATGAAGGGACGTCTAAATCGTATTCTTCTTCCCGTGAGTCAAACTTGAAAAACGATGAGCCGCTGCGTTCATCGCGTCGATCCTCTGCAGGAGAGGATGTAAGCGCATCAGTGGCGGCAACGGGGCTGTCATCTGGTACCTTTACGGGGATTTCAACGGAAGCGTGTGTAATTGTGACTGCCCCCGTTGCAGTTGTTGGAATTGTGGTGGTACCGCCGTCCCGTTGCAATGGATTGGCTGGTCGACGGAATCCAGTGGCAATGACTGTGACCATGATGGAATCTTTCATGTTTTCGTCGATGACGGATCCGAATAAAATGTTGGCATCTGGGTCGACTGCGCCATAAATAACATCGGCTGCGTTATGGACCTCGTGTAATGATAAATCTTCGCCACCAGTGATGTTGAGTATAACCCCGGTTGCTCCATGAATCGTTTCTTCTAGTAACGGTGACGCAATTGCTTGATTCGCGGCTTCAACAGCGCGGTTCTCACCACTTGCTCGACCGATCCCCATCATTGCTGACCCTGAGTTCAACATGATGGTTTTGACGTCCGCAAAATCCAAATTGATTAATCCGGGTACGGTAATCAAATCAGCGATACCTTGAACTCCTTGGCGCAATACGTCATCTGCAATGCGAAATGCATCTAACATCGATGTCATCCGTTGTACGACCTGCAATAGTTTGTCGTTAGGGATCACAATAAGTGCATCCACTTGTTCCCGAAGACGCTTCAACCCTTCGTCGGCTTGACGGTTTCGAACCGGGCCTTCAAAGCGGAAGGGCTTGGTTACAACTCCGATAGTCAACGCGCCAAGATCTTTTGCGATTTTAGCCACGACCGGAGCTGCCCCTGTACCTGTGCCCCCGCCCATTCCGGCAGTGATAAAGACCATGTCAGCCCCTTGTAAAACGGCTTCGATGTCCTCTTTGCTTTCTTTTGCAGCTTGTTCCCCAACAGCTGGAATTGCGCCACCACCCAACCCCTTGGTTAATTTAGTGCCGATCTGTAACTTATTTTCTGCCAAGGAGACATTCAATGCTTGAATATCCGTGTTAATGACACAAAACTCGACGCCTCGGACTCCGGATCCGATCATCCTGTTGACCGCGTTACCGCCGCCACCGCCCACACCCATGACCTTTATGTTTGCAAATTGTTTTAAGCTCTCCGAAGACAAGGCAGACTCCTTAGAAAAAAATACATAATTAAGTTAGTCGAGTGTATCAGAAGTCCAGGTAATTGTGAAATTAAATACAGGTATTTTTTATTTTAAAAATCCAGGTGCGAAATGGATAGTATCTGTGGTGGTGACTCTGTCGATTTATCGCAGTGAATCAAACAGTTTCTGAGCTGCAGGTGTTGCACAAAACCGCCAGTGCCATGGTTCGTAACCCACTCCCTGGGCGTTGCCTTTTGGGAAGGAGAGCTCGAATCCGTGATGGGGGGCATGGCGCAAGAGCCAATAGGCTGCGGGCGTGGTTTCGAAGCCCGGTTCATCGTCAGTTTCCGGATGGTCCCGGTCGGCTAAATCGAGGGCGTAGCCAGTGTGATGTTCCGAATGTCCCGGCGGTGCAACCCAGGTACTCGCTCTGTCCAATCCGTGGCGGCGCTGGGCGTCCGCATAAAGCTCAGCCTGGTAGGCGATGTCGCGGAAGGCTGAAATGACCACGATGCTGACTCCGTCTCGTTTTGCGGCTTCGCAAAGGTGGACGAGTGGGCGCAGCGAATCACGGTGGCATCGGAACGTCCGGTTGTCGCGGCAATAGGGCGTCGGAATTGTTGCTAAATCGGTTTCCGGTGGGCACGAATAGCGGTAGTGGATGGCCATTAGTTAGTGAACCGTCGGTTTAAAAAGTAAATTGGGATTCCGATGACGACCATTGCGATGCCCCATAGTGAATTTTGAGGATCGTGTAATGCGGTATTGATGACGATGCCAAGCATTGTCATGACGAATAATGCGGGAATAAACGGGTACCCCCATGTGAGATAGACAATGGCATTGGGGTCTTGGGCCTTGCGGAATCTTGATACAAACAGTCCGGCGACATTGAGTGCGGCAAAGAGGACGCTTGGTACCGTAATGTAATCCAGTAACTGATCAAATGTTCCGGTGATCAGCAGAACACAGGCCCAGATTGCGTGAAGCCAGATGGCATTTGAAGGCGTGCCAAATTTTGGGTGCACTTGGTTTGCGAATTGGGGCAACAAGTGGTCTTTTGCCATTGCATATATGACTCGGGGGCCTGTCAAAATAGTGGCTGACAGACAGCCTAGAACAGATACTGCAACTAGGCTGCCAACAATGGTGCCGATGGCCGGTGAGAATAGGGCGGATGAGACCGCTACGATGATGCGTGCTTTTCCTATTGCATGGGTGACAGGAAGTCCGTAAATGTACAGACCGGCCAATAGCATATATACGACTGTTACCAGGCTAGCACCCATGATCAGCGATTTCGGAATGACTTCTCGGGGATTTGTTACTTCTTGGGCCATGTAGACGGTGGCATCCCATCCCGAGTAAGTGTACATGATGGGGACTAATGCTAACGGGAGTGCGATCCATGAGGCTTGGGGCAATGGCGAGTGAATTGCAAAATGGGCCCAGTTGCCGGCGCCGATGCCAAATCCGGCTAAGACCAAGGTGGTGATTAACGTAAGTTTGAGAATCATAAACAGGTCTTGAAGTCCAGCGCCTTTAACCACGCCACGATGGTTGACATACGAGATGCTCAGTATCAGGCTAATGCCAATCACTTTGGCGATCCAGGGTGTGTCGATGCCTGCATACCTTGCAAATCCCATTGCCAAAAATGCTGCGGTACCGGGTATGGTAATCATGCTGGCAGAAAATCCCGACAAAAATCCCATCACTGGGCCCATTGCTTCGCGTAGGTAAATGTATCCTCCCCCGGCCCTTGGGAATCGTGTTGCCAGTTCGGCATAGGCGAGGCCTCCGGCGATCGATAATAGCCCCCCGAGCAGCCAGGCGGTCATGATCAGGCCCGGATGAGGTAGTGTTGTGGTGATTCGTCCTGCCGTTACAAAGATGCCGATGCCAATCATGTTACCGGCGACGAGTAATGTGCAGGATAGTAGGCCGAGTTTGCGTTGGAGCGTTTGCATGGGCTTAAGGGTATCGGTTGGAGGGCGTGAAAGTAAATCGATTTGATTGATCATTTGCCCAGTCAGCGGGTACTTTAGAGACCATTATGACAGTCACTATTTTGGACTATGGGGTTGGGAATTTGGGGAGCGTACGTAACGCTCTGAAATTTTTGGGGATTGAACCTGTGATTACTGCTGATCGAGACGTGATTGCGGCGACCACGGTTTTGGTAGTGCCTGGGCAGGGGGCTGCCGGGGATGCGATGGCGGCGCTGAGATCACAAAGTCTTGTACCTGTTGTCCAAGACTATATTCGGTCTGGACGTCCGTATTTGGGGATTTGTCTTGGATTTCAGCTTCTTTTTGATGTGACCGAGGAAGATGGGGGGACTCAAGGGTTAGGTATTTTTGGCGGCCAGGTGAAACGGTTCGATTCGGCGGTCGTCAAAGTGCCCCAAATGGGATGGAATCAATTGGATGTGGTCAATGACCCTTTGAATCTGACAGTTGGACTTGATCAGCCCCTTAATGGATATTTTGCTAATTCTTATTATGCCTTGCCTGACGACCCATCGATCGTATTTACCACGACGGAGTATGGCGTTCGATTCGCGTCGTCGATCCAAACCTCGACGGTGTTAGGGTGTCAGTTCCACCCTGAAAAAAGCGGGCCTGTGGGCTTGCACATTATGAAGGAATTTTTAAATCGCCATGCATACTCATATTAAAATTTTAGGTGCGCGTGTTCACAATCTAAAAAACGTATCGCTAACCTTGCCGCGAGATGCGTTAATTGTGTTTACGGGGTTGTCTGGGTCGGGCAAGTCGTCGTTGGCATTTGATACGATTTTTGCTGAAGGTCAACGCCGATACATGGAATCGTTATCGTCGTATGCCCGGCAGTTTTTGGATCAAATGGATAAACCCGATGTCGATGCGATCGAAGGGTTGTCCCCGGCCATTTCGATTGATCAAAAAACGACCTCTCAAAATCCCCGATCGACGGTAGGCACCATTACCGAAATTTATGACTATTTCCGACTACTTTTTTCCAGTATTGGGCGACCGTATTGCCCGAATTGCGGGGATTCAATTGCCGGGCAAAGTATCCAGGAGATGGTTCGCCGGATTATGACGTGGCCAGAAAATACGCCGGTGACCATCTTGTCCCCCGTGGTTCAGAGCCGGAAAGGGGAGCACAAAAGCCAACTTGAAACGCTCAAAAAAGAGGGGTTTACCCGTGTTCGAATTGATGGTGTGGTGACGCGATTGGACGAGGCCCCTGATCTCGATAAACAAAAGAAACATACCATTGAAATTGTGGTGGATCGGATTGCCGTTATACCTGAGAACGAGGCCCGGCTGTTTGAATCAATCGAGACGGCGGTTCGCCACGCGGATGGGTTGGTTTTGGTCGACACCGGGGACTCTGAAGTCTTGATGTCCGAAAAATTGTCTTGTCCCAAATGTGGCGTGAGTGTACCGGAAGTGAGTCCCCGCTTGTTTTCGTTTAATGCGCCGACGGGGGCCTGTCCAGAATGTAAGGGATTAGGGCATCGGTTGGATTTTGACCCCGAGTTGGTTGTGTCTGAACCTGATGCGCCATTGCGGTCGTGTGCCCCTAAAATTATGAATTTGGACGGCACTTATTATAGTGCGGCGGTTGCCGCTGCGGCGCGGCAACATGGGTTTGATCTGGATACGAAATACAGTGAGTTGACGGAAGTTCAGCGTAATATCTTTTTGTACGGCGCGACGAAAGCGATCGAGGATAATCCCTTTATTCATACCGAGGTGGGGGAGACGATTTATCGTCGCCGTAGTTGGGAGGGGGCGATAACGAACTTGCGGCGTCGGTATTTCCAGACCCAAAGCGAAGGTATGCGGGTGTTTTTCCAGAGTTACATGTCTGCAAAGCCGTGTCATGGGTGCCATGGTGCTCGGCTTCGACGGGAGGCTTTGTATTTTAAGGTGGGCGACCACACGATTCATGAGTTGACTGACAAGAGCATTGGGGATTTGTTGCAGTGGGTGACGCAACTCCAATTGACTCCGAAAGAACGGGACATTGTGTCCAAGGTGCATAAAGAAATCTCGGAACGGCTGCGTTTTTTAAATAACGTTGGATTGGATTATTTGTCGCTGGGGCGTAAGTCGGGGACATTGAGTGGGGGGGAGAGTCAACGTATTCGGTTGGCGACCCAGATTGGGTCAGGATTGACAGGGGTCTTATATGTTCTCGACGAACCCAGTATCGGGCTACACCAACGGGATAATCTGCGTCTGATTGAGGCGTTGGTTCGGTTGCGGGATCTCGGAAATACCCTCGTTGTGGTTGAGCATGACGAAGACATGATTCGCCATGCGGACTATATTGTGGATATTGGACCCGGCGCGGGACGGAATGGCGGGCAAATTGTTTTCGCGGGTACGTTGGACGAATTGTTGGTGTGTGAGACGTCCGAAACATCGGGTTATATCAGTGGTCGGACGTTGCTCCCTATTCCAATGAGACGGCCGTTGTCAGATCCTCCGCGTTACATGACGATTGTGGGAGCAAGCGAAAATAACCTCAAAAATATGACCGTTCAATTTCCGTTGGGACAGTTGATTTGTGTGACTGGGGTTTCGGGTTCCGGCAAAAGTACGCTTGTAAATGATATTTTGCACAATGCCTTGATGCGCCATTTTTATAAAAGCAAAGAAAAGCCCGGGCGTTTTGATCGTTTGGATGGACTGGAGCACCTGGATAAGGTGATTACTATCGATCAAAGCCCGATTGGGCGAACGCCGCGGTCTAACCCCGCTACATACACGGGACTATTTGGACCGATTCGAGAGTTGTTTGCAATTGCCCGAGAGGCCAAGATCCGGGGGTATGGGCCTGGACGTTTTAGTTTCAACGTTAAGGGGGGGCGTTGCGAGGCTTGCGAAGGCGACGGGGTTGTCAAAATAGAAATGCACTTTTTGTCGGATGTTTACGTGATGTGTGAGGTGTGTAAGGGGAAGAGATATAACGACCAGACCTTAGAAGTCCGTTATAAAGGCCAAAGTATTTCGGATGTTCTGATGATGACGGTGGACGATGCTTTGGAGCTATTCGCAGCAGTGCCGGCGATTATGTCCAAGTTGAAAACCTTGCAAGAAGTGGGATTGGGTTACATTCAATTGGGTCAAAACGCTACGACGTTGAGTGGGGGGGAAGCTCAGCGGATCAAATTGGCTAAGGAATTAAGTAAACGAAGCACCGGAAAGACGGTGTATTTGTTGGATGAACCGACGACCGGGCTTCATTTTTCGGATGTTGGCCATCTATTAACCGTGATTAATCGCTTGGTGGATTCTGGAAATACGGTCATCGTGATCGAGCATAATTTGGATGTTATTAAAGCGGCGGATCATATTATTGATTTGGGGCCTGACGGGGGTATTGGCGGGGGGCAAATTGTGGCGACGGGAACGCCCGAGCAAGTTGCTCAGGTTTCGGGCTCATATACCGGTCAGTTTTTAAAGGAAATTTTGCAACGAAAGGCCGTGGGTTATGTACATCATTAAGGGTAAACACGCTGTATTAGAGGCGCTTAAAACAGGCCAGTCTGTTGATTCGATTCGGGTTGCGACTTCCGCACAGCATCATCCGGATATACGGATTATTATGCAAATGGCGCGGGATGCGGGGGTTCGTACATCGATGGTGACCGTGGCCGAGCTTGATAAGCAAGTTGGAGAGGGGAATACACAAGGGGTCATGGCCTATGTGCATTCTCGTAAACCTATAACGGTGGATGAGTTGATTGCCAAAGAGTATCCGATGATCCTGGCGGTAGACCATTTGGAAGACCCCTTTAATTTTGGTGCGATTTTGCGGAGTGCGGAATTGTTTGGCATTCAGGGGGTTATTTTCCCAAAAGACCGAAACACAACTTTGACAGCGGGTGTATTAAAAGCGGCATCAGGGGCCATTAATTACATTGATTTGGTAAAGGTTGCCAACGTTGGAAATGCGTTGGATCGACTTAAGTCCAAAGGGTATTGGATTGTGTCAACGGACGTGGAATATGGCGTGCCATTACCCGAGTTTCAGCCCAATTTTCCGGTCGTATTGGTTGTCGGCAACGAGGGAAAAGGGGTCTCAATGCGGGTTAAAAAATTGGCAGATCAGTTGCTCCATATTCCGACGGTTGGGCAATTGGAATCGCTTAACGTATCGGTGGCCACAGGCATCATTTTGTATCATTTATCTCAGTTTCGATGACAAATCCGGACTTTTTTGTTTTTACCCAGCGGCATTATGACATCATTGTTAAGCAAGCCGTTGATAACTTGCCCCAGGAGTCGGGGGGCTTTCTAGGGGGTAAAGACAACGTGGTGATGGGGATTTTGCCCGCCCACAATCAGTATTTGTATAATCGGACTGATACCTTCGCGGTGACAGCGGAGGATATGCAACGGGCGTTTGATTTTTTTGCGAAGAACGGGCTGTCTTATTTTGGGTTATATCATTCGCATCCCAAGGGAATTGCGTATCCCTCGCCCGAGGATATTAAGACGGGACAGCGGTATCACTTTATTATTAGCCTTCGTAATCCAAAGGCGCCCGTTTTGGCGGCTTTTGAAATTATTGATCGGCAACCCCATCAAATTCCAATCCGGATCGAATCGGATTCGAAGTATTCGGTGAAAGATTTGGCTGCAAAATCGACCGACAAAAAGCCGGTTGTTCCGGGGTCGAGCACCGTCGAAGACGCACTCCGAATGGGGGCTGCGTTAGACCGTTGGCGGCAAGAGAAGTCGCCAGAATATCGAAAGTTGCCCCCTCAAAAACCAGGTTCTGATTTTAGTACCCTTGCCTAAGTCTCGGTAGAAGGTTAATTTTGGGGCATTCCAGCTCAAGGAGAGACTTGATGTCGATGCGAACCCAATCACCAATATCCATGAATCTCGATGCCGGGACACACTCGTTTTGTCGATGTGGCGAGTCTCAGCGCTTTCCATTGTGTGATGGTAGCCATCAAGTTACGGATGAAGCGCCAAAACGATTTACTCTCGACTATTCCCAGCCGGTGGTGTTGTGTGGGTGTGGGGCGACTGTGAGTGCACCTTATTGTGATGGTAGCCATCGTAAAAAGGCCCGTTTGGCCTCACTGTAATGTCCCGATCTCGACATCCGTTAAATGTGATTTTGGTGGGGATGCCTGGTAGTGGGAAAACTACCGTCGGGGTCAATTTAAGCAGACGGATTCACAAACGGTTTGTGGATACAGATCGTCTGTTGGTTGCGCACTTTGGAGTTCCTATTGCGGAGGTGTTTGCGACTCAAGGCGAGGCGGTATTTCGTGATGCGGAAAGTGCATTGTGCGAGAAGCTATTGACCTATCGGCATTCTGTGATTTCGACTGGTGGGGGGATTATCCTTCGTCCGATTAATCGGACCCTATTGCGTGCTTGTGGGAAAGTGGTCTACTTGGCACCGACTATCGAAATGTTGTGGAGCCGGTTGCGAAATGACCGCCAGCGTCCCTTGCTCAAAACCGAAAATCCTCGCGCGACTCTAGAGCAGTTATTTAAAGACCGTGATCCAATTTACCGAGATACCGCGCATTTGGTGGTGCCTATTGACGATCAAACGCCGTTGGAAGTGGCGGAACTCATTCAACGGCGCTTGTTTGCGTTATAAATCCGTGTAAACTGAAATGAAATATCTATTGGAGGGTTCCTGAGCTATGTTGCATTTATCGGAGTCTGACACAATCGCGTTGTTTTCGATGGATGAAGCCCTTGCTGTGGTTGAATCGGCAACTCGAGAATATGGTATTGGCGACGCGACGATGCCATCCAAAGTCTATTTGGATATTCCGGGACAAACGGGAGATTTCCGTGCGATGCCCGCATATAGCAAACAATTGCAAGTGGCTGGGGTGAAATGGGTGAATTCGCATCCCGATAATCGGTTACTGGGGTTGCCAACCGTTCGTGCCATGATATTCCTGAATGATCCGGGGACTGCCGCGCCATTGGCCTTGATCGATGGGACTCGAATCACCAGCATGCGGACCGGAGCCATTGGCGGGATTGCCGTGAAATATTTGGCACGGCCTAATGCTAGCCGAGTAGGATTCGTAGGATCTGGGGTACAGGCCTATTTCCAGGCGCTGGCAATCTGTAAGGTAAGGGCGATTTCAGAGATTCGTATTTATGACCCATCACGGGAGGTGCAGGGGCGATTTGCGAAGGAGCTTCGCGAGTTTTTTACCGGCAAAATTGTAGAGTGTAATATGGTTAGTGCGTGTGTGACTGACATGGATATCGTGGTGACAACAACGCCCTCTCGAACGCCTGTGGTTGAAATGGGGTGGTTGGCACCCGGTGTTCATATTAATGCCATTGGGGCAGATGCACCCGGAAAACAGGAATTGGATCCGATGATTTTGGCGAAGGGGCGTATCATCGTGGATGATGTCTCGCAGGCCTCACATTCCGGCGAAATTAATGTTCCGTTGCATTCTGGGGTATTGTCCAAGCGAAATGTTCAATTATCGATCGCAGATGTTGTCAGCGGCAAAAAGAAGGGCCGGTTGTCCCGAAACCAGTGGACGATCTTCGATTCGACAGGGTTGGGCATTCACGACATCGCATCTGCGGGCTATATTTACCATAAGGCGAGGGATCTGAAGGTTGGCACTGCGATTGTCATATCGTAGAGATCGGCTTGGGTGGGGTGTTGGGGGCGCTTTTTGAAACAAAGTTGGTTATATATTTCCGTTAGTCGGACACTTTTGTAATTTTCGCGGATACCCTCTTGAACCGGAGTGATACGGATGCCTCAACCTGATCTTGATCTGTTCGGTATTGATTCTAATTTCCCCCCTAAAGCCAATATTCCTTTATTTAGAGAAAAGTTGGCGACGTTAAATGCGGTGACATTGGCCGCCGCTGAGTTGCAAGTGACCGAGCAATTTGTGACCCATTTGCTGGAATTGTTTGGCAATGTCTTGGACTATATTGATGTTCTTGAGCAGGATGTATTTGATTTGAAGGTGGTGTTGTCGACCACCGTTCAGCATAGTACCGCGATCGAAAATGACTTGAGTAACCAAACGGAACAAATTAGTAATAAATCCCAAAAATTTGAGTTTATCGTTAATAGTTCGGCAGACTGGATGGCGTTGGTCAATCGTCACTATATTTATGAAGCCGTCAATGAATCGATGGCCGCAATGTTTGGTAAAATGGTTGATCAATTGCTGGGGCGGTCTGCTGAAAAAATTTGGGGCAGTGATTTTTTTGAAGCCCATGTTCGGGGGTCGATAGATTCTTGTTTTGATGGCAATGAAATTCAAGAGCATTTGATGTGTCAATTGCCGAAGCAGCCTGAGCGGTGGTGTGAATTTACCTATACGCCATTTCGGGATGTTTCAGGTGAAATTACCCATGTGGTTTGTATTGCACGAGACATTTCGGCACGTCGGCGTGCGGAAAATTTATTGCGCGAACATACCTTGTATTTGGATAAGGTGAATGATGCGATCATCGTCATCGGATTTGATCAAAAAGTGTATTACTGCAATAAGAGTGCGGAACGTATTTATGGCTGGAAGCGAGAACAAGTTATTGATAAACGGCGTGTGGACACGATTCTATCGAATCCAGAGAAATTGGAAGGTATTTTAGAAACCGTTAGGGCTACGGGTGAATGGCGCGGCGAAATGCTCCATTGTTCGAAGGCCCGTAAGGAAATTGCTGTGGATAGCAATTGGATATTGATCAATAGCCGTGAGAATGAGCAGTTTGTGGTGATTACAAATACTGATATTACCGAAAAAAAATTGTTGGAACAGCAATTTTTGCGCATTCAGCGAATGGAGGGGATCGGGTCGGTTGCCAGCGGGATTGCTCATGATTTAAATAATGTCTTGTCTGCCTTGTTTATGTCGATTCGGTTGCTCAAACCCAAGTGTACCGACGATAAAAGTGTTCAAATATTAGATCTGTTGGATAATTCCGCAAAGCGTGGGGTGAATTTGGTTCGTCAGATTTTGGAATTTGCAAGGGGAATCGATGGGAATGAATTGGTGATCCCGATACCCAAAATCTTGACCGAGATTCAAGAATTTATTCAGTCGACCTTTCCCAAAGAAATTAATGTGGTGTGCCAAATTCCAGCGGATTTGTGGCAAGTGGTTGGGAATCCGACGCAGCTCCATCAAGTCATTTTAAATTTATGTTTAAATGCTAAGGACGCGATGACATCTGGGGGCACTTTGTATCTGGGTGCGGAGACGATTGTGGTGCGGGAAAGACGTCGTCAGGATGCGTCTCCGGTCATTCCTAATGGGAATTATGTCTTATTGATTGTTAAGGATACGGGTATCGGGATTGCAAAGTCGGTGTTGGCGAAGATTTTTGACCCGTTTTTTACCACCAAAGAAAAAGGAAAAGGCACTGGGTTAGGGTTGTCTACGGTTCAGACCATTGTTAAAAATCATGGTGGGTATATGGAGGTTAAGAGTCGCTTAAATCGGGGCACCGAATTTAGAATTTACCTTCCTGCGACCTCCCATTCGACAACTGCAGCAGTAAATGACGAACAATTAAATTTTAATTCGATGCGGACGTATGGTCAGTGGCGTTAAGGGGGCGCCGAGTTAAAATGGACCATTTGCGGCCTATGCGGAAACTCGACTATACCGCTCCGCACTTGCTCCGCTCCGTGATAGTCTTCGCTCCCGCCTAGTCCACAACTCGCCTCATTTTAATCGGCGCCGTATTGCGCGAACTATTGAGAATTTGGTGATTTTACGTCTTGCCACTCTCTCCACGCCGACACAACCGTTTCTTTTACATTAGATGCCGGAGGTTCCGTTGTTTCCAAGTAAATCCGTACCGCGTTGAGTCGATCGGATAGCATGGCTTGCGGCCGTTCGGTAAATGTAACAAATCCGTCTAGCGATGGCATGAGTCGTTCGCCGGATATAAGTGTTCCAGTTGTGATTTCAACGGGGTGGGGTGTGTAGCCTCCGGTAAGGGGGTCATAAGTGTAATGGCGTAGAATCTTGTCCTGATAGCGGGCAAATAATCGGACAGAATCAATAAAATAATTCACCTCATCATCTATAAGCAGCGGGCTTAATGTGACTCGGCTCCAACCCGGCCTCGTCATGGTCGATTTCCGGTTGTCTCGGAATCCCAGCAAGTGCTGATCCATCTTATCCATTTCCGAAGGGGAGAAGCCAAATAATGCGTGTCCGTATGGGCCGGCGCAGTTGCAACCCGATCGGCTCGTAATTCCAAAAAACTGCTCGAGTCCCAACGTGACTAATGCCGGGGGTGTTTGGAACCATTCGTCGGCTTCTTGGAACGATATGACCAAGGGTAAGGTATTCCCCCTCTGTTCTAGAGACGGTCCTAATACTGTGATCATTGACGATGCGGTGTGATAGTTATGTAACTCCGAATACGCTTTTTGAGTATATTTCTTTTCGACACTATGGATTGTCTGAGTTCCGATCCATTCTTTAAAGTGGATACCGAGCCAGGTGTTAAATACCCCTAATACGTTGGGGGAACCCGAATTGTGGAGATCGATGGCTTCTTCGTCGTGGCTGTGCCAACGAACGCCCTTCTCAGTCACATCGTAGACGTGTTCGACCGATCCGCCGCCTTTATTTACTGGAGATTTTCCGGTTAGGCGCTTTGTAATCATCAAGACCGATACCCCTTGTTGCCCACCGTCAAGTTTGTAGGGCGAAAATGCAATGCCATCGATTAATGGTGTTTGGCGTTCGTTGTCTCGGAATAATGTTGATAAATTAATGTCGCCGTGGGGGGCGTAGGCCGCCAGGTCGAGAGAAATGAAAAGTCGATCCTTGAAAGATGGCTGTTCGCTAACAAATTGAGTGACTACTGATTCAAGTGTCGAAATGTCCGTTTTTAAACTTGTGACATTGGATTGCATCGATACCGAAATCACGATGAACGGTTTGTTTTCGTCTGCTTGATTCTTTAAGAATTCAGCTAGTTTTTCCCATGAAACTTCCCCGGTTGCTTTAAGGGGTACCTGAAATACAGATTGGGTCCAATCTAAAAATGGGAGGGAATTGGAATGGTGTTCAATTTCACTTACGGCCACTGCTCCGTCTTTAAATGTAACGGTATCTCCACAAATTGCCGGAATTGCACGGCGGATATGGTCCAAATAAGACTGAAACGCCCCGGTAAATCCGACCCCTCTCATTAGCGTGTCATAATGGTGTAAATTTGCCCCAAAATGGGTTGCGATTCCGCCTAACGCTGCGGTTAATAGTTGGGTGCTCCACTGTGCATATTTTGATTGTCCGTGAGTATTTCCAACAAAGCGGCGCACGATCGAGGAAGCTTCATCTGCAATTTTCAGTGGATTCCCATACGCATTCAGATCCATGTATACCGTAGGAACCAAGCCAAACGGGGTGTGGATTGCGGTTGATCCCCTAACCGATTCGTTACGAAGCAGCTCTAAACGATCGTATCCGGAGGTCACTGAAGGCCAAGTTGGTCGCAGCAACGATACGATGTTGTCGGTGTAGCCAGAAATTTCTGATGTGGGGGGCATCTTTAAAGACTCAATATAACGAGCTTGGATCCCAGTTGACGGCGAGAAGTCCGTTGGAGAATAGGCCCCCCGTCGAATCCAACCTTCTAAAGGTCGATAACTTGCGCCTCCGGGAGTAACCGTAAATTTCTGTTTGAATAGTCGAGTTCTGATATCTTGGCTTGAATCACGGGCAGATCCGAGGTGTTCAACGATCAGCTTCGATTGTCGAAAATACACGGCGGCTACTATAGGATTCATGTTGAGGGAGGTTGGTATTTTGCCGTCGCATATCGGATGAGGCCCGATTAGTCCGACAAATTGAATTTGTCTCGTGTTATGGGCTTTAGATAAACGCTGAAGATCCTGTGCGAGTCGCTCGGGTAGATTGCCATTTGAAAGTATAGAACTGTCCGGGGGCGATTTTGGGGTAAGTGATTTGAATTGAGAAAATCCGAATTGAACCCAGTCGGATACTGCGGGTGGTGTGGCTGTTACGCTAACTACACGATGCAAGAAACGCTGAATACGCATATATTTAAATCTTCCTGATGATTTGATAAACTTCTGGCGTATTTTACCTTCAGGGCGTTTTTTTCTTTTAAGTGCTTTTCAAGATGACGTGGGCGCCGGCGGTGAGACACGTTGCGATCAGATCTGGTGCGGTCATTCCGGTGACCATGATGAGTGGCATTTTCGGGCAAATATCCTTCAGATCTTTGACGAGTTGGTCACCTGAGACGTCGGGCAATCCGATGTCCAGAAGGGCCAGATCAAACCTTGCGCCACCTTCGATGGTCATGATTGCGGCTTCTGCTGAGGTGACGGAGGTGACGGCAAACTCTCGTGATAAAATCTTGGTTAGAATTTGATTGAGTAGGGGTTCGTCTTCGACAATCAAACAGGTGGGGCGATGGGATATGACGGTGGCGGCTGCGGCTAATGTATTGGATTCGACGAGCTCAATGAGGGCGTCGATGGGTAGGGCGGTTGCGTCAGTTTCAGGAAAAAATAGTCGGATTTCACTCGGCAGAAGAGTGGCCATGGATTGCCGACGAGCGTCCAGCAATGTTCTAAATGCAGTCAATCGTCTCAATAAACTGGTGTCTGATACAATTTCCAACTGTCGCTGGAGGTGGCTTATGAGTGTCAGATGGTCGATGCCGTGGTCGGTCGCTACCAGGATATCGCATTCGGCATTGTCACGTGAGACCACCCTGCATATTCCGGCTTTGACGGCATCAATAATACCGACCGAGTCTTGTCCGTCCATGATCCCGATTTGGTAGAGCATCGGACTGAGATGTCTAATTTGGCGCGAACATTCCGCTAGGGTAATATCAGGCAGTCGATCATCGATGATGACAATGGTGTCTTGGTTGGGGTAGGTTGTCAGGTACTCTATTAACTCGGTACCGCTTAGAAAGGGTTGAACACATAATCGACTCCGTAGTCCGACCGAGATGGATTCCGATAGTGCGGGAACCGAACATGCGAGTAAAATCGATTCAACCATAGATGTGAGTACCTAAATCGAATCAATCGTCGCCAAATCGATGGCAACCGTGATGGTGATTTCGTAATCTTCTGGTGCGTCAATTTTAGGGTGAATGAGAAGCCCCAGCTGGGCGTCGTAGTCTTTGATAATGGAGAGTAACCCGAGTCCTGATATCCCGGATTGATTTGCGGCAGTTTCGAGCTGTTCGAAAAATAGGGTCTCTGCATCAGTATGGTCGAGCTTGAACGCAAATTCGTTCAGTTTTGCTGCATTGGCGTGTGTGGTGGTGTTGATGGTTTCGACATAAATCGTATTGTTGGCATGTCGAAGCGATAAAGTGACCAACTTATTTTTGTCGTTCGAGAATTTTACGGCGTTTTCTAACAGCTCATTAATTATCGTTGATAAGATCGAAAATGCTTTTTTTGGATCTCTGAAGCAAAATGAATGGTAATTGGCCAAGAAGTCCGAGACGAGTCCACAGCGACGCCATTGTGATACCAGTTCTAAGGGAACGACAAAATCGATACTGAAGTCTGCCCCCCAGGTTTGTTGTAAATTAGTGTCTAATAAAATTCCGTATCGTGTTTGTATTGGCATTCGTCACGTAAATGTAATTTCTAGTTTAGGCCAGAGTCGTTTGAGCGATACGATGCTTTTTTTCTGCCAGGGAACTTCCTCCTTGGCGATAATCAAAAACGGAGCATCGTGACTTCGAGCGACGATAATTAATCGGGCCAGGGCAGTAATACCCGAACTATTTAGAAATGAAACATTTTGGATGTCCATTGTCATGCTGGCGCCAGTCGAAATTTTGTCTCGGATAGGTGCAAATAGTTCGTCATATATGTTGGGGGACTGAAGCCTCAATACTCCGGACAGTGTGACTTTGTCGGGCGAATCAAAGTGAATTTTGTAGTCGTCGTTATCCATGATAATGGTGCACCTCGCTGAGATTTATCGTTGCATTAATTGAAATTTGAAATGGTGTTAGTTGATCTGATGTGGAGCGAATTTGGCAGCCCAACGTGACCGGGTAGTCGTGTATGACCCCCAATAACCCCATTTTTGAATGATGATCGGTCGTAGTTGCCGACTTTTCGAGTTGCAAAAAATAAAGTTCATCAATGTCTTGGGTTTCGATGGCTTTGAAATAAGAGTCCATGCTATTGGCGTCTTCAAATTTGGCCCAATTTTTGATTTCGCAGTGGACCGTGTCGTTTTGTACCGAAAGGGCTACATCGATTGGGGCCTCGTCTGTGGCCGAATATTTAATTGCGTTTTCTAACAACTCATTAATGACGGTCGATATAATCGTGGTGGCACGGGGCTGAAATGATGCCGCAGATTGGGCCAAAAAATCGGCGGTCATGCCGCACCGTTTCCAGTGTTGGCGCAAATCACCTGGGAGCATTGACATCCGAATTGGTGCTGCATTCGTTACTGTTGTCTCAATGATCATTGACCGATTCCCGCTAGATCGGACAATACGGCAGCTGCTTCGTTGATATAGATGTCCTTGGGGAGGTGTTTGAGCCACTCTTTATATTCCGAGGCACGCTCTGGTTCCAAATGCTCGAACCAAGCCGTATCTGGGATGACTGCTTCAAGGGAGCTGTTTTGGACTTTAATTTGATCTAACGCGGCTGACTCTTGTTTGGATTCTTTTTGGGATTCGACCGCCTTCGTCAGGCTTAAAGGGTAGGTCGAGTTTTTGCGCCTTGCTTTTAGCTTTTTGACTAAATCTGCGATGGCAATAAAATTAGCGTCGGCCTTGGTCCTGGCAATGGATTTTTGTTTGATTGAATCCGGTAGAATCTGGTTATTCCATTTATTAATCGGCGCGGACGACGTGGTGCTCCACGAAAGGGGATATCCCTGAGATTGTTCGCCGATATCCAGGTAGTCGTTGACATCTGGCAAGACGATATCGGGTTCGACGCCCTTGAATTGGGTCGATCCACCGGTGATTCGAAAATATTTCTGATTAGTGACTTTGACCGATCCAGTGCCCAATGGGATGCCCCGTGCCGCCGTGGGCCACAGACTGTCGAGGTTTAGGACGGTTTGAACGGTTCCTTTTCCATAGGTATGCGCGCCGCCGATCACAATGGCACGTCCGTAATCTTGAAGTGCGGCGGACACAATTTCTGCGGCCGATGCACTGAACGCGTTTACGAGGACCACAAGTTCGCCATCGAATGTAATGCTCGGGTCCTGATCTTCGTAAGCATAGCCCTTATTGTTACGATCCCGGACTTGTACAACTGGCCCGTAATTGATAAACAGTCCGGCAACTTTAACGGCGTCATCTAATGCGCCACCGCCGTTGTTTCGTAGGTCCAAAATGACGGACGTTGCGCCTGCTTTTTTAAGTCGAATCAATTCGTTTCTTAAGTCATCGCTTGCGTTGTGGGCTTTGGAATTCGAGAAATCTCGATAAAAGCTGGGTAGAATAATATATCCGATTTTCTGGTTCTTTGGCCCGTTAATTAACGCTGATTTGGCGTAGGACTCTTCGAGAACAACAACGTCGCGGATGATCGGAATTAATACGATTTTTCCTTCGGGTTTTTTGACGGTGAGGGTGACCTTTGTGCCCTTGCTCCCACGGATTAATCGAACGGCATCTTGGACTCGAGCTCCCACAATATCGACAGGTTCACCGTCTCCTTGTGCAACTTTGATAATGGCGTCTTGGGCTTTGAGTTCTTTTTGTCGCCATGCGGGCCCTCCCGGGACAATTCGGGTGACTTTGATGTAGCCGTCGGCTTCTTGTAAGACGGCTCCAATTCCTTCTAGCGATCCCTTTATGTTGATGTCAAAATCGTCTTTTTGTTGTGGGGCAAGATACGATGTGTGGGGGTCGTTGGCGTTGGCAACACAGTCAATGAATGCATCAATGCGTTCATTGTCTGTTTCTTTCATGAGGCGATCGAAGTAAGAGTCCATGTTTTTTTCAACTTTGGTCCGGGCTGCTTTTTCAAATTCCGGATTCGGGGTTTGAAGGGCTGCTTTTGCCTCGTTTGAAGTCCCGCTTTCAGCGTCGGAAATATAGGTTGTCAAAATTTGATATTTGATGAATTTTCGCCAATCGTCTTTCCATTCGGTTTTGTTGGATGCGAATTTTCGTTGGTCCCAATCGGTTTCAAACGATTCGTCGATGCTCAGATCTTGCGACTGCTTAATTAGCTCTTTATACACTGCTTTTGATTCGTTAACGCGTTGTTTGAGTAGTTGACTTGCCAGGGATACAAACTCGAGATTTCCCGATTTCATGTCGTCATCTAGGCGTGTTTCGAATCGTTTGAGTTGATCGATATCCTCTTGCAATAAAAATCGTTTCCCGGGATCAATTCTCTTGAGATATAGCGAGTAGATACGTTTTGAGTAATCGTCGTCAATCGATTGCGGGGCAAAGTGGTACTTTTGAATGGTTTGGACGACTGATCTTAATGTGTCGGAGGGGCCGTTTTCACTCCCGACGTAGAAAAAGACTGCAATGCCGATTAGAGCCAGTAGTCCAAATAGCGGGAGCGGTTTGCGCTTAAAGGTCATGCGGATTAGCGTAGCATACGCCGTCTTAATTGGGGAGAACAAAACACACTCCTTTAAATTTACGCCAAGTCAAAAAATAAGAGCTGACAAGTTTCAAGCGCGGTTATCGAAATGGGGTCTTCACTGATTCGGGCGGCGTCGCCCGTGCCGATCATTTCTCCATTAATTACGGCTGCTCCTGAAACGACGTGGAGAAATCCATGACGTTTTGGCGCCAGCACGTAGGCGAGCGTCTTGCCTTCATCTAATTTTGCTCCCAGTAATAGGGCATCTTGGTTGATCGTGAGTGAATTGTGTTGACCGTCCGGTGATACGTAGGTTGTCCATTGGTTGGGTTGTGATGCGCTGAGAAATTCTTGTTGTTGATAGCTGGGGGGTGTGTTTTGGGTTTTGGGAAAAATCCAAATTTGGAATAAATGGACGACTTCGTCTGCCGAGGGATTCATTTCACTATGAGTAATACCAGATCCAGCACTCATTACCTGCACTTCTCCGGGACGGATCTGAGCTGTATTTCCCATGCTATCTTTATGCTCGAGTACGCCGGAAACAACCACCGTTATGATTTCCATATTGTCGTGGCCGTGGGTTGGAAAGCCACTGCTAGGTCCGATAAAGTCTTCGTTAAATACCCGAAGTTGTCGAAAGTGGATATGCGCGGGTTCGTAATACCCCGCAAATGAAAAGGTGTGATACGACTGGAGCCAACCATGGTCCGCGTGGCCGCGATGATTATGTTTTCGTAGGGTAATCACTGGCAATCCTCCTCAAGGTTGTCGTTTGAATTGTCCGTTGGTTATGATTCTATGGTTCATCGGTGAATTAGGCTGCCATCATACCGCTCTGAGTCCCGTATTAGAAGTAGGGGTGGGAATATTTAAGTAAGGGGCATGTATGAAAATTCATTCGATGTCGTTGCGAAACTGGGTTGGGGTTGCGGTGATTCTGTTAGTAGGGGTGGGGCTTGGTGGATGTGGCACGGCAAGTTCTGGAGGGGCGTCTAGCTATACGCAACAAACTGTATCCGGGACTCTGTCAGATACTGGCCTCTCTGGCGGGCGCTTTCATGTGTTAACGGATGCCTCCAATTATATGGTGTGGTTTCAAAATGTCGGGAGTCAACGGGTTTATTTTGCCAATGTAAATGCCGATGGTACCTTTTCGATGACGGTCGAAACGACAGTGGATCAGTCTAAGGGTGATCGGTTTGTTGCGTTGATCGTAAAAAAAGATCCATTGAGTGTTGTTGGGACTTTAACGGGGCCCCATGACGCAAGTGCGAATTCTGCAGTAACGGGGTTGGTCATTTCCGGTGCGGTTTCTGGGCTCCAAATTGGATTGGATCGGGACAAATATAATGCGGTGGTCTCCTCAAATAGTTCCAATTTTTCGTTGGATTCTGAACTGAAAACGAGATTGGCCTCTGGGCGACCGGTGGGACAAGGCAACTCCGGGAAGGGGGGTGATAGTGTGACCTCGAATCTGAATGTTAAAAATTTATTGGACCAAGACGAAGATGGATTGCCGGATATCGTGGATTCAATGAATGATGGCGCGGTATTAGATAATCGTGTGACGGACAATAATATTGAAGGCGCTAAGTGGTCTGATTCCGTTCGTAGTGTGGTCATGTTTGTCAATTTGAAGGTGCAAAAGGAATCCCAGGGATCGAGTACAATGGTTACGGATAATTCCTTGGTGATTATCCAGGTGAACCCTCGAAACGCATCCGCGATTCAGTCAGTGGTGGCATTTTCGGTCAATTCGAATTATTCATCGGCCACAGTTGACGATTTACCGGGAGGCTACACGGCCGTTGATAAATGGCCAGCCAGGGGGACTTCTTGGACCTCGGAGAGCAAGAAGCTCTACAAAGTGACATATAACGGCAATACCTTGTGGAAGGTTGCGTTGAAACCTGGAAACAATGCATTTAAGCCCGGAGATTTGGTGCTGTTGAAAGTGACGTTGAACTCAGGAAAAGAAGAGTATTATCTAACCGGTATCAATTTTAAATTTCAAAGTTTGCCGACGATTACCACTACACCTTGGTTGAGTGGTAGTGGGACAAACGCAAGTCCGTATCAAATTGGGTCGACGGGAAATGTGACATTGACCTGGTCGGCGCCGACCGACGAATTAGGGGCAGCGTTGACCGGAATTGGGTATTCCTTCGAGGTGTTTTATTACGATTCGTCTGGTAATCCGATTGGAGAGCGGCAACTCATTCCGATCGGTACCGGAACCACTGGGGTTTTGACGTCTTCGGTTATTGATCTGTACAGTTCCAGTTCTCCAGCGCCCGCAAGTATCCAAGTGGATGTGACTGCGAGATACCCGTTCGGGGATAATTCGGCCAATATTATTAAATTGAAACGGACAAATTGGTGAAATTAACCCATTGGATTCATGCGATGCGATTGAGAACCCTGCCAGCGGCAGGGGCTCCCCTTATTTTGGGAGGCGTCTTGGCCTACTTGGATCATGGATTTTCGCCGCTGATTATGGCCTATACGGTCGTGAGTGCGTTGGCAATCCAAATTGGTACCAACTTGGCCAATGACTATTTTGATTGGAAGAATGGGGCGGATACCGACAAACGTCTAGGTCCGGTTCGGGTGACTCAAGCGGGGTTAATTCGGTCGTCTCATGTGTGGTGGGGAATGACTGTTAGTTTTGCAGTTGCGACAGTAGCGGGGGGGGCGTTAATGCTCCGAGGGGGATGGCCGATTGTTGGAATTGGGGGTGTCTCGATTGCAATGGGAGTATTGTATACCGGTGGGCCAAGGCCGTTAGGATATATGGGTTTGGGGGATTTACTTGTATTGGTATTTTTTGGGCCTGTTGCAACGGCGGGGACTTACTATGTAAACACGTTGTCACTGCAGTGGACTCCGATCGTGTTGGGCACAGCCTTGGGATTAATTTCAACCGCCATTATCGTCATAAATAATCTGAGGGACATTGACGAAGATCGGACAACAGGGAAGACCACTTTGGCGGTCCGATTTGGTGCCCGATTTGCGCGTTGGGAATATGCGTTATGTATGATTGGCGGGTGTGTGATTGCTGGGGGATGGTCCGTCTTGAGCGGGCGGCCATGGGGGGGTGTTGCGGCGGGCGTTGTCGGTGCGGTTGCGATCCGGTTGATTCGCCGACTGTGGCCATTGAATGGGCGAGAATTGGACCCGTTGCTCGGACAAACGGGACGGTTGTTGTTGGCCCTCAGTTTGGGGGTGAGCTTGGGATGGGTTATCGGATAAACGGATGCTGACCTCCGATTTTGAACGTGCAATTGCGAACGGCTTGGCGGCAGAGATGCCGATGCGTTATGCGCCGGCGTATGAGCGTGCCGAGTGGTTACGCGCGATGGCGAGATGGATTGAGCAACGCCACAATCAGTTTGCAGAGGCGGTTACCAACGATATTGGGAAGACCATTCGCGAAAGTCGGGCCGAAGTGGCCCGTGCCATTGATACGCTGACTATTGCATCCGAAGAGGCCTTTAGAGTGGGTGGGGACACGATCCCGATGGATCGGACAGCTCGAGGTGTTGGGGTATTGGGGATGACTCGGCGGTTCCCTATTGGGCTTTGCGGGTTCGTTGCGCCGTTTAATTTTCCGCTCAACTTGGCGGTTCATAAAATTGGGCCTGCGTTGGCCGTCGGTAATCCATTTGTTCTCAAGATGCCATCGGTCGCCGTTGAAACGACGGCACTGTTGGCTGATTGTTTGAGTTCGTTCTCTTTACCCAAGGGGGGGGCAGCTGTTGCGAACGGCAGTCGTGAAGCGGCGGATATCTTAGTGACCGATCCTCGAATCAAATTGTTGAGCTTTACCGGGTCGCCGGAGGTGGGATGGGCAATGAAGGCCAGGGCCGGAAAAAAGCAGGTTGTTTTGGAACTGGGGGGGAATGCCGCCGTAATTGTCGAAGATACCGCAAATTTGGATGAGGTTGCGGCTAAAATTGTTGCGGGGGCCTTTGGGCAGGCGGGTCAGAGCTGCATTAGTGTTCAACGGATTTTGGTGAAAGATGCGTTATTTGATCTCCTGTGTGAACGACTGGTTGCCGGTGCGAAGGCGTTGAGCCTGGGGGATCCGATGCTGGAATCAACGGATCTGGGGCCGCTGGTTTCGGAATCTGCCGCGATGCGAGTGGCGGCCTGGGTGGAGCAGGCTGTGGGAGCTGGCGGTCGGCTTTTGACTGGTGGACGTCGTGACGGGGCGTTTGTGACGCCAACCCTATTAACGGAAGTTCCTGTCGGCCTGCCAATTGTTGCAGACGAAGTGTTTGGCCCGGTAGCTGTGATATCAAGATATCGTGATTTTTCTGACGCGCTTCGGGAGGTGAACGCATCTCGATTTGGTCTTCAAACGGGGATTTTTACTCGTGATTACGGTCATATAATGCGGGCGTTTGAGACATTGAACGTTGGTGGGGTTATTGTCGGAAATGTACCTGGATTTCGGTTGGATCATACCCCTTACGGGGGGATTAAAGAGAGTGGATTGGGGCGCGAAGGTGTTCGATCTGCGATTGCGCATATGACAGAAGAAAAATTGCTGGTTCTCTGCCAATGACACAATTGTCCGTTCATAATCTAAGTGCGTCACGTGGAGCAAAGCTGCTGTTCGAAAATCTCAATTTTTCGATTGATAGTGGCGACAAAATTGCATTAATTGGTGTTAATGGGTGTGGTAAGAGTACTTTGTTGAAGGAGCTTTGCGATGCCATTGCGCAGCCAAACCAACATATATCGGTTGCACCCGGGTTGGCGGTTGCAATGTTAGAGCAAATGCCCGTGTTTTCGCCGTCAGATACGATTGCTCAGCATTTGTTCAGAGGCGAATCCGGTGTTGCGCAAGTATTGCGAGAGTATCACGATTGTTTGGAACAACTCGAACTCGAGCAAACCGACGCACTGTCTGCGACGTTTGCCGATTTGATGGTCCGGATGGATTTGGCGAATGCTTGGGAGTACGAGGACCGGGTCAAATCGATTCTCAATGAGCTACATATTGATCGGGTATCTCAAAAAATGGGGACATTGTCTGGGGGAATGGTTAAGAAAATTGCCCTTGCGCGATTGTTTTTTGAAGACGCGGATTTGTTGATTTTGGATGAGCCTACTAATCACTTGGATATCGAAACCATCGATTGGATGGAAGGGATGTTAAAACGAAGTCGGGCGAGTGTCCTAATGGTGACTCATGATCGCTATTTTTTGGACCGTGTCTGTACCCGTATTTTCGAAATTGATCAGCAGCAGCTGTTTATTTATCACGGAAATTATCCCGTATTTTTGGAGGGCCGCGCTGAGCGTTTGGCCGCGCAGCGGCATCAAGAACAGGCGATCCAGTCCGCGTTGCGTGTCGAATTGGAGTGGCTAAAGCGCGGCCCTAAAGCCCGGTCGACTAAACAGAAGGCGAGAAAAGACCGAATTGATCTGATGCAAAATCGAAAAGGGATTCAGGACGATCAAGTAATTGACTTGGGGGTTGCGGGTCGTCGAATGGGTAAGAAAATATTGGAGCTGACGGAAGTCACTAAGTCATTTGGATCGAAACGTATTATTAATCCGTTTTCGTATACGTTTAAGGCGGGTGACAAGATTGGGATCTTGGGACCCAATGGCGCGGGGAAATCCACGTTGTTTAATTTGATAACGGGGCGATTGGTACCGGATGAGGGAACGGTCGATCCGGGGGTTAATACGCATTTTGGCCATTTTGAGCAGCAGAGCGATTCGATGGATCCGAACGAAACGGTTTTGGGATATGTTAAGGGATTTGGTGAACAATTGACGCTCCACGACGGTACCCGGGTGTCGGCTACCAAGTTATTGGAACGATTTTTGTTTGTGAGTAGCAGTTTTTCGACGCCAATTGGGAAATTGTCCGGTGGCGAACGTCGTCGGCTTCAGTTGGTTTGTATGTTGCTCGAAAATCCGAATTTTTTGTTGTTTGACGAACCAACTAACGATCTCGACGTGATGACCTTATCGGTATTAGATGAGTTTTTGGTTAATTTTCAGGGATGTGTCTTAATTATTTCGCACGATCGCTATTTTATGGACCGTGTGGTGGACCATCTTCTTATATTTGATGGTAACGGTAATATTGATCCGTTTTGGGGTGGCTATTCGGATTTTGCAGCGGCCCAAAAGGCGGATATGAAGTCTGATCGTAATGAAACGCCGGCTGGTGCAGTGAAGGGCGCCAAACCCATTGCGTCTGGTACCCAAAAGAAGGGGTTGAGTTTTAAGGAGCAAGAGGAGCTCAAGGCGCTTGAAAACAAAATTGAAATGTTAGAGACGGAAAAATCAGAGTTATCAGGCATTTTTTCTGATGCCTCGGTAGGCCCAGAGGGATACGAGGCTGCGGGTCGTCGGTTGTCCGAAATCGACCCGCTATTGGATCAGTATATGGCGCGCTGGGGCGAGCTGGCGGAGCGTTCTTAGTTGGATTTTTTCCAAAAGTAGTAGGAGCCGCCGAGGATTGCGATCGAGACTAACGGCATTACCGTATACGCCGTTGGATCTTTTACTGCATAATGAGATGCGGCTGCGAAGATCATCATGAATGTGAATCCTGCATAGGCCCATTCTTTTAATGTTTTGAATCGGTTAACAAGTAAAGCGGCAACACCCGAAACCTTGGCGACAATCAGTAATTTATTAGGTAATGGGGGGAATCATACTGAAAATGGATATGGATGGCCAAGTGGACCGATTATGGCTACTATTGCGGGCATGAAAACGTGCCGCGAATTGATGGGGTTTATAACCTTTGGCGTTGTCGCGGTCGTGGGGATTGTGGGGCCGATACAGGCATCACCAACCGCTGATATTCCCCAAGACTTGCGCCGCTTGGTGTCTTCAGATGAGCGTGTGTTGGTCCCGGAGTCGATTCAGCGCTGGCGTGATTCCGACTTTAACACACGGTATTTTTCTCCGTGGCATCGTCGTAAACCGGCCTTTAAAGAGGGTATCGGTTATTTTGTGGGATCCATTACCGGGCCTGCGTATTATGGTGAAAATAAATTGCCTATATCCAAATCGACCCTTCAAGGGCTGGTCGAAAATATGGATGCGTCACGTTACCCCAATGCCTTTCACAAGGCGATTACGGTGACCAATACGAGTATGCGATTGGCCCCGACCATTAAGCCGTTTTATTTGTCATTTGATCTACCGGGCGAGGGCTATCCGTTTGATTATGGCCAAGAGACCGGGGTGGCGGCAAATACTCCGGTTTTGGTGATTCATGAGTCTCGGGATAAAGAATGGGCCTTGGTCGAAACGGCGGAGCTCACGGGGTGGGTGTTGGCGCGGGATATCGCGTTGGTTAGCGATGCCCAAGCCAAGCTTTACGAAAATCGACCCTATGTTGCGATGATTAATGATCAGGTTCCGTTGGTCGATGGGGCCGGTCTGCAATTGTGGGCGGCGCGAGTTGGCTCGATTTTGCCGGTCTTAAAGGAAACGCCGCATTATTATTCAGTTCGCGTCGTGAAGCGGAGTAGTGGTGGATATGCGGTCTTTGATCATGCTTTGGTCAAAAAAAACGATGTCACGCTTAAGCCGATGGCCCTCACTTCACGTAATATCGCACGGGTCGGCATGGCGCTGATGGGGCAAAATTACGGGTGGGGTGATTTGTATGGGGATCGTGATTGTGCCTCCATGATCCAAGATTTGTTCGTGCCGTTTGGAATTTGGCTTCCTCGAAACGGGAACGATCAAGGCCGATTTGGTGGCTATTATATGGATTTGAAATCGCTATCCCCATCGGATAAAGAACGCATGATTCTGGCCAATGGAGTCCCGTTTTTGACGTTGATTTGGCTCAAGGGGCACATTATGGTGTATGTGGGGCAGCAAGATGGACGGGCGTTGGTCTTTCATAATATTTGGGGGCTTCGCACCCGATCATCAGAGGGTAAGGAGGGCCGATACCTGATTGGAAAAGCGGTGGTGACTCGGTTGACGCCGGGCGAGATGGTGCCATCTGCTGATCCGAATGGCGATTTGCTCAAGCGAATCGAGGGGATGGCGATACTGACGCCCCGTTTTTACTAAAAATCGCATTTTGATTTTGGCCACGGTTTATGTGCTTGGATGTTCAACGATTGGATAAACGAAAAAAGCACCTCCGAAGAGGTGCTTTTTATTGAGCTAAGTCTGTTACAGGGTCGTTTTACAGCGACTCTGTGTTCGTGACGATCTTTGCCTTTTTGCGGGTGTTTGCAACGTTATCGGCTAGAAGTGCTTGTCTTTTTTGATTGGACAAGCTGGTCTGAATCGTTTGCTTGGCTTGTTCGAAGGTGTAGGTTACTTCAGGTTGAATTTCCAATACCTTGATCACATGGAATCCGAATTGTGATTTTGCAATTACTGGCGTTTCGCCAACCTTGGTTCCGAATGTGGCTTGTTCGAACTCAGGAACGGTTTGCCCCTTGGTGATCCAACCGATATAGCCGCCGTTTGCTGCAGAACCTGGGTCTTGGGATTTTGCTTTAGCAATTGCATCCATTGCGTCGCCCTTTTTAAGGCTGTCAACGATGGTTTTTGCCTCGGCTTCCGTCGCAACTAGGATTTGCTGAACCGCACGACGTTCTGGGGTTTTGAATTGAGCTGGGTTGGCATCGAAATATTGTTTGGCTTCTGCTTCTGATACTTCGATCGTTTGGGGAATCGTGTTCCGGATATAAAGTGCAACTGCCAGTTGGTCTTTTGCAATCTCTAATTGAGTTTTGTAGTCCTCTGATTTTTCAACGCCAGACTTTTTTGCGGTGTTCAACAAGACTTGTTCGTTGATCATTTGTTCGAGAACTTGGATCTTGCCTTCTTTGGTTGCTAGTGTTGCGGCATACTGCGCAGGAAATGCTTTAACGCGCGAGTCTAATTGCTCAGGCGTGATTGCGATTCCATCTACGGTTGCAACTGGAACTGGTTTTTTTACTGCTGTTTTGGTGGTTGCCGTTGCACCGAAAGCGTACGTACTAGGAATGATTGCCATCGAAAGCGCTAATGCCAGGGTCAAATTACGTCGGTCCATTGATTGTCCTCCAGGGAGATTGTGGATATTCCGCGCGCAATATTACCCGAAAATGGGTGAAATGTGGTAGTCCTAAATACGCTCGGTTTTAAATTTTGATTTTTAGGAGGATCTTTTGTGACGGGTTGGATGCTTCCGATAGGATTATTAATTGTGTCAAATTTGTTTATGACCCTGGCGTGGTATGGACATCTGAAATTCAAATCCGCGCCGCTTGTAGCGACGATTTTGGTCAGTTGGGGGATCGCGCTTTTGGAATATTGCTTTCAAGTACCGGCCAACCGAATTGGGAGTCAGTATTTTACTGCGTCGCAACTTAAGACCATTCAAGAAATTATTACGTTTGGGGTCTTTATTTTGTTTTCGATGTGGTTTTTGAAAGAGCCATTCCGATGGAACGTCGGTGTCGGGTTCGTTGTGATGATCTTCGGGGCCTATATTGTGCTGCGTAAATAACGGAGGAGTAAGAGTATGGTACGTATTTATGGCTATTCAGGATGCGGAACGTGTCGAAACGCCTATCGATTTTTGAAAGAGAGGGGTATTTCATTTTCGGAAATCCCAATCCGAGAGCAGCCACCGACGGACGCAGAATTGCGTCTGGCATTCAAGACAATGGGGACTTTAAGTCGACTGTTTAATACGTCGGGCCAGGATTATCGTGGATTAAAAATGAAGGACCGGATTCGGACAATGTCCATCGATGATGCAATTCCGTTACTTCGAGAGAATGGAAATTTGGTTAAACGGCCCTTTGTTGTCGCTAATGGAGCGGCATGGACAGGGTTTGATCCGCGTCATTGGGAGTCTGTATGGCCTGCTGACAATGCGCCCAAAATGCCCCTTTGACAGGGGATTTGAGTGTGGCGGTTTTTGCAAAGATCCCAACCTCGATTTGGGGAAGGGCTAGGGCAAGTGGAACCGTCCGGATCGAGGCAAATAGGTGACTATTGTCGATAACAATTTGTGGCAAAATTGCGCCTCCTAAACCAGCGGCAACCATCGCTAGAATTGCCTCGTGGCCTTCAACATAACTGTGGATTTGGAGGGCTTGGGGATGAGATTCGATGTGTGCCTTAATAATCGTTGCAAGCGGGCCGGATTCGGGGAGAATTAGGGGAATGTGTTGTGGGATCGTTGCGGGATGGCCTGCCGGGACGACAAAGACCAGCTGAGAGTCTAATAGTTTTTGACAAATGATTTCGTTTTGGTGTGTTGGCGTAATGATGCCGATTGCGAAATCGACGTTACCATCGATCACCTGAGAAATACCCCCTTTGGCGACCCCCGTCTCGAGATAGGTGGTGATGTGGGGAAATTTCGATCCAAATGTTTTAAGTATATCGGGCAAAATTGAATAAGCGGCGGTTACTGTTGAGTAGAGTTTGATGCTGCCGCGTAGTTGATCGGGGGTGTTGGGGCGGATTTGGCCCAGTAGTTGATCGTAGGTATCTGTGGTTTGGCGCGCAAACTCATAGAATCGATGCCCCGCGTCGGTGGGAATGACCGATCGTTGATTGCGGATAAACAAGGGGGTTCCAATTTCTGTTTCAAGACGTTGGATGAGTCGAGTTAGCGTCGAAGGGGTGATGTGGTGATGGTCGGCTGCTCGCCGAAAGTGGCGGTATTCCATCACGGACATAACGATTCGGAGTGTATCGATGGTGGTCATTGTTGCAAAAAATGCAATTTAATATTCCATTTTATTTGATTTATTTCAACGACCGAATTCGGCATACTGTAATCCGTCAGATTGTTGGAGACGGAAATCGGGCAATTTTGGTTTTTAAGAGGAGTCTATCATGGGGTTAACACTGTATTACGATAAAGATGCGAATTTGGATCTATTAAAGTCCAAGCGCGTTACAATTTTGGGCTACGGCAGCCAAGGGCATGCGCACGCATTGAATTTAAAAGATAGTGGCGTTGCTAACATTGTGATCGGGCTTAATGCGGGGTCTGCCAGTGCGGAACGGGCACGTAAGGCCGGCTTTGAAGTCGCCATTCCGGTTGACGCTGTTAAGAACGCGGATGTTGTGATGATTTTGGTTCCCGATGAATATCAAGCGGATTTATACGAATCCGTAAAAGATAATATTAAACAAGGTGCGGCGTTGGCATTTGCCCATGGATTGAACGTTCACTTTAAATTAATTGACCCACGTGCGGACTTGGATGTCTTCATGACAGCGCCAAAGGGGCCTGGCCATACGGTTCGGAGTGAGTATTTAAAGGGAGCTGGGGTCCCATGTTTGATTGCAGTTGCACAAAATGCTTCTGGGCAAGCCAAAGACCTCGCGTTGGCATGGGCATCTGGTGTTGGTGGGGGACGATCAGGGATTATTGAGACTACCTTCAAAGACGAATGCGAAACCGATTTGTTTGGTGAGCAAGCCGTTTTGTGTGGTGGCGTTACAGCCTTGATGCAAGCTGGGTTTGAAACCTTGGTTGAAGCAGGATATCCCCCTGAAATGGCGTACTTTGAATGTTTGCACGAAATGAAACTGATTGTGGATTTGATCTACGAAGGGGGCATGGCAAACATGCGTTATTCGATTTCAAATACCGCTGAATTTGGTGACTACTTAGTGGGGCCAGAAGTGATTACCGCACAAACTAAAGCGACAATGAAGGCGGCTTTGGAACGGATTCAATCCGGCGAATTTACCCGTCAATTTATCGCGGATAGTAAGGCTGGCGCACCCCGGTTGAAAGCGTGGAGAGCTGCGGCGGCTGGGCATCAGCTTGAAGAAACAGGGGCGAAACTTCGGGGGTTGATGCCTTGGATTAAGGCTAATAAATTGGTGAACGACTAATAAATATTGGATTGAGATCGGGGCTGTTGGGGGGGATTCGATTTTGGTTCATTTTTAAATTAATTCGGTTGTTCTTTTAACCTGGGGAGGTCCCCCCCCCCCAGGTGCCACCAGAATGGGCTTTGCCCCCTTCACCCCCCAAGATCGGCCAACTACGGATTTTTTAAAACATAAGCTTCATCCCCAATCGGCCGACTAAGCCGTTGTAATATTTCCCCTTTGGCTGGTTTATGCTCCCGTACCCTATTTCGGTATTTATGTAGACGTTGTCTAGTCCCAGCAACGCCTCGGTCAAACTAAATCCCCACGAACGATGCCCTGCGATAATCTTAGCAAAGCTAAAGTCTGCGCCAACAGAAACACTACGCATCGTGGTCTCTACAGGGTCATTCTTCACGGCATACCCCACTGATACATAAAACGAGGCGGGTTGATCGGCTACCACTGTGTTTACGAGGGTGTAGGACACACGACCCTCAAATATCGACGTGGATTGCGCCTCTGAATTTGCTCCCCAACCAGTGGCGGTAATTCCCCATTTTTCGTTGGGATAAATCTGGAGGAATTCAAAATGGATAAGGGACGAGCATTCACGGCAGAATTCAAATCGAAGGTGGCATTAGCCGCAATTCGTGGAGAATAAACGATCGCGGAACTGGCCAGTCGGTTCAAGGTGCATCCGACACAAATATCGGCATGGAAAAAGCAGGCGATGGGTCAGGTTATCGACGGATTTTCGTCTGTAAAACCGGGACTGAAACGGCAAGATGACGATAGTACGGTCGAAG
>Ga0214917_10000514_pt1 | contig 51086 bp, 55 predicted proteins | sample LL_1208_BB_MetaG_FD_177983 | JGI IMG/M metagenome (GOLD analysis project Ga0214917, IMG submission 177983) | Freshwater microbial communities from Lake Lanier, Atlanta, Georgia, United States - LL_1208_BB | ecosystem: Environmental > Aquatic > Freshwater > Lake | place: USA: Georgia | collected... | reverse complement strand
GGGGATTCACTGGCCGCCTTTAGCCGCGGCAGAATCTCGGCCAAGCATGGCGCAATCTCTGGCGGCATGGCGCCGCTGGCAATCTTGGCAGCCAGCGCAAGGTTGGTCGTCTCGAGCCTCGCCAACAGGCTTGCGGAGGGTTGTGCGCCATTCGACAGGCTATGCGCTTGCATCCGCCGGGCCCTTGCCCGTGCGGCGGCCACATCAACGGCTTTGGCTATCTCATGGAGGCGGAAAGGCTTTGTCAGAAAATCTGATGCACCGGCCCTTTCGGCTCTTGCTGCATCCTCGGTGGAGGCATTGCCGGAAATAACGACGACCTCAATCGCGCGCTGCTCGTCGGTCTCGCGGGAAATTTCTTCGGCGAGTTCGAGCCCCTCTTCGCCGGCCAGGCGGACATCGGTGATGACCACCTCAATATCCCCCCGCGCGGCCAATTGCCGGCGCGCCTCGGTTGCGGAGTAGACCGAGGCAACGGCGAAACCCAGAATCCTGAGGCCCTGCGCCAATTGGTCCGCCAGCTCGACCTCGTCATCCACCACCAGCACATGCCGTTGAGGTGGGTCAGACTGGACTGCAGCGGTTGGCGACACGGCTGTCAAAGCACACATCAGCCCACTCCGATAAAGAGAAACCCAGGCAACATGCCGATCGAATCGCCGAACGCCTGCCTCGTCAGTCTTCGTTCATGCGCATGGTGACTGAAATACACATTTTTACGCATTTTTGAAGACACAAAATTCATCCTTGCGTTTCAAAAAAGCACATTCTGCAGGATTGGGGCTCAACATCTCTCCACCCACGCCCACCCAAACGAGCACAACTCCCACCGAAGGTCTCTCTTTGCCCAAAAACAAGGCACCCAAACACCATCTGGAGGAATAATTCCCATTCCCCAATAGGGAATTTAATATGCTGGATGCAGCATGCCAGTGGCAAGCGCCACTGCAGCGCATAATCAGGCAAATGAGCCAGGCAGCATCCTGGCTTTGCGCTATTTTTGCGCAATGTCTCACTTGGGGATGCAACCCATGGCGCCGCCGCCCTTCTGTGCGCTGGCCATGCTGAGGCTGGCGGTGACGGTAGCCGCGGCGCTGGCGTGGCGGGCGGTGTCAATGCCTTCACCGCCATTGCGTGCATCATTGCCCGCGCCGGGATCGAGCGTGTCGTCATCCGCAGTGCCAGACAGCACATTGTTGTTGCCATCACCCAAAATAATCTGACCGATAGCCATGGCGTTGTTCCTGCGCGACTTCGCAGAATGCCGTGTAAACAAATTAAATGAAAAGTCTAATAGCGTTTTGAGCCTCTGTGATAACGATAAACGATCAATGAATTTGCGGCGCTTGGCGTGTTTCGGGGCGGTTGCGCGAGCCGGCCGCGAAGCGCAGCGACATTCGTGGCCAGGGCACCCGCCTGCTGTTTTCCCGCATGTTCCGGTCCGCCTTGCGAGGCCGCAAGGCTTGAAAATGCTATGAACCGCAAACTGGTTGCCACAGCTTATTGAATGTAGCAGCCTAAGGTTTCGTGGTGCGCCTTCAGCCCGCCAACCCATTTAACAAGCAGCCAACTAGGTGAAATTTTTGCGCCCGCCCCCTAGAAATCAATTCAATGTGCTGCCGACCGGCCGCATAATGTTTTTGGTGATTTTTATTTTTTTTCCAATACTTATATTTATTGGCATGTATGGCATAATTTTATTTGCAGCTTATCTCGGTAATTTTGATAATGTATTTATGCTGTCCGATAATTGGCAATACCCTATTGTAACAATACTCGGCATACCAATGATTATATTTTTTGTGCCATTGGTAATAATTGTAAACTATGCAACATATGCCTCTATACTTAGATTTTTCCAGCGTGAGCGCCGTGAATATTTTGGAAAAGTAGAACTTATTATTGAAAGTCTACCAGCTAGCCTATTCCTCCGGCAGGTCAACGGCGATGGCAGCTCTCAATTGATATATCGGGGCGGCCGATATCATGAGGTCTACCGCACCCGCGATGATGATGCTCGTTTCGATGGCGATATTTTTTCCCTCTCGGTCGGCTATCAAAAAGCTGTTGAAACCTATCTGGCATGCCTCAGGGATGGCGAGACAGTGTTGGAATGGGAGTTCCTGCGCCCCGATAAGCCGAGTTGCTGGATCCGCTCCTATTTCAAAACGGTCAGCCTTGATGGCAATGGCGGCGGTGAAATCATCGGCTTTGGCCTCAATATTGACCGCGAGCGGGAAGTAGCCCTGCGCAACGTCCACGCCATTCGCATGAGTTCGCTGGGCGAAATGGCCTCCTCCATCGCGCATGAACTCAAGCAACCGCTACAAACCCTGTCGCTTGCGGCGGAAATCACGATGATGCAATCGGTCGGCCACCCTGTTCCGTCAGTCAATACGCAGTTGGAGACCATCATCAACCAGGCCCGGCGGGCAGCGGATGTGATCGAGCATTTGCGGCGGTTTTCCCGCGGCGATGTGCCCAATGAGCCACCCCGCCCGGTTGATCTGCGCAAGGCGATCGAAGGCGCATTGGCGCTGGTCGGCGCGTATCTGCGCGCCTCGGGCATTACCGTGACATTCAATGACAACACGAAAATCACCCTGCTGGCGCATGAGATTTCCCTGCAACAGGCCCTCACCAACATCTTTATCAATGCGCGCGACGCCATGCATGATCTGCCGCCGGGCAAAATCCGGCAATTGCGGATCGCCACCCGGCGCCGGGGTGACCAATTGGCCGAAATCACCATCAGCGACACCGGAGGCGGCATAGACCCCTCGATCTTGCCACGGCTTTTCCAACCCTTCGTGACCACCAAAAGCACGGATGCCGGCACCGGCCTCGGCTTGTCGATCTGCCACGGCTTGCTCACTGCGATGTCGTTCAAGATCAGCGCCCGCAACACCGCAGAGGGCGCGCAATTCACCATCACCGGCCCGGCAGAGCGGGCCCCGGCCGAGCCAATCCAGTCTCCATCGACCGGGGTTTGACACGCCGCCATCCCGCCCGCTGCGCCCCTACCCTTTGTCACTGGGCTGGGGCACATCATATTGCTGCCGACCCTAGGAGTATCCCGCATGACCGATCAGGTCCCTGTCACCGTCCTCACCGGCTATCTCGGCGCTGGCAAGACCACGCTGCTCAATCGCATCCTCACGGAAAACCATGGCAAGAAATACGCCGTGGTCATCAACGAGTTCGGCGAACTCGGCGTTGATAATGACCTCGTGGTGGATGCCGATGAGGAAGTCTTTGAGATGAACAATGGGTGCATTTGCTGCACCGTGCGTGGCGACCTGATCCGCATCGTCGCGGGCCTGATGAAGCGGCGGGAGAAGTTCGATGGCATTATCGTCGAAACCACCGGCCTGGCCGACCCGGCCCCGGTGGCGCAGACCTTCTTCGCCGATGAGGATGTGAAGCGCGCCGCCAAGCTGGACAGCATCGTCACCGTCGTCGATGCCAAGAACCTCGCCGCCCGCCTGGCCGATAGCCGCGAGGCCGAGGAACAGATCGCCTTCGCCGACCTCATCCTGCTCAACAAGATGGATCTGGTGAATGCGGAGGAGGCGGCCGAGGTTGAGCGCCGCATCCGCGCCATCAACCCCTGGGCTGAGATCATCCGCAGCACCAAATCCGATGCCCCGGTCACCAGCGTGATCGGCCGTGACAGTTTCAACCTGGAAAAAATCCTCGAACGCGAGCCGGATTTCCTCTCGGGCGAGGATAATCACAGCCACGATACCGAGGTGCTCAGCGTCTCCTTCAAGGTGGAAAACCCGATCGATCCAGAGCGCTTCAACGCCTGGATCACCCAGCTTCTGGCCGCCAAGGGGCAGGATTTGCTGCGCACCAAGGGCATCTTGGCCTATGCCAATGATGATCGGCGCTTCGCCTTCCAGGCGGTGCATATGCTGGCCGATGGCGACTATATCCGCAAATGGCGCGATGACGAACCGCGGCATTCGCGCATCGTCTTCATCGGCCGCGACCTCAACCGCCCACAGCTGCGCCGCGGCTTTGAGGCCTGCCAGGTGGGCGCGCCATCGAGCAATTACGAGGCAGAACTCGCCCGCTGGAGCCCGCCTTCGTGAGCGAGACGGCAGAGCATGATTTCCTCTTCGCCAGCCGTGGCGATGGGCGGGAATTGGGCGCCTATGTGGTGGCGGTGGATTTCTGCCGCGCCAGCGGTGCGGCGGGCTTTGGCCTGGGCGATGGCAGCGTGCATATCGGCCCGGCCTTCACCGCCCATCAGGCGCATAAGGGCGCGGTGCTGAGCCTTTGCGCCGATGTGACATCCGGCTTCCTCACCGGCGGTGATGACGGCAAGCTGGCCCATACCGGAACCGAAAGCACGGTGCTGGCAGATTATGGCAGCCGCTGGGTTGAGCATGTGGCGGCCCATCCTGAGGGCGTGCGCGCAGCCTCGGTCGGCCGGGCGCTGCATCTGCTGGATGGCGCGGGCAAGCCGCTGAAATCCCTTGCGCATCCTTCCACCGTTGCCGGTATCGCGATCGACGCCAAGGCCAAGCGGGTGGCGGCGAGCCATTACAATGGCGCCTCGCTGTGGTTTGTGGGCGCGAAGGAAGACAAGCCCCGCCTGCTGGAATGGAAAGGCAGCCACGCCGCCATCGCCTTCAGCCCCGATGGCACCCATGTGGTGACGGCGATGCAGGAGATGTCGCTGCATGGCTGGCGCCTGGCCGATGGCCAGCACATGCGCATGTCCGGCTATCCGGCCAAGACGCATTTCCTCTCCTTCACCGCCAAGGGCCGCTGGCTGGCCACCTCGGGGGCGGAAAGTGTTGTGCTCTGGCCGTTTTTCGGCGGCGGGCCGATGGGCAAGGCGCCGAGCGAATTGGCCGGTGGCGATGATGTGATGTGCACCGCCGTCGTCTGCCACCCCCAGCATGAGGTGGTGGCGGCGGGTTTCGGCGATGGGCTGGTGCTGATCGCCGAAATCGCCTCGGGCAAGGTGGTGCCGGTGGCACCGCCCGGCAAAGGCGGCATTTCCGCCCTGCGCTGGAACGCCAATGGCAGCATGCTGGCCTTTGGCACCGATAAGGGGTTTTGCGGCACTGTGGATTTGGCCAAGCGATGACAATTCTCACCACCTCTCACCTCACCATGCCCGCCATTGGCCTGGGCACCTGGCCGATGAAGGGCGCGGAATGCGAGGGCGCGATCGAGACCGCGCTCGCCATGGGCTATCGCCATATCGACACCGCCGAGATGTATGGCAATGAGGTTGAGGTCGGCCGGGCGCTGGCGGCCAACCCGGTGCCGCGTGGCGAGATTTTTCTCACCACCAAGGGCTGGTGGGATAAGCCCGATGGCCCAGCGCTGCGCGCCGCCTGCGAGGCGAGCCTGGAGCGGCTCAAAACCCCCTATCTTGATCTCTACCTGATCCATTGGCCCTCGCCGCAACTCAACCTGGCCTCGGCCCTGGAGGGGCTGGCACGGATCAAGGCTGATGGGCTGGCGCGCGCCGTGGGGGTTGCGAATTTTCCGGCGGGGCTGCTGCGCGCGGCGCTGGATTTGAACATCGCACCGCTCGCCTGCAACCAGGTGGAGCATCACCCGCTGCTGCCGCAGGCGCCGCTCCTGAAGATGTGCACAGCCCATGACATGGTGCTGACCTCCTACTCGCCGCTGGGCAAGGGTGAGGTGCCGGCGCATCCCGCGCTGGGCCCCATCGCCGCGCGGCTGGGCTGCACGGCGGCGCAGGTCACATTGGCCTGGGCGCTGGCGCAGGGGCCGGTTTCGGTCATTCCCAAGGCGGCCAGCGCGGCGCGTCAGGCGGAAAATCTCGGCGCTGCCGGTATCACGCTTTCGGCGGCAGATCTGGCAACGATCAGCGCGATCACCGAGCGCCGCCGCTTCGTCAACCCGGGTTTCGCTCCGGATTGGGCGGCCTGACACTTGCCCTCCGCCCCCTCTTTGGGCGATAGGGCGGCTTCACCATGCAGGGATCTTATGATGGCCGAACAGGATGAGGACGAGACGCCGGAACTGGGAATCCCGCTCGAAACCGTCGCCACCATAGCCGACCTCCTCAATGCGCTTGAGGATGACGACCTCGATGAGGATGACGACCTCGACGAAGAGGATGAGGACGACGCCGAAGACGAGGACGTCAACGAGGAACTGGTCGAGGAATTGGTGAACGAGTTGAGCGAGCCTGAACAGGCCGCCCTGGTGGCCCTGGCCCTGGTTGGCCGCGGTGATCACGAGCCTGAGGAATGGGCGGAAGCGGTGAAGGCCGCCGCCCTGCGCAATGCCAAATCCGACCCGGCGCAGTATCTGCTGGGCCTTGAAGGCGCGGGCTATCTGCTGGGCGAGGGGCTGGCGGCGTTTGGCATCTCGCTTGACGAGATTGAGCGGTGAGCGGGTGGCGCATGATGCGCCCTCTGGGCATCACCCTTTTGCTGCTGGCGGGCTGCGCCGATACCCCGCCACCACCCGCAGTGGTGGGCAGCGTGCCCCCGCCCCCGCCCTCGCGCTTCGATGGCACCTATCGGGGCATGGCCACGCGCAGCTTCGGCACGGCCAATGATTGTGGCCGGCCCAGCGGCCAGCTTTACATGATCCTGGCGCAGGGCCGCGCCACGGGCTCGCTTCCCGCCAGTGGCGAGGCGCGCGGCGTGGTCAGCAGCGATGGCAGCCTGACATTGCGCGCCACGCTTGATGCCACCCAGCGCGCAACGGGCCGCATTTCTGACAGCTTCGAGTTCACCGCCCGCTTCCAGACCCGCAATTGCGCCTGGGATATCCGGCTCAATCGCGAAGGCTGAGGGCCGCGCGCCCGGAAGTGCCATAAACCCGCGAAACCTCTCCGAGGAGCATCCATGACCGAACTCTCCCCCGCGGCACTCGACCAACTCTTCCGTGAGGCCCGCACCCATAATGCATGGCAGGACCGCCCGGTGACGGATGAGCAGCTGCATGCGCTTTACGATGTGCTGAAATTCGGCCCCACCAGCGCCAATTCCAGCCCGGCCCGCTTCATTTTCGTCCGCACGCCGGAGGGTAAGGCCAAGCTGAAGGGCTCGCTGAGCCCGGGCAATATCGAGAAGACGATGACCGCGCCGGTCACCGTCATCGTCGCCCATGATCCGAAATTCTACGACCTGCTGCCAAAACTCTTACCGCATGCCGATGCGAAGAACTGGTTCAGCGGCAATTACTCGCTGGCCGAGCAGACGGCATTTCGCAACGGCACGCTGCAGGGCGGCTATCTGATCATGGCGGCGCGGGCGCTGGGCTTGGATACCGGCCCGATGAGCGGCTTCGATTCTGGCAAGGTGGAGGAGGCCTTCATGGCCGATAACGGCTGGAAGGCGAATCTGCTGATCAATATTGGCTATGGCGACCCCGCCGGCCTCTTCCCCCGCAGCCCGCGCCTGGCGTTTGACGAGGCATGCCGTTTCGCCTGAGCCAGGCCCCGGGCAAGAAAAAGGGCCGCACCCGCGAGGGCCGGCCCTTTTATGCCCTGGGTCGCGGATAAGATCAGGTGTTGGAGACGCGCATGGGATGCGCCACATCATGCTCCCGCGCCGATTGGGCGGCGAGCATGACCCGAAGTGCTGCCTGGCGACGCAGCGCTCCCAGCCGCTGCTCCTCCTTCGCCCGACGCTTTTCATCGAACCAGACGAGCATCAGCGGCACGACCGCGAGCGCGACCATGAACAGCATCAGAATGCCGGGGGCGATGTGCAGTGGGAGCGCGGGCATTGGTCTCTCCAAAATCAGTCAGGCATCGATTCTCGCACCCAACACTTTGCTTATGCACCGCATCGTCTGAACCTTCGCTGAGTGCGGTGTTCAGGCGATATTCAGCTTTATGAGGATGTGATGAACGGCATGCGCCGCCAATTTCTTCTGACCCTGGCTGTTCTGCCGGCCCTGGCGCCGATGGCCCTGGCCCAGGACCGCCGCGACCATGAACGCGCCCGCGTGGCGCTGGAGGCGGGCGAAATCCGCCCTCTCGCCGAATTGCTCGGCGATGTGGAGCGGCGCTTTCATGGGCGGGTGATCGAGGCCGATCTGGACCGTGATGACGGCCAATGGCTCTATGAATTCAAGATTCTGCCGCCCAATGGAAGGATGTTCGTCATTGAGGTGGATGCGGCGACGGGTGCCTTGCTGCGCTCCCGCGGGCAGGTGCAGACGCGGCCGTGAGCCTATTCCGGTCGCGAAGGCTCTAAGCCTTTGTTTGGCGGGCGGATGATGTTCGAGCAGGCTGCTGAAAAGCGCTGATGGCGGGGAAAAGAGCGAAAGGGCTTGGCCCCTAGCGCTCTCCCACCAGGTCCGACATGTACAGAGGCGATTTTCCCGGAATTCTAAATAATTATATCAATAACTTAATGAAGGTGCAGGAAACTCAGTTTCCTGCTGGGGTGCTCGAGGGGCAAAGCCCCTCGATCCCGCTCCCCACGCGCTTAGAGCCTGTTCCCTTCGCCTCGGCTCACCGCACAGGCTCTAAGCTTCTGTTTGTCGAGCACCTTTATCCGCTCAAACGTTTCGTTTGAGCGGATGATCCGCCGGTGTTTCCGCATCCTGTCAGATGTTCAGGCCCCGAGGGTTCCCCGCCGGGCCGCGCTGCGGCAATAAACGCTGATGTCGCATAACAGCTTCGGCCACCTCTTCCGCGTCACCACCTGGGGCGAAAGCCATGGCCCGGCCATTGGCTGCGTGGTGGATGGCTGCCCCCCCGGCATCGCGCTCAGCGAGGCGGATATCCAGCCCTTTCTCGACCGCCGCCGCCCCGGCCAGAGCAAATTCGTCACCCAGCGCCAGGAGCCGGACCAGGTGCGCATCCTCTCCGGCGTCTTTGAGGGCCGCACCACCGGCACGCCGATCGCGCTGCATATCGACAATCAGGACCAGCGCTCGAAGGATTATTCCGAGATCGCCGAGACCTTCCGCCCCGGCCATGCCGATATCACCTATCACTGGAAATACGGCATCCGCGACTATCGCGGCGGCGGGCGTTCCTCAGCGCGCGAGACGGCGATGCGCGTGGCCGCCGGCGCCATCGCCAGAAAACTGCTGGGCGAGGGCGTGGTGATTCGCGGTTTCATGGCGCAGATGGGTGCCGATGCGATTGACCGCGGGCAATTCGCCTGGGCGGAGTTGGAGAATAATCCCTTCTTCTGCCCCGATGCCGTGGCCAGCGCGCGGTGGGAGGTGATGCTCTCGGCCATTCGCAAATCCGGCAGTTCCATCGGCGCCATCATCGAGGTGGTGGCCGAGGGCGTGCCCCCCGGCCTCGGCGCGCCGATTTATGCCAAGCTCGATGCCGATATCGCCGGCGCTCTCATGGGCATCAATGCCGTGAAGGGCGTGGAGATTGGCGATGGCTTCGCCGCCGCCGCCCTCTCCGGCGAAGACAATGCCGATGAGATGCGGATGCGCCAGGATGGCACGGTGGAATTCCTGGCCAATCACGCCGGCGGTATTTTGGGCGGTATTTCCACCGGTCAGCCCATTGTGGCGCGCATGGCGGTGAAGCCCACCTCTTCCATCCTCACCCCCCGCCAGGCGGTGACACGGGGCGGCGATAACACCGAAATCCTGACCAAGGGGCGCCACGACCCTTGCGTGGGCATTCGCGCCGTGCCGGTGGCGGAGGCGATGCTGGCCTGCGTGCTGGCCGACCATCTGCTGCGCCACCGGGCACAAAACCCGCAGGCCGCGCTACAGGGCATGCTTCCCATCGCCTGAAACAAATTTCATGGCTTGACGCCAATCGGGCTTGGGCGCTTTGGAGGGGACAACCCCAGCGGATTCCCCCCATGCCCGACCCGGCGCCCCGGCCAGACCATGCGGCTCTTGCCGCTTTCGTGAAAATTGCCGGTCGCGATTGCTGGGGTAAACGCGTGCTGGCCATTGGCGAGCGGGCCAAGCAGGGGCAATTCACCGGCCGGGCCACCCAACAGCGCCACGCCGCCGAGTTGATGCTGGCACGCCTCTCCGACCCCCAGGCGCTGGCCCGCGCCGGCGCCTCCGAGCGGCGCCTGCTCGCCTTCGCACGCGAGGTGGCGCGGCTGGACGCCACCCTGGCCGGCGAAGCCCGCGCCCGGCTGCGCGCCATGGTGCGCGAGGGGCTGAGCGGCGAGGCCACGCTCATTCCCGTCTTCCATCTGGTGCGCAGCGCAGCCCTCGCCCGCGCCCGGGGTTTCACCGTGCGCTTTGACGGGCTGCTCGATGGCGCGGCGCATGACCTGCTGATCACGCGGGAGGGTGCCTCGGCCGAGGTGGCACTCTGCACCGTCTCGGCCGAGGAAGGCCGCCCACTGCATCGCGGCGCCTGGTTCGACCTGATGGACCGCATGCATCCGGAATTGCAGACCTGGCTGGCCGCCCATCCCGGCCGCTATCTGCTGAAGATGACGCTGCCCGAGGGGGTGAGCGATACCCAGCAGCTCAGCCTCCTGCAGGATCGGATTCTGGCCATGCTGGCGGCGCAAAAGCGCCAGGATAGCAGTGCTGACCTGATCATGAAGCTCGACCCGCTGGTGCTGGCCGGGGCGCAGCTGGGGATGCAGGCAGCGCTGCGGCAGCAATTCGGCCCCGAGGCGCATCTGGCGGTGACGGCGGATGCCAATTCCGGCTCGGTGTTTGTCATGGCCGCGCGGGCGGGACGGGAGAATGAGATTGCCCAGGCGGTGAAGTTGCGCATGGCGCAGACCGCCAGCAGCCGCCTCTCCGGCCGCCATCCTGGCATTCTGGCCATGTTCATCGAGGATATGGACCGCACCGAATGGCGCAGCCTGCGCGACAGCCTGGAGCTGGAAGGCGTCACCCGCCGCTTTCTGACCGAGCCCGAGGCACGGCATGTGGTGGCGGTGAGTTGCGCCTCGCGCGCTGAGCTGTTCGGCCTGCCGGCACCTGATTCTGCGCCTGAAGGTGAATTGCGCTTCCGCAATCCGGGCCACCCGGCGGCGAAGAACCCGCATCTGGCGCCGGGCATCGCCTCCTCGGTGTGATTATTGGTCTTGGCTGGCTGCGGAAATACGAATCCCGAGGGAAGATAAGAACGAGGGGCTTTGCCCCTCGAGCACCCCAGCAGGAAACTGAGTTTCCTGCACCTTCGTTGAATTGTTGATTTTAAAATTAATCAGAGGTCCAGGAAAATCGTCGACATATATGTCGACCCTGGTGGGAGAGCGTTAGAGCCTGTTCCGTTCGCCTCGGCTCACGGCACAGGCTATAAGCTTTTGTTTGTCCAGCATCTTTATCCGCTCAAACGATTCCGTTTGAACGGATGATGCTCTAGAGGGCAAAGCCCTTTCGCTCTTTTGATCTGGCATCAGCTTTCTGCTGGAGCCCTTGTTGGGCGAGCAGCTTTATCCGATCAAATGATTCCAGTTGAATGGATGATGCTCTAAAAATAAATCGCCGCTACGCCAAAGGCGATGGGGTGGGCCACCAGCAGCCCCACCCAAAGCACCGTGCCCAGCACCAACGGCCGCAGCCCAATCTCCGAAAACTCCACCCGCCCGCGGCCAGAAAACACCGCGCCGAAGGGCAGGATGGAGGTGGTGGGCGCCAGCCTGGCCCAGATTTCTGGGTCCCGGCGGGCCAGTTTCGCGTCGATGCTGGGCATGCCCAGAAGGCAGGTGGACAGGAAGGCGCCGAAGAAGATCAGGCTCGCCACATCGCCATTGGCCAGCATATGCACCCCGGCCCAGATGGCAAAGGACCACAGCATGGGGTGTCGCGTCACCCGGGTGATGCCGCGCGGCCCGCCCGCCGCCAGCTTCTGCCCCGCCGAGGTGGGGTTGGGCTGGGTGACCGAAGCGATGAAAAGGATGAAGGAAGGCAGCATCGCCAGCGCCAGCACCCAGCGCAATTCACGCGGCGCCGACCAGAGGAACCACAGCTCCGCCCCCTGCCAGGCCATGACAAGCAGCATGATCGAGGCCACCGAACCGATGGAAAAGCCGATCATGAAGCCCATTTCGCCGATCAGGCCAACAATCCGCCCGCGCAGCGCCGTGCCGGCCACGCCAACATGCCAGCCCACCCAGAGCGCCGCGGCCAGGAGAAGAAGGAATATGCTCATGGCCGGCAAAGTGAACCATTGCGGCCATCCATGCCAGCCCGGATTGCCTGTCGGCCGGCAATGTCGCAGTTTCGTGCAACAAGAAGGGCCAGCGGAATGAGCGCCGAGATCAGTGTGACCATGGAAGGCCATGTGGCGATTCTCGCCCTGTGCCGGCCACCCAATAATTTCATCGACACGCTGCTCACCGGCCAGATCGCCGATGCACTGGAGAGGCTGGACGAGGCCCCCGACTGCCGCGCCGTGGTGCTCGCGGCCGAGGGCAAGCATTTTTGTGCGGGTGCGGATTTCTCCCAGGCCAATCGCCGCGCGGGCGATGCCGATGCCAGCGGCCGCACCATCTACACCGAGGGCGTGCGGCTGCTGCGGAGCAAAAAGCCCATCGTGGCCGCGGTGCAGGGGGCGGCGATTGGCGCGGGCCTCGGCCTCGCCGTGGTGGCGGATTTTCGCGTCACCTGCGCCGAGGCGCGCTTTGCCGCCAATTTCACCCGCCTCGGCTATCATCCAGGCTTTGGCCTGACCCGCAGCCTGCCCAGGCTGATTGGTGCGCAAAAGGCGCATCTGATGTTCATGACCGGAAGGCGCATCACCGGCGAGGAAGCCCATGCCATGGGCCTGGCCGATATGCTGGTGCCGCATGCGGAGCTGCGCGCGGCGGCCTGCGCGCTGGCTGCCGAAATCGCCGAGGCCGCGCCGCTGGCCATCACCGCCACCCGCGCCACGCTGCGCGCCGGCTGGGACGCAGAATACGAGGCCGCGACGGCGCATGAACTGGCCGAGCAGGCACGGCTGCGGGAAACCGCCGATTTCCGCGAGGGCACGCTGGCCAGCCGTGAGCGCCGCCAGCCCCGGTTTATCGGCGCATGAGCCTGTTTTCCGCCCTGTTCAACCCGGGCTCGGTGGCGCTGATCGGCGCCTCGGCCGACCCGGGCAAGGATAATTCCCGCGCCCAGCGCCTGTTGCAGCGCGAGGGGTTTTCCGGCCGGATCATTCCGGTCAATCCCGGCCGGGCGGAGATTATGGGCGTGCCGGCCTTCGCCGATATCCGCGCCGTGCCCGGGCCGGTGGACCATGCCTTCATTATGGTGGCGGCGCGCGACGTGCCCGCCGCCATTGCCGGCTGCGTGGAGAAGGGCGTGGCGGTGGCCACGATTTTCTCGGCTGGTTTCGCCGAGGCTGATGCCGCCGGCCGCGCCCGGCAGGATGAGATGGTGGCCACCGCGCGGGCGGGGGGCTTGCGGCTGCTGGGGCCCAATTGCCTGGGCGTGGTCAGCGTGGCCAGCCGGGTGCCGCTCACCCTCAATGCCGCCATCGAGGCCGAGCCGCTGCTGGCCGGGCGGCTGGCCCTGGTGTCGCAAAGCGGCAGCATGATGGGGGCCTTGTTCTCCCGCGCTGCCGCGCGCGGGATTGGCTTTTCGCGCATGGTCTCAGTGGGCAATGAATGCGACATCGGCGTGGGCGAATTGGCCGAGCTGCTGGTCGAGGATGACGCGACCGGGGCTGTGCTGCTTTTCCTCGAAACCTTTCGCGATGCGCCGCGTCTCGCTGCCGCCGCCCGGCGGGCACATGCGCTGGGCAAGCCTATCATCGCCTATAAGCTGGGGCGTTCCGAGGTGGGGCGGACCATCGCGCTGTCGCATACCGGCGCCATGCTGGGCGGCGATGAGCTGGCGCAGGCCTTCTTCCGCGCCCATGGCATTTTGCGCGTCGAAACCCTGGAGGGGCTGCTGGAAACCGCCCGTCTGGTGATGGGCCATAAGCCGCCGCGCGGGCGTGGCTTCTCGGCCATGACCGCCACGGGCGGGGGGGCGGCCATGGTGGTGGACCGGCTGGGCCTGCATGGCCATGCGCTGGTCGGCCCCGATGCGGGCCTGCGCGAGAGGCTGGGCGAGGGGGGCATTCGCATTCCGGACGCGCCGCTGATTGACCTGCCGATGGGCGCCTCGGGCCCCACGCCCTATTCCACAACGCTGCGGGGCATGGACGCGGCCGATACCGCCGATGCGCTGCTGGCGGTGCTGGGCAGCAGCGCCCGCAACCAGCCGGAGCGGGCGCTGTCGCATATCACCCCGGCCTTGCCGGCCGGGCGGCCCTTGGCGGTGTTTGCCGCGCCCCAGGCGGATGCGGCGCTGGCGCTGTTCGAGGCTGCGGGCATTGCCGCGTTTCGCACCCCGGAATCATGCGCCGATGCGCTGCATGCCTATCTCAGCTGGCGCGAACCGGCCGCACTCAAGGGTGGCGCGCTGCCGCCGGCCCTGCCTGAGGCCCAGCGGCTGAATGAGCATGAGGCCTGCGCGTTTTTCGGCGAGCTTGGCATCACCCCGCCCGGCGCGCTTGTGCTGCGCAGCCCGGCCGATGCTGCAGGCATGGCGGGGCCGCTGGCGCTGAAAATTCTCTCGCCCGATATCCTGCACAAGACCGATGCCGGGCTGGTCAGGCTGGGCGTGGCCACTGCCGATATTGCCGCAACCGTGGCGGATTTGCTGGCCCGCGCCGCGCAAGCTTTTCCTGCGGCGCGGCTGGATGGCGTGCTGGCCGCCCCCATGCATCAGGGCCTGGCGGAGGTCATCCTGGGCTATCGGCGAGATGCCGAGGTGGGGCCGGTGGTCGTGCTCGGCATGGGGGGTGTCCTGGCCGAACTCACCCGGCGCATCACAGCGCGCATCGCGCCGGTCAGCCTGGAAGAGGCGATGGGCATGATTGCCGATCTGCCGGAGTTGCGGCTGTTGCAGGGTTTTCGCGGCCTGCCGCGGGGCGATGTGGCCGCGCTCGCCGCTGCCATCCAGGCGCTTTCCACCCTTGCCGCCAGCGATGTGGCGGAAGCGGAGATCAACCCCCTTATCATCAAGCCAGAGGGCCAGGGCGTTGTCGCCCTTGATGGCCTTTTGCTGCGCATGGGAGACTGAAGCATGCTCGACACCACCACCCGCGAAGAGCACCGCATGGTGCAGGAATTGGTGCAGAAATTCGTCACGCGCGACCTGATGCCGCTCGAGCCGCTGATTCTGGCGCGCGAGGCGAATGGCGGCAAATACGCGCTGACCGACGCCGAGGAAGCGCCGCTGCGCGCCACCTGCCGCGAATTGGGGCTTTGGGCGCTCGACGCGCCGGAGGAATATGGCGGCGCCAACCTGCCCACCATTGCCCTGATGGGCGTGGAGGAGGAAATGGCCCGCACGGTGGTGCCCTTCACCATCCCGCCCGACAGCCCGAACCTGCATATGCTCGTCGCGGTGGCCGATGCCTATCAGCGCGAGCGCTATCTCACCCCCTATGCTGCCGGCGAGATGCGCTCATGCATCGCGATTTCCGAGCCGGTGGCGGGCGGCGATCCTTCGGGGATGCTGACCAAGGCGGTGCAGGATGGCGATGATTGGGTGATCAATGGCCGGAAAATCTGGGTCAGCAATGTGCCGGCGGCGGATTTCATCGTGCTCATGGCCCGCACCTCGCCCGGCAAGCGCGAGGCGGGGGTGACGGCCTTCATTGTTGAGCGCGGCACGCCCGGTTTCATCATCGAGCGCGAGATTGCGATGATTGGCGGCAAGAAGACCTATGAGCTGGTCTTCGAGGATTGCCGCGTGCCGGCGCGCAATGTGCTGGGGGGCCTGGGCGCTGGCTATGCGCCGATGCAGCTGCGGCTGAATGTGCGGCGGCTGCAAATGGGCGCGCGCTGCGTGGGCATCGCCCGGCGCGCCTTGGAGATGATGTGCAGCCACGCCAAGCAGCGGGTGACCTTTGGCGCACCGCTGGCCGACCGCCAGGCGATTCAGTGGTGGATTGCCGATGCCGCCACCAAGATCCATGCCTGCCGTCTGATGGTGCAAGCCGGGGCCGCGACCATGGATACAGGTGGCGATGTGCGCAATGAGGCCAGCATGATCAAGGTCTTCGCCACCGAAATGGCCACCGAGGTGGTCAATCACGCCATGCAGGCGCATGGCGCCATGGGCATGACCAAGGAGTTGCCGCTGCAATTGATGGCGAACCAGGTGCGCCTCATGCATGTCTATGAAGGGCCAACCGAGGTGCACCGGATGGCGATTGCCAAGCGCACCCTCAAGGAACTGGGCTGAAGGCCACATCACCCAGCCCTGCGGGGCTGGGTGATGCGTGGCCAATTTACAGCATCGCCATGCCGCCATTCACATGCATGGTGGAGCCGGTGACCCAGCCTGCCTCATTGGCGGCCAGATAGGTGACCGCCGCCGCCACATCGGCGGCCACGCCCATGCGGCCGAGGGGAATTTTGCCGGTCAGGGCATCGCGCTGCGCCTCATTCAGCTTTTGCGTCATCGGCGTATCGATGAAGCCCGGGGCGACCACATTCACGGTGACATTGCGCGATGCCACCTCCTGCGCCAGGGATTTCGACATGCCGATCAGCCCAGCCTTGGCGGCGGCGTAGTTCGACTGGCCGGGATTGCCCATCACGCCCACGATCGAGGCGATGGAAATGATCCGCCCCGCGCGGCGCTTGAGCATGCCGCGCAGCGCGGCCCGGGCCAGGCGGAAGGGGGCGTTGAGGTCCACCTCCAGCACCGCGTTCCAATCCTCGGGCTCCATCCGCAGCGCCAGACGGTCACGCGTGAAGCCGGCATTGTTCACCAGGATGTCGAGGCGGCCTTCGGTGGCCTCCACACCCTCGACCAGGGCGGTGGCGGCGTCAGGCTCGGCCAGATCGGCCACCGCCACGCGGGCGCGCTCACCCAATTGCTCGGCGAGGGCGGTGAGTTCCGCCTCGCGCCGGCCGCTGAGCACGACATGCGCGCCCTGCCCATGCAGCGCCTGGGCAATGGCCACGCCAATGCCCGAGGAGGCGCCCGTCACCAGCGCAATCTTGCCGTCCAGCCTGAACATGTGTCTCTCCCTGATGCTCGACAACCAAAACGTAGAGCCTTTGCCGTGAGCTTTTGCGAACTGAATAGGCTCTAAACGGAGGCGAGGAAGGCCTCGATATCCGCAGGCGTGCCGATGGCGCTCGCCGTCGCCTCCGGCGCATTGCGCTTCATGAGACCGGTCAGCACCTTGCCGGCGCCGATTTCGGCAAAGCGGTCGCAGCCCATGGCCACCATCGCCGCCACGCATTCGCGCCAGCGCACCGTGCCGGTCACCTGGCGGACCAGCAGATCGATGATTGCGGCCGGCTCGCTCACCCGCGCGGCGGTGACATTGGCGACCAGCGGCGGCGCGGGGGGGGCCATGCTCACGGCGGCCAGGGCCTCGGCCATCACATCGGCGGCCGGGCCCATCAGGCTGGAATGGAAGGGGGCGGAGACGGGCAGCAGCATGCCGCGCTTCACGCCGCGCGCCTTGGACACCTCGATGGCGCGCAGCACCGCGCTGCGATGGCCGGAGATGACCGATTGGCCGCCGCCATTGTCATTGGCCAGTTCCACCACCTCGCCCTGAGCGGCCTCGGCGCAGATTTCGGCGGCGAGGTCGGCCTCGGCGCCCAGCAGGGCGGCCATGGCGCCGAGTTCGGCCGGCACGGCCTCCTGCATCGCCTGGCCGCGCAAGCGCAGCAGCCGGGCGGTGACCGCCACCGGCAAGGCGCCGGCTGCGGTCAGGGCGCTGTATTCGCCGAGCGAGTGGCCGGCCACCAGGGCCACCTTATCGGCCAGGCGAAAGCCGCCCTCACGCTCCAGCACCCGCACCACGGCCATGGAGACGGCCATGAGCGCGGGCTGGGCATTGGTGGTGAGGGTCAGCTCATCGGCCGGGCCTTCGAAGATCAGGCGGGAGAGTTTTTGCTCCAGCGCGTCATCCACCTCCTGGAAGGTTTCCCGCGCGATGGGGAAGGCGTCGGCCAGATCCCGGCCCATGCCGGGTGATTGGCTTCCCTGACCAGGGAAGATGAAGGCGAGGGCCATGATAAACCTTGTATGCCTTGAAAAGGGTTTGATTTAATAATTGCAGGCATCCAAACCCGAACTCGCGCCCCCGCGTCAATCCCGCAGCGGGCGGTTTCCTCACGCTTCCTTGTAGCGATAACCAATTCCGTAGAGCGTTTCGATCTGCTGGAAATCATCATCCACATCGCGGAACTTCTTGCGCACCCGCTTCACATGGCTGTCGATGGTGCGGTCATCGACATAGATATTCTCGCCATAGGCGGCATCGATGAGCTGATCGCGGTTCTTGACCATGCCCGGGCGCAGAGCGAGCGCCTTGACCAGCAGGAATTCCGTTACCGTGAGCTGGATCTGTTTGCCCTTCCACAGGCAGGCATGTTTGGTCTCATCGAGGGTGAGGTCACCCCGGGTGATCACGCCGCCGGCCGGCTGGCCTGCCGCCTCGGCGCGGTTGGTGTCGTTGCGGCGCAGCAGGGCGCGGATGCGCTCCAGCACCAGGCGCTGGGAGAAAGGCTTGGTAATATAATCATCGGCACCCAGGCGCAGGCCCATCAGCTCATCCACCTCCTCATCCTTGGAGGTGAGGAAGATGACCGGCATGGCGGTGCGGGTGCGCAGGCGTTGCAGCAACTCCATGCCATCCATCCGGGGCATCTTGATGTCGAGCACGGCGAGATCGGCCGGCTTGGCCAGCAGGCCTTGCAGCGCGCTTTCGCCATCGGTGTAGGTGCGCACCGAAAAACCCTCCTGCTCCAGCGTCATCGACAGGCTGGTGAGGATATTGCGGTCGTCATCGACCAGAACGATCGTGTGCGGCATGGGGATATCTCCTGGCGACTGCATAGCCGCTGGCGCCGCGCCGCGCCAAGGTGATCTTGCCTCCAACCGGCGGCATGGACTGCTGGCGCGGGGGAGGTTAGCCTCAATCCATGCGAACCTATCAATTCCTGACGCTCGACGTCTTCACCACCACCCGCTTCGGCGGCAATCCGCTGGCCGTCTTCCCGGATGCGGCGGGGATGAGCGATGCCGAGATGCAGGCCATTGCCGCTGAGTTCAACCTCAGCGAAACCACCTTCGTGCTGCCGCCGGCGGATGCGGCGAATACGGCGCGGGTGCGGATTTTCACCCCGGCGCGGGAAATGCCCTTTGCCGGCCACCCCAATGTGGGCACCGGCTGGGCGCTGGCCGGGCGCGCAATTGAGGGCGTGCTGCGCTTTGAGGAATTGGCCGGGCTGGTGAGGGTGAGCCTGGAGCGCGACGCGGCGGGCACGCTCACCGCCGCCACCATCGCAGCTCCCCTGCCGCTGACGCTGGGGCCGGATTTCACGCCGGCCGAGATTGCGCCCTGCGCCGGGCTGAACCCTGGCGACATCATCACCACCCACCACGCGCCCATCTGCGGGTCGGTGGGCAATCGGTTCATACTGGCAGAGGTGACGCCCGAGGCGCTGGCCCGCGCGGCGCCTGACGCCATGGCGATGAAGCGGCTCTCCGCCGCGCATCCGGTGCTGAACAACCGCGCCGCGCTGTATATCTACGCCCATGATGGCGGGCAGTTGCGCAGCCGGATGTTCGCGCCCTCCCTGGGCGTGGGCGAGGACCCGGCCACCGGCAGCGCCGCCACGCCGCTGGCTGGGCTGCTGCTGCAGCTTTCGGGCGCTGCTTCGGGCCATTGGGATATGCATCAGGGTATAGAAATGGGCCGCCCAAGCCTGCTGCGCACCACCGCGCGCCGCACGGAAGCGGGGATCATGACCACCGTGGGTGGCGCCTGCGTGCCGGTCATGCGGGGTGAGATTTCGCTGTAGCGGCCGCAACCGCGGCTTGCGGCGGGCGGTTGGGGCGGCCATGCTCGGCGCGCTTATGATCCACCGTCAGGCGCGCGGGCGGCCCTGTGAGCCCTTCGCGCGGGAGAATTCGAAACGCCATGCCGCGCCATATTGCCTGCCTCTCCTTTGATTTCGACACCTGGTCCGGCTTCGCCTCGCGCGGGTTGCTCACGCCCACGCCGATCTCGCGCGGTGAATTCGGCGTGGTGGGGGCGGGGCGCATTCTGGACCTGCTGAAATCACGCGGCATCAAATCCAGCTGGTATATCCCCGGCATCGTGATCGAGACCTATCCCGAGGCCTGCGCCCGGGTGGTGCGCGAGGGCCATGAGGTGGGGCATCATGGCTGGAGCCATGTGCAACCCGCTTTGCTGCCGGCGGCGCGCGAGGCGGATGAATTTGCGCAAGCCGTGGAGAGCATCAAGCGGCTGACCGGGGCCATCCCTTCGGGCTATCGCTCACCGGCCTGGGATATCAGCGACCGCACGATCGACCTGATGATCGAACATGGGCTGAATTATGATAGTTCGATGATGGGCCATGACCACCACCCCTATTTCGCCCGGCGCGGCGATGTGGTGAGCGAGGCGGCGCCGATGCAGTTCGGCACCACCACCAATTTGGTGGAAATCCCCATCAGCTGGTCGCTCGATGACCATCCGCATTTCGAATTCTTCCGCACCAAGGAACATTTGATGCCCGGCCTGGCCAATGCCAATGCCGTGCTGGAGAATTTCGTCGCCGATTTCGAGTATATGCGGCGCACGGAGGAGTGGGGCATGCTGGTCTATACCTTTCACCCCTATGTCATCGGCCGTGGCCACCGCATGCTGATGCTGGAAAAGCTGATCGATGCGCTGACGGCGATGGGCGCTGAATTCTGCACGCTGGACCAGATTCAGCGTGAATTCCGCGCGCGGGTGGCGTGACCGGGCGCGGTTGCGCCCTCAGCCGGCGGTGAGGGCCGGCATGTCGATCCAGCGGCGCTCGCTGTGGCTGGCATGGCAGGCCTCGACCAATTGCAGGCCCCGCGCCGCGGCCAGCAGCGATGTGGTGTTGGGGCCATCCTCGGCCAGGTGGCGCAAAAACGCCTCCCAGGCCATGCGGTAGGAATTCTTCAACACCGCCACATCGGGCACCGGCGCCCATTGCGCATAGAGGTCCTGCGCCACCGGCACATCGACATTCCAGCCCGGCTTGGGGGTGGTGCCCAGCGCCTGGGCCACGCAGCGATGCAACCCCGCCACAGCACTGCCCTGGCTGCCCTGCACGGTGATGGTCAGCAAGTCATCGCGGCGCACCCGATCAGCCCAGGAGGCATTGATCTCCAGCGCAGCGCCGCATTCGAGGTCGAGCAGCGCGCGGGCCTCATCCTCGACATCAACCTGGTAGGGCTGGCCGCGCTCATCGCGCCGCTGCGGCTGGGCGGTGCGCAATTGGCAGGTGACGGCGGTGGGGCGGCCAAAAAGCCCATCGACGATGTAGCGCCAATGCGGGAACATATCGAGCACCAGCCCGCCGCCATCGGCGCGACGATAATTCCACGATGAACGTTGCGCTGGCACCTGCTCGCCATCAAAGACCCACCAGCCGAAATCGATCCGCACCGAGAGCAGGCGGCCAAAGAAGCCTTGCTCACGCAACAGGCGCAGCTTGGTGAGGCCGGGCAGAAACAGCTTATCCTGCACCACGCCATGCTTGCGGCCACGGGCCTCGGCGGCGGCGAGCATGGTCATGGCCTCGGCCTGGGTCGGTGCGACCGGCTTTTCCAGATAGATATGCTTGCCGGCCTCGATGGCGCGCATCGCCAAAGCCGGGCGGCCGGCGGTGAAGGCGCTGTCGAAGAAGAGTTCATCGGCGGGGTCGGCCAGGGCGGCATCAAGGTCGGTCGTCCAGCGCGCCACGCCATGGGTGCGGGCCAGGGCCGCCAGTTTTTCGGGGTTGCGGCCCACCAGGATGGGGTCCGGCAGCAGCCTGTCGCCATTGGCCAGTGGCAGCCCACTTTCCCGGGCAATGGCCAGCACGGAATTGACCAGATGCTGGTTGGTGCCGATGCGCCCGGTGACGCCATGCATGATGATACCCAAGCGACGCGTGGCCATGTCAGTCTCCATAAACGATCAGGGTGGGGCTCATGCCATCATCCGGTAGAGCTCGCGGTTCAACTCCGCCACCATGCGGGCGAAGGCATCGGTCAGTCGCATCTCGGGAAGGCGCGGGCGGGGCAGATCCACGGTGATGACGCGGGCAATCCGCCCCGGTCGGGGCGTCATCAGCACGATGGCATCGGAGAGAAACACCGCCTCGGCCAGGGAATGGGTGACGAAGAGCACCGTCTTGCGGAAACGGGCATGGATGCGCATCAATTCGATGCCCATGCGGTCACGGGTGATCTCGTCGAGTGCGGCGAAGGGCTCGTCCATCAGCAGCACATCGGGGTCCAGCGCCAGGGCGCGGGCCAGCGCGGCGCGGGACTGCATGCCGCCCGAAAGCTGCGCCGGGCGCTTGGCGCCAAAACCCTCCAGCCCGACCAATTGCAGCAGCGCCGCCACATCCGGCGCGGGGCGGCCGGTGCGTTTGGCGGCGAGTTCATGCAGCAGCGCCACATTATCGGCGATGCGCAGCCAGGGCATCAGATTGGGCGCTTGTGAAACGAGGCCAATGCGGGCCTCGCGGCGCATTTGCGAGGCCGGGGTGCCGGCAATGGTGATGCTGCCCGCGGTTGGCGCGATCATGTCACCCACCGCGCGCAGCAGGGTGGATTTGCCGCAGCCCGAGGGGCCGACAAGCGAGACGAAAGCCCCCTCTGGCACGCCGATATTGATATCGGCCAGCGCCTGCACCGGCTCCGCGCCGCCCTGGCCATAGGTGACCTGCACGTCGCGCACGGCGATGAAGGCGGGCGCGGTTTCGCTGCCTGTTGGGCCGGCCAGGATCAAGCCGCCGGCCTTTCACGCACCAGGGTGGCCAGGCTGCGGGCTTCCTCGATGCGCTCGACGAATTCATTGGTGTAGAGTTCGCGCGCGGTGGGCCGGCGCTGCAAATCGCCGCCTTCCATCAGGTAGTTGATCGAGCTTTCCCATTTGCTCTCATCGAAGCGGCCAAAGCGTTCGGCGAAATCGGGGCTGCGATAAAGGTCGTAGATCATCCGCAGCTTGCGCACTTCCAGCGCGTGCATCCGGTCGGGCGAGACTTCGACGATATAGTTCATCGCCTGATCCATATTGGCGCTGGTCCAGATCAGCGCCTTCATCGTGGCGCGGATGAAGCGCTCGGTCAGGTCGCCCCGGCGCATTTCACGCTCATTGGCGACGATGGCGGTGCCGCAGAATTTCACCCCGAAATCCTTCAGTGCCATGACATTGCAGGGGAAGCCGCGCTCCTCCAGCGTCAGGGGCTGGCCATAGGAGAAGCCAAAGCCGCAATCCGCCTGGCCGGCCGCCACCATCTGAATCTCCGCCCCGCGATTGATGGTGAGCAGGGTGATATCATTGCGGGTCAGCCCGCCGGCCTGCAGCAGCGGGTCAAGCAAGCCGCGCACCTGCGCCTGGAAGAAGGTGATGCGCTTGCCGCGCAAATGCTCGGGCCGGCTGATGCCGCTGCTTTTGAGCGCGAAGATCGAGAAGGGATTATCCGGCTGGTCGGCCATCACCGCCACCACCGGCAAATTGGCGGCGCGTGATTTGATATAGCCATCGGCATTGGCGACGAGGAATTGCTCCCGGCCGGCGGCGATGAAGACCTCGTTCTGCTGGCCCGCAGCGGCGGGGCGGATTTCGAGGTTGATGCCCTCGGCGCGGTAAATATTCTGCCGCAGCCCGGCGTAATATTGCGCATGCATCGCCCAGGGGGTGAAGTTCAGCCGCAGGATGGCGTCCTGCAGCCGCCCCTGGGCGCGGGCGGGGCGCAGGCCGATAGGGGCAATGGGCGCGGCCAGCGCGCCCAGGGCCACGAATGTCCTTCGTGATGTCATGGCGTTTCTCCGTGTTATGTCTGGGCGCGGGTGGCGCCATCCTCCTGCCGCCAGGACAGCGCCTTCTCCACGGCGCCCATCGCGCCAAAGAAGGCCATGCCAATGGCGGCGAGCAGGATGATGGCGGCGAAGCTGCGCGCGGTGTTGAAATTGAAGCTGCCCGACAGCACCAGATAGCCAATGCCATCCGTGGCCGCGAGCCATTCCGCCACAATGGCGCCCAGCACTGCGAGCGTGGTGGCAATGCGCAGCCCGGCGAAAATATAGGGTACTGCATAAGGCAGCCGCAGGCGCAAAAAGGTTTGCCGGCTGGTGGCGTCAACGCTGTGGAAGACATCGACAAGCCCCGCATCCACCTGCTTGAAGCCGGCCATGGTGTTGATCACCACCGGGAAGAAGGCGATGGAGGCCACCACCAGCAGCTTCGACCCCGCCCCGGCACCGACCCAGAGCAGGATGAGCGGCGCGATGGCAATCTTGGGCACGGATTGGCTGGCGACGAGGATGGGCATGAGCATGCGCTCGACCAGCGGCCAGCGGATCATCGCCATGCTCGCGGCCAGGGCAAAAACCACGGCCGCGACATAGCCGGCCAGAATGCCCCAGACCGTCTGCCCGGCATGGAAGAAGATCAGCCGCCAGTCGCGGATAAACTCCGCCACCACGTCGCTGGGTGCGGGCAGCAGGAAGCGCTGGATATCCAGCCCCACCACCGCCGCCTCCCATAGCAGCAGCAGCGCGGCCATGGTCAGCAATGCGGCGCCAGGCCCCGCGGCCCAACGGCCAATGCGCGGCAAGAGACCCATGGGGCTCAATCCACCGGCACCAGGCGGGAGAGGCGGCGGGGGTTCATCTCGGCCAGCAGGATGGTGCCATCGGGCGCCTGGCAGACCCCATGCGCGCCATTGAGCACCGCCCGGCCCCGGCCAATCAGCGCGCCATCGGCTGCGAGCAGCGAGAGCCTGGGAACCTGGTCGGTCACATAAAGCTGCCCCTTGGCATCGCCCCAGATATCCATCGGCTTATGGAAATCATCGATGCTGCGGATGAAGCCGCCGGTGGGGGTGAAGAATTGCAGCCGCGAATTGTCCCGATCGGCCACCACCACCGTGCCATCGGGCTGCACCCAGACGGCGTGGGGGATGAGGAATTGCCCCGGCCCCCGCCCCGGCTCACCCCAACCGCCCAGCGGCGTGCCGGCGGAGGAGAAGCGATGCACCCGCGCCGCCGCATAGCCATCGCCCACATAGATATCGCCATTGGGCGCGAAGGCGATATCGCAGGGGGAATTGAACGGGCGGAGGGCCTGATGGCGCTCACCGATCCGCCCCAGCTCCTTGCCATGGCGGTTGAAGATGATGACCTGATGCGCGTCGCGGTCCACCACGTAAACATCGCCAGCGGGTGAGACGCCGAACATATGCCCATCGGCCACTTCCCTGGCGCCAAAGGCATGTTCGCGCCGGCCATCGGGGGCGAGCACCAGCACGGAGGGCGATTCGGGGTCGGTATAGGCGTCCTGCCGCAGCAGGACGAAGATGCGGCCCTCGGCATCGGTTGCGACATCGGAAATGCCGCCCACGCCATCGGTCTCGCCCCAGGGGCGCTGGATGGCATAGCGTTGCGTGCCGAGGGTGATGTGCAGGCTGTGTCGGGTCATGGAAGGCAGATTGGCATGGCTTGGGCAGGCATGTCAGGGTGGGTTGATGGATGGAATACAACATCAGCGCGCGCATGGGCGCCTAAAACTGCGCTGGGGGGCGAAGGGGCTGGTGGACCTCTTCCAGGCCTCGCCCATGCGGGCGCTGTTTCCAGGCGCGGAACCGGGCGAGCCTGCGACCATCGCGCAGGTCAATGTCGCCGGCGGGCTGGCCGGCGGCGATAGCGCGGATTTTGACCTCATTATGGAGGATCACGCCCAGGCCACGCTGACGGCGGCGGCGGCGGAGAAGATCTATCGCAGCCTCGGCCCCGAAAGCCGCATCACCACAAGCGTGGCGCTGGGCGCCGGCGCGCGGCTGGAATGGCTGCCGCAGGAGGTGATTCTATTCGATGGCGCAATGCTGCAGCGGCGGCAGGATTTTGCGCTCGGCGCGGGGGCGGAGTTGCTGCTGGCGGAAATGCTGGTCTTCGGCCGCGCCGCGCGGGGCGAGGTGTTTGCCCAGGGCCAGGTGTTCGATTCCTGGCGGCTGCGCGGGCCACAGGGGCTGCTCTGGGCCGATGCCCTGGCCATGACGGCGGGTGATCTGGCGCATCCGCATCGCTTCCATGGCGCCCAGGCCATGGCCACGGTGCTGCTGGCGGCCGAGGGGGCGGGGGCGCATGTGCCGGCGCTGCGGGAGATCATGCCCTGCACGCTGCTGCGGCCGGGGCTTTTGCTGGCCCGTGCGCTGGGCGATGCCTCCGTTGTGCGCAACCAGGTGGCAGCCGCTGTGCCTTTGCTGCGTGCGGCGGCATTTGGCCTGCCGGCGCGGCTACCAAGGCTCTGGCGCTGCTGAGCGAGGCTTGCCAAACTAGGCCTCATGCACCTGACGCCCCGCGAAAAAGACAAGCTGCTGATCGCCATGGCCGCCGAGGTGGCGCGCAAGCGCCTCGCCCGCGGCGTGAAGCTGAACCACCCTGAGGCCATCGCGCTGATCAGTGATTTTGTGGTGGAGGGGGCGCGGGATGGCCGCTCCGTCGCCGATCTCATGCAGGCCGGGGCGGGGGTGATCACCCGCGCCCAGGTGATGGAGGGCATCGCCGAAATGATTCATGAAATCCAGGTGGAGGCGACGTTTCCGGATGGGACGAAGCTGGTCACCGTGCATGAGCCGATCCGATGATCCCCGGCGAATATTTTTTGGCGGAAGGCGAGATCGAGCTGAATGCCGGCCTGCCCGTCACCGAAATCGAGGTGGCCAATACCGGTGACCGGCCGATTCAGGTCGGCAGCCATTATCATTTCGCCGAGACCAATCCAGCACTCGCCTTTGACCGTGCCGCCGCGCGCGGCCAGCGGCTGGATATTGCCGCCGGCACCGCTGTGCGTTTCGAGCCCGGGCAGGCCCGCCGGGTGAAATTGGTGCCCTTTGGCGGGGGGCGCGTCGTCCACGGCTTCCGGGGCGAAACCGAGGGGAAGCTCTGATGGCGAGGATCACCCGCTCCGCCTATGCCGGCATGTTCGGCCCCACCACCGGGGATAGGGTGCGCCTCGCTGATACCGAGCTTTTCATCGAAGTCGAACAGGACCTCACCACCTATGGTGAGGAGGTGAAATTCGGCGGCGGCAAGGTCATTCGTGACGGCATGGGCCAGTCCCAGGTCACCCGCGAGGGCGGCGCGATGGACACCGTCATCACCAATGCGCTGATCGTCGATCATTGGGGGATCATCAAGGCCGATATCGGGCTGAAGGATGGCCGGATCGCTGCCATCGGCAAGGCCGGCAACCCCGATACCCAGCCAGGTGTCACCATCATCATCGGCCCCGGCACCGAGATCATCGCCGGCGAGGGGCGCATTCTGACGGCGGGGGGCTTGGATGTGCATATCCACTTCATCTGCCCGCAGCAGATCGAGGAGGCGCTGGCCTCGGGCATCACCACCATGTTCGGCGGCGGCACTGGCCCCGCCCATGGCACGCTGGCCACCACAGCCACACCCGGCCCCTGGCACATGGCCCGCATGATGCAGGCGGCCGAGGGGTTTTGCATGAATCTCGGCTTTCTGGGCAAGGGCAATGCCGCCCTGCCGGCAGGGCTGGAGGAGCAGATCATCGGCGGCGCCGCCGGGCTGAAACTGCATGAGGATTGGGGCACCACGCCCAAGGCGATTGATAATTGCCTGTCGGTGGCGGACCGTTACGACGTGCAGATCGCCATCCACACTGACACGCTGAATGAGAGCGGTTTTGTCGAGGACACGATCCGCGCGATTGGCGGGCGCACCATCCAGGCCTTCCACACCGAGGGTGCGGGCGGCGGCCATGCGCCGGATATTCTGCGCGTGGTGGGCGAGCCCAATTTCCTGCCGAGTTCAACCAACCCAACCATGCCCTATACGGTGAACACGGTGGATGAGCATCTCGATATGCTCATGGTCTGCCACCATCTCGACCCGCGCATCGCCGAGGATGTGGCCTTTGCCGAGAGCCGCATCCGGCGCGAGACCATCGCGGCCGAGGATATTCTGCATGATCTGGGCGCCATCTCGATGATGTCCTCCGACAGCCAGGCCATGGGGCGGGTGGGCGAGGTGATCATCCGCACCTGGCAGACGGCGCATAAAATGAAGGTGCAGCGCGGTGCGCTGCCGGGCGAAAAGCCGGGCAATGATAATCTGCGGGTGCGGCGCTACATCGCCAAATACACCATCAACCCGGCCATTTCGCAGGGTATTGCCCAGCATGTGGGCAGTGTGGAGGTGGGCAAGCTGGCTGATCTGGTGCTGTGGTCGCCGGCGTTTTTCGGGGTGAAGCCGGATTTCGTGCTGAAATGCGGCTCCATCGCCATGGCGCCGATGGGGGACCCCAATGCCTCCATCCCCACGCCGCAGCCGGTGCATTACCGGCCGATGTTTGCCGGGTTTGGCCGGGCGCTGGCGCAATCGGCGGTGCTGTTCACCTCCGGCGCGGCGCTGGAAAATGGCATTGGCGCGCGGCTGGGGCTGACGCGGCCCTTGCTGGCGGTGGGCAATACCCGCGGCGGCATCTCGAAGAAGGACATGGTGCACAACACCTACCTGCCGAAGATCGAGGTGAATGCCGAGACTTATGAGGTGCGGGCGGATGGGCAATTGCTGGTCTGTGAGCCTGCGCAATCGCTGCCGATGGCGCAGCGTTATTTTCTGTTCTGAGGCATCATGCGCCACACCCATAATATCGCCGCCGCCGGCAGTTTTTCGCCCGAATCCGCGCAGGAGACGGTGACGCTCGACTTTGATGACCGCTTCCGCCGCCGAAAAGTGTTTCGCACCGATTCCGGCGCCGAGTTTCTGCTCGACCTGCCCGAAGCCCAGGTGCTGCGCGATGGCGATGGGCTGCCGCTTTCCGATGGCAGCCTCGTCATGGTGCGCGCGGCACCCGAACCGCTGCTGGAAATCCAGGCCGAAACGCCCGAGCATTTGATGCGTCTGGCCTGGCATCTCGGCAACCGGCATTTGCCGGCGGATCTTCAGGGCGGCAAAATCCTCATCCGCTTTGACCATGTGATCGAGCGGATGCTGATCGGCCTCGGCGCCCGGCTGGCGAAGGTGCAGGCCCCCTTCAACCCCGAAGGCGGTGCCTATGGCGAACACAACCGCAACCCGGAGCACCAGCACGGCCACCATCACCATGATTGAGCTTTTCCGGCTGCTGACCTGGCTTTCGCCCGCCTATCCGGTGGGCGGTTTTTCGTACAGCCATGGGTTGGAAATGGCGGTGGAGGAAGGCGCGGTCACCTCCCGCGCGAGCCTGCAATCCTATATCGAGGCGGTGCTGCTGGCCGGTGCCGGGCGGGTGGATGCGGCGCTGCTGGTGGCGGCCCATCGCGCCGTGGGCGATGATGCGGCGCTGGATGAGGTGGCCGAATTGGCCTCTGCCTGGCGCGGCAGCGGCGAAACGGCGCTGGAGGCCACCCAGCAGGGCGGGTCTTTTGCCAGCATCACCAATACCGTCTGGCCGCATGCCGGCTTCGCCGCTTTCAGCGCCCGCCATCCGGGGCGGCTGACCCATGCCGTGGCCTTTGGCGCCGCCGCCGGGTGTCATGGCATGGCGCTGCGGCCGGCGCTGCTGGGCTGGCTTTCGGGGTTTGCCGCCAATCTTGTCTCGGCCGGGGTGCGGCTGGTGCCGCTGGGGCAGACGGATGGCCAGCGCGTCACCGCCGCCCTGTTTCCCATCATCGAACAGGCGGCAGATGCGGCCGAAGCCGCCAGCCTCGATAGGCTGGGCACCGCCGCCCCCATGCTCGACCAATTCTCGCTCCGTCACGAAACCCAATACACAAGGCTTTTCAGATCATGAGCAACGGTCCTCTCCGCGTGGGCGTCGGCGGCCCGGTCGGCTCCGGCAAGACCGCGCTGCTGGAGCGGCTGTGCAAGCGCCTCTCCCCCACCCATGACATCGCCGCCATCACCAATGATATCTACACGCGGGAGGATAGTGAGTTTCTCACCCGCGCCGGGGCGCTGGAGCCCGCGCGCATCATGGGCGTGGAAACCGGCGGCTGCCCGCACACCGCGATCCGCGAGGATGCCTCCATCAACCTCGCCGCCGTGGCCGATATGAATGCCCGCTGGCCCAATCTCGAAGTGCTGTTCATCGAGAGCGGCGGCGATAATCTGGCCGCAACCTTCAGCCCGGAATTGGCCGACCTCACCATCTACGTCATCGATGTCTCGGCCGGCGACAAAATCCCGCGCAAGGGCGGCCCGGGCATCACCCGCTCCGACCTGCTGGTGATCAACAAGACCGATCTGGCGCCACTCGTCGGTGCTGACCTGTCGGTGATGGACCGCGATGCGCGCCGGATGCGGGGCAGCCGGCCCTTCATCTTCACCAACCTCAAGGCCGAGCAGGGCGTGGCCGAGGTGGCCGCCTTCATCATTGCCCAAGGCGGTGTGCGCGCTCCATGATGCGCTGACATCAGGCCCAAAAGGGCCGCGTTTGGGAGAACGACCATGCACGCCACCCGCCGCGCCCTGCTCGGTGCCGCCCTCGCCACACCCGCGCTGGCGCAGAGTTTTCCCGAACGCAGTGTGCGCTACATCGTGCCCTTCACCCCCGCGGGGCTGACCGACATCATGGCCCGCATCATGGCCAATCGGCTGGGCGAGGTCTGGCAAAAGCCGGTGGTGGTGGAGAACCGCGCCGGCGGCAATGCGATGATCGGCGCCGATGCGGTGGCCAAAGCCGCGCCTGACGGCCATAGCCTGCTGGCCATCACCCTCACCCATGCGGTCAATGCCACGCTGTTTCCCCAAGCGCCGTACAGTTTTCTGCGCGACCTCTCGACCATTTCCATCCTCGGTTCGCTGCCGCTGCTGGTGGTGGTAAATGCGGCGAGCCCCATCCGCAGCCTCGATGAATTGGCCGCCACCGCCCGCACCCGCCCGCTCAATGGCGGCAGTTCGGGCAATGGTTCGCCGCCGCATCTGGGGCTGGAATTGTTTCGCGGCGCGGCCCGCGCGGGCGACAATATCACCCATGTGCCCTATCGCGGCGGCGCGCCGGGGGTGACGGACCTGGTCGCCGGCAATCTGGACTTTATGGTCAGCAACCTGCCCGAATGCATCTCCCAGGTGCAGGCCGGGCGGCTGCGCGCCTTGGCCACCACCGGCCAGGGGCGGCATCGCAGCCTGCCCGATATCGCAACCGTCAGCGAATTGGGCATGGCCGCGCTCAGCATGACGAATTGGACCGCCATGCAACTCCCCGCCGCCACCCCGCCGGCCATTCGCCAGCAGATCGAGGCCGCAACCCTCTCCGTGCTGGCCGAACCCGATACAAGGCGGCGCATTCTCGATGCCGGCTTTGATGTCGAGGGGCTGGACAGCGCCCGCAGCGAGGCGTTTCTCCGCGCCGAAGTCATCCGCTGGGGAAGGCTTGTTGAAGAGGCCCGTATTCGTCCCGATGCCTGAAACCTTTTCCCGTAGCGAACTCGAAACCCTGGTCGGCCAAGCCCTGGCGGCCGCCGGCGCCAATCCGGAGATGGCGCGGCTGACCGCCACGGCCCTGGTGGATGGGGAGGCGATTGGCCAGGCCGGCCATGGTCTCTCCCGCGTGGCGCAATACGCCGCCTTCCTGCGCAATGGCCGGGCCGATGGCGCGGCGCGGCCTGAAATCATCGCCGAAAAGCCGGGTGCTGTGCTGATCGATGCCGGGCATGGCCTGGCCTATCCGGCGCTGGCCATGGCCGAGGCCGAGGGTGAGCGCCGCGCCCGCAGCCAGGGCGTGGCCTTTGTGGGCATCACCAATAGCCACCATTCCGGCGCCATGGGGCTGCCAGTGGCGCGCTTGGCCCGGCGGGGGTTGGTGGCGCTGGCCTTCACCAATTCGCCGGCCGCCATGCCGGTGGCGGGTGGGCGGCGGGCGCTGCTGGGCACCAACCCGGTTGCCGCCGGTTTTCCCCGCGCGGCGGGGCATGCGCCGCTGGTGGTGGATTTGGCGCTTTCCACCGTCGCCCGCGGCACCATCAACCGCTACGCCCAATCCGGCACGCCCATCCCTGAGGGCTGGGCGCTGGATGCTGAGGGCAACCCCACCACGAATGCCAAGGTGGCGCTATACGGCTCGCTGGTGGCGCTGGGCGGCACCAAGGGTGCGGCGCTGGCGCTGGTGGTGGAGTTGCTCTGCGTGGCGCTGACCGGCGCGGCCTTTGGCTTCGAAGCTGATGGCTTCTTCTCGGAGGAGGGCAACCGCCCCCGGCTGGGCCAGGCGCTGCTGGTGATCGACCCTGGCGCGCTGGCCGGCCAGGGCGCCTATCTTAGCCGCATCGAGGCGCTGATCACGACGATGTTGGAGGATGAGGGCGTGCGCATCCCCGGCCAACGCCACGCTGACACCTCTGGCACCATTGCGGTGGCCGACGCGCTGGCGCAAACACTGCATCACCTTGCGAGACCCTGACCCCCAACGCATTTGCGGCCCCAACGCCGTCCGCGCCCTATTCCTGCGCCGGCCGCAGGATGTGCTGCGGCTGTTCTTTGACCCCGAGCGGGCGGCTTTTGCCGAGCCGCTGGCGCGGCATATGGCGCGCACCCGGCGGATTTTCCGCGAAGTCTGGCCCGAGGAACTCATCCGCGTGGGCGGCACCCAGCATCATGGCGGCATCGTTGCCATCGCGGTGCCGAAAAAGGCCGAGATGCTGGAAGGGCCGCTGCCGCCCATCCTGTGGTCCGCGCCGCTGCTGCCGGTGCTCGATGGCATTGGCAATCCGCATAATCTGGGGGCGATTCTGCGCTCGGCGGCGTTTTTCGGCGCCCGTGCCGTTATTCTGGGCGATGATCCGCGCCAGGCCGATTTGTCCGACGCCGTCTTCCGCACCAGCGAGGGCGCGGTTGAGCATCTGACCGTGTTCCGCACCGACAATCTGCCCAGCCTGCTGCGCCGGTTGGAGGGGCGGGTGCTGCCGGTGGCCGCCATCGCCGCTGGCGGCGTGCCGCCCGCCCAGGTGCCGCAGGGCAAGCCCGTGGCGCTGGTGCTGGGCAATGAGGAAACCGGGCCCAATGCCGCCGTGCTGGCCGCCTGTGCCGGCGGCTGCACCCTGCCGGCGCTGGGGCCGGTGGAAAGCCTCAATGTTTCGGCGGCGGCGGCGGTGCTGTTCCACGCCTTCGCGCAAGGCGGTCGCTGAGCCTGCGGCCGCCAATTGGCGACCCGAGAATTATATGCTGACATCATCGAAACCAGAGGCCATATCTCCCGCATGACGGCTGTGGATCTCGTTCAGGAAGGCGACGCGATGGTGCTGCGTCCGCCCGCCACGCTGGACCTGCCCGCGGCCGCGGCGCTGTGGCGGCCAATGCTGGGGGCGGTGGCTGAACGGCGCGTGACGATCGACGCCTCTGGCGTGACCAAGTTGGATTCGGCCGGGGCGGTGTTGCTGCTGGAGGCCGCAGGCGGGTCTGAACTCCGCCCGCCGCAGGATGCTAAGGCCGCCGCGACGCTGGAGCGGATGCGCCTTGCCCTGGCCGCAGCACCACCACCCAAACCCGCACTACAACCGCATTGGATCAGCCGCATCGGCATGGCGGTGCTGAACGGCATCGGCGGCCTCGGCCGCAGGGTGAGCTTTCTGGGCGAGGTCACGCTCGGCACGCTGGCCATGCTCGCCCGCCCCTGGCGGATGCGCCGGGTGGAGGTGCTGCGCCATCTGGCTGAGGCCGGGACCGCCGCCTTTGGGCTCTGTGCCCTGCTGGGCACGCTGTTTGGCGTGATTCTGGCGTTCCAGTCCTCGATCCCGATGCGGCAATATGGCGCTGAGATTTTCATCCCCAATCTCGTGGGTATCAGCCTGCTGCGCGAACTGGGCGGGCTGATGGCGGCGATCATCCTGGCCGGGCGCTCGGGCAGCGCCTATGCCGCCGAATTGGCGACCATGAAGGTCAATGACGAGATCGACGCGCTCGCCACCATGGGGGTGGATCCCGTGGCCTGGCTGGTGCTGCCGCGCATTCTGGCGACCATATTGGTGATGCCGGTGCTGGCGCTGTTGGTCACCCTTTCGGGCCTTGTGGGGATGGGGTTTGTGATGGCAACGCTGGGCTATCCGCCGGCCGCCGTGCTGTCGCAACTGCGGCAATATCTGCAGGTGGGCGATATGGTGGGCGGGCTGTTCAAGGCGGCCTGCTTTGGCCTTGCCATTGGGCTGATAGGCTGCCGCTCCGGCCTCAAGGCGGGCGGTGGGCCGCGCGCAGTGGGCGATGCGGCGACGGGCGCGGTGGTGGCCTCCATCGTCGCCACCGTGGTGCTGGATGGTATCTTCGCCGTGCTGTTCTTCCGGCTGGGCTGGTGAGCATGGCCGAGGCCGCCTCCATCATCCAGGCCGAGGGCATCGGCATTCGCTTTGGCAGCCGCAGCATCTTCAATGATGTCAGCTTCGAGGTGCGCCGCGGCGAGATTTTTGTGATTCTGGGCGGCTCAGGCTGCGGCAAATCGACCTTGCTGAAAATCCTGATCGGCCTGCTGCCGCCCACATCGGGCCGCGCCCTGGTGCTGGGCGAGGAGCTGGCGCGGCTGCGAGGGCAGAAGCGGCGCGACGCGCTGGCCCGGATTGGGGTGATGTGGCAGCAGGGCGCGCTGCTGGGTTCGCTCAACCTCATGCAGAATGTGGCGCTGCCGATGGAGCAGCACACCCAACTGCCCCCCGCCGCGCGTGACGCCCTGGCCCGCGCCAAGCTCGGCCTGGTGGGGCTGGGCGATGCGGCCACGCGGCTGCCGGCCGAGATTTCCGGCGGCATGCTCAAGCGCGCCGGCATCGCCCGCGCCATGGCGCTCGACCCGGAAATCCTCTTCCTCGATGAGCCCAGCGCCGGGCTCGACCCCATCACCTCGGCCGGGCTCGACGCGCTGATCATGACCCTCTCGCGCGAGACGGGCACGACCTTCGTCGTGGTCACCCACGAATTGCAAAGCATCCTGGCCATCGGAGATCGCTGCATCATGCTCGACAAGGAGGCTGGCGGGATGATTGCCACCGGCAAGCCAAAGGAATTGCGCGACCATAGCGACAATCCCACGGTGCGCGCCTTTTTCCGCCGCGAGGTCATGCGCGCATGAAGACACCCTTTGCCGTGGGCCTGCTGGTGCTGGTGGGCTTTGGCCTATTGATCGGCTTCACCCTCTTCCTCACCGGCGAGCGTCTGCGCAACCAGGGTGAGGTGTTCGAAACCTATATCCGCGAATCCGTCCAGGGGCTGGAGGTGGGCGCTGCCGTGCGCTTTCGTGGCGTGGCGCTGGGGCGGGTGACCGAGATCGCCCTTGTCAGCTCGCGCTACGAGATGGACCCACGGGTGCAATTCTCCAATGCCTTTCAATTGGTGCTGGTGCGCTTCACGGTGGATGTGCGCCAGGCACGGCCCACAGGCTCGCTGGAGGATGCGGTGCGGCTGGGGCTGCGCGCCCGGCTTTCGTCCCAGGGGCTGACGGGGGTGGGTTATATTGAGCTTGATTTCGCCGATGCGAACCGCTTCCCCGCCCCCGCCCTGCCCTTCACCCCCGCGGTGAATTTCATCCCCTCCATCCCCTCCACCTCGGCCCAGGTGCAGGATGCGGCGACGGCGCTGCTCGCCCGAATAGAATCGCTCGATTTCAAGGAATTATTCGATAGTTTCCTGGGCCTCGTGACCGATGCTAGGGCGCAGGCCGCACCGGGTGGGGACCTGCAGGTGGCGCTGGCCGAAACCTCGGCCCTGCTGCGCAGCCTGCGCTCCACCGTGGAGGCGGCGGATCTGCCGACCATGGTGGCTGAAACCCGCTCCACCATCGCCGGCATTCACGCCCTGGTGGAGAGCCGGGAGCTGCGCCAGACCCTGACCAATAGCAGCGCCGCCATGGCCGAGTTGCGCGCCGCCGCCGCCCGCCTGCCCGGCACGGTCAATCAATTGGAGGCCGGGCTGCGCAGCGCGCGCGGCGCCACCTTGGATGTGCAGGCCGATCTGGTGCCCATACTGCGCGACCTGCGCGCCATGACCGCCAATCTGCGCGATGTGACCGAGGCGCTGCGGCGCTCGCCCAGCCAGACCCTGCTGGGGGGGCCGCCCCCGCTGCCCGCCGGAGCCAGCCGATGAACCGACGCCTCGCCCTCGCTTTGCTGCTGCCCGGCTGCTCGGTGCTGCCGGACCGGCCCTATGTCGAGACCCGCCGCTTTCCGCTCGAGGCAGCGCGCCCGGCGGAATTGCCGGCCCGCCGCCCTGCCGGGCGCGAGGCGCTGCTGGTGCGCGACATGCGCGCGGGGCCGGGGCTGGACCGGCGCGGCCTGCGCAGCATTCGTGCCGATGGCACCCTGGCCATCGCGGCCTATGCCGAATGGGCCGCCCCACCGGCCGAGGCGGCCGAGGCCAGCCTGCGGGCCTGGCTGCGCGCCAGCGGGCTATTTGCCGCCGTCGCCGCGCCGGGCTCGCGCGTGCCAGCCGCGCTGGTGCTGGAGAGCGAATTATTGGCGCTGGAGGTTGATGCCGCTGGCACGGCGCGCGCCACGCTCAGCGTCTTGCTGGTGGAGGAGAGCGGCCTCGCCTCGGCGCGGCTGCGCGGGCAATTCGGCGCCCATGGCACCGCCGCGCGGCAGGGCGAGGGTGAGGCCGCCGATGCCCGCGCCATGGTCGCCGCCCTGGGCGCAGCCCTGGCGGTGATGGAAGCGGAATTGGCGGCAGCGCTCAACCGCCAGCCATGGCCGCGCTGAGCGCCAGCACATGCGCCACCGTGCTGGCGGCCAGGGCCTGCAGATCATAGCCACCCTCCAGCATGCTCACCACCGGCACGCCGGGGGCGGCCTCGATGATGGCGCGGGTGATCCAGGCAAAATCCACCTCATTGAGCCGCAATTGCGCCAGCGGGTCGCGGATATGGGCGTCAAAACCGGCGGAGATGATGATCAGGCCAGGGTCGAAACCGGTGAGGCGCGGCAGGGCTTCGGCCCAGGCCAGGCGGAAATGCTCGCCCGCGGCGCCGGGCGGCAAGGGCAGGTTCAGCACATTGCCCACGCCGCGCTCCTCGGCCGCGCCGGTGCCGGGGTAGAGCGGCATTTGGTGGCTGGAGATGAACAAGATCGAGGGATCGGCCTCCACACAGGCCTGGGTGCCATTGCCGTGATGCACATCGAAATCGACAATCGCCACCCGGGCCACGCCGAGTTCGGCCTGGGCATGGCGGGCGGCCACCACGACATTGCTGAACAGGCAAAAACCCATGGGCTGCTCAGGCTCGGCATGATGGCCGGGCGGGCGCACGGCGCAAAAGGCGGCCCGCGCCTCGCCGCGCAACACCGCCTCGACGGCACGAATGCCCGCACCGGCGGCGCGCAGCGCGGCCTCGGCGCTGCCATGGCTCATGATGGTATCGGCATCGAGCCGCGCACGCTCCCCCGCCTCGGGGCGGATATCGAGGATGGCTGAGACATAGGCGGGCGGATGGGCGCGGGCGAGTTGCGCCTCGGTCGCCGCCGGCGCCGCCTCTCGATGCAGGGCGGCGAAATCAGGTGCTTCCAGCGCCTGCCAGATTGCGCGCAGCCGGTCCGGGCATTCCGGATGGCCCTCGCCCATATCATGGCCGAGGCAGGCCGCATGGGTGAGGTAGAGGATGTGTTGGTCAGCCATCGGCGCGCCGGCGCAGCACGAAGCGGAAATCATCGCCCTCGCGGGTGGCGCTGAGCAGGGCATGGCCGGTTTCGCTGGCGAAGGCGGGGAAATCCGCCTCGGCAGCCGGGTCGGTGGCCAGCACGGTCAACTCAGCGCCCGGCGGCATGCCGCGCAGCGCCTTATTGGCTTTGAGCACCGGCAGGGGGCAGCGCAGGCCGCGCACATCCAGGGTCTGTTCCATATCTGCCATGCAGCATGAGGCGAGACTTGCCGGCAAGGGGTGGCTTGGGTCAGGGTGAGCCATGCGCATGGGTGTGGATCTGGGCGGCACGAAGATCGAGGTTGCGGTGCTCGATGGCGCCGGCCAGGTGGTGCTGCGCCGCCGTGTGGCGACACCACGCAGCTATGATGGGGTTCTGGCGGCGATTGCCGGGCTGGTCGCCGGGGGCGAGGCCGAGCTGGGCGCCTGCTGTTCCCTGGGCATTGGCATTCCCGGCAGCCTCAGCCCGGCCACTGGCCTGGTGCGCGGCGCCAATTCCACCTGGCTGAATGGCGGACGGCTGCAGGAGGATCTGGAGCGCGTATTGGCCCGCCCCATCCGGCTGAGCAATGACGCGAATTGCCTGGCCATGAGCGAGGCGGCGGATGGCGCGGCGGCGGGCGAGGCCATGGTCTTCGCCGCCATTCTGGGCACCGGGGTGGGCGCTGGGCTGGTGATCGATGGTCGGGTGATCGAGGGTGCCAATCGGGTGGCCGGGGAATGGGGCCATAACCCCCTGCCCTGGATGAGCCGCGACGAGCATCCCGGGCGCCGCTGCTGGTGCGGCCGGGAGGGCTGCATCGAAACCTTCCTCTGCGGCCCGGCCCTGGCGGCTGATGCGGATGGGCCTGAGGCGCGCGATGCCGCTTCCCTGCCGGCGCGGGCGGCGGCGGGGGATGGGCCGGCGGCGGCAGCGCTTGCCCGGCACAGCCACCGGCTGGCCCGGGCGCTGGCCCATGTCATCAATATGCTCGACCCGCATTGCATCGTGCTGGGGGGTGGGCTGTCGAATATGGCGCATCTTTATGTCGAGGTGCCCCGGCTTTGGGGCGAATGGGTGTTTTCCGATGTGGTGCGCACCAGGCTGGTGCCGGCCCGGCATGGCGACAGCTCCGGCGTGCTGGGCGCGGCCCGGCTGTGGTGACGGCGCAGAGCCTGTGCCGCGATTGCGGCGAACAGGGTTTTGCCACCGCCATCTGCCCCGCCTGCCATAGCCGCCGCGTGCTGCGCCATGATGAACTCTTCGCGCTGACCATCGCCCATATTGACTGCGACGCGTTCTACGCCAGCGTGGAAAAACGCGACGCGCCCGAACTGGCGGCCAGGCCGGTGATCGTGGGTGGCGGGCGGCGCGGGGTGGTGGCGGCCTGCTGTTATATCGCCCGCACCCGGGGCGTGCGCTCGGCCATGCCCATGTTCAAGGCGCTGGCGGCCTGCCCCGATGCGGTGGTGCTGCGGCCCAATATGGCGAAATACGCTGCCGAGGGCGCGCGCATCCGCGCCATGATGCAGGCGCTGACGCCACTGGTGGAGCCGATGAGCATTGATGAGGCGGTGCTCGACCTCTCGGGCACCGAGGCGCTGCACCGCGCGCCACCCGCCGCCGTGCTGGCGGAATTCGCCCGGCGGGTGGAGCGCGAAATGGGGGTGACGATTTCCGTGGGGCTCGCCGCCAATCGGCTGCTGGCGAAAATTGCGGCCGGGCGGGATAAGCCGCGCGGCTTTGCGGTGATAGGCCGGGCGGAGGCGGCGGGGCTGCTGGCGGGCGAGCCGGTGCGGCTGCTGCCCGGTGTGGGCGCGGCGATGGCGGCGAAGCTGCATGCGGCGGGGTTTACCCGCCTCGGCCAATTGGCGGCGCTGGATGCGCGCGACGCCGCGCGGCGCTTTGGCGAGGAAGGGCCGAGCCTGGCCGCGCGGGCCCGCGGCGAGGATAACCGCCCGGTGGTGCCAGGGCGCGAGACCAAGAGCATCAGCGCCGAGACCACTTTCGAGACGGATATGACCACCCAGGCCGAGCTGGAGGTGGTGCTGTGGCGGCTGTGCGAAAAACTCGCGCGCCGGCTGGCGGCGAAGGATTTTTCCGCCGGTGGCGTGGTGCTGAAGCTCAAAACCGCCGGTTTTGCCAGCCGCACCCGGGCGGCGCGGCTCGCCGCACCTTCGCTGGTGCCCGATATCCTGTTCGCCGCCGCGAGGAACCTTCTGGCGCGGGAGGTGGATGGCACCGCCTTCCGCCTGCTGGGCATCGGCGCCAGCCCGCTGATGCCGGCCGGCGATGCCGACCAACCCGATCTGGCCGACCCCGATGCCGAGCGGCGGAGGGCGCGCTGGGCGGCGATGGAGAGCCTGCGCCAGCGCTTTGGCGAGGATGCGGTGCGGCGCGGGCGGGGGCTGGTGGGTAAAACCTGAGCGCAAGCGGTTGCCTCGGTGCCGTGGTAGGATGTACCCCTGCCGACGACCGGCCAGGACAACACGCCATGCAAACGCCCAATGACATCAAAGCCGCGCAGCAGATGATGCGCTATGACGCCAACAAGAAAACCGCGCTGATCGCCTATCTGCTGTGGTTCTTCGCCGGCTATCTGGGGGCGCATCGCTTCTATCTCGGCCGCATAGTCTCTGGGCTGATCATGCTGGTGCTGTTTCTGTTATCTTTCGTCGGCATGGTGATTCTGGTGGGCTTCATCGGGCTGGCGGTGATCGGGCTGTGGTGGCTGATCGATGGCTTTCTTATCCCGGGCATGATCAGCGGCGCGAATAACAAGCTGATCAACAGCCTGCGCTGATCACTCCGGCTGCACGCCGGCGCGGCTGAGGATGGACAGGCCACGCGGCGCGGCCTGGGCGATGAAGGCTGCGAATTGGGCGGCGGATTCGCCCAGCACCGGCTGCCCGCCCAGGTCACCCAGCTTGCGCGCCACCTCGGGCGTGGCCGCCGCCGCCTGCACCGCGGCATTGAGCCGGGTGACCTCGGCCGGGGCCAGGCCGCGCGGCCCCCAAAAGGCAAACCAGGGTGCCACGGGGGCGAGTGCGGGCATACCCATCTCGACCGCATTGGGGATTTCTGGCGCAACAGCGGTGCGGCCCGGCCCGGTCACGCAATAGGCCTTCAGCCGCCCCGCCCGCACCAGCGGCAGGGCCGAGAGCAGCGGCGCCATCATCAGGCTGGTCTGCCCACCCACCACATCGGCGATGGCGGGCCCGGTGCCGCGATAGGAGACGATCAGCACCGGAACGCCCAGCTCCAGCCGGAACAACTCGGTGGCGAGATGGCCGGAGGTGCCGAGCGAGGTATTGGCAAAGGCATGCGCCTGAGGCCGGGCGCGGATATCGGCGATGAGGGCCGGCAAATCCGCCGCCGCCAGCCCGGGCGCGCCCACCAGCACCAGCGGCGAGATGGCCAGCCGGGCGATGGGGGTGAAATCGGCAATGGGGTCATAAGGCACCCGGGCCATGACGCCACGGGCCAGGAGATGACTATCCGAATTGCATAGCAGGGTGCGGCCATCGGCCTCGGCGCGGGCCACCGCAGCGCTGCCCACCGCGCCATTGGCGCCGGAGCGGTTCTCCACCACCCATGGCGCGCCCTGCGACTGGGTAAGCGCCTCGGCGAAAATGCGGCCCGAGACATCAATGCCGCCACCGGGGGGAAAGGGCACCACGAGCCGCACGCCGGCAGATTGCGCGCGCGCCGCCCCGGCCAGGGCGAGGGAGGGCATGACAAGCAGGGCGCGGCGGTGCATCGGTGTTCTTTCGATCATCTGCCGAAGGAATAGGCCGTGGCCACTGAACCGCAAGAGCTTGAAATGCTGGCCCAGGCCAATCGACTCCTCGCACGGGAGGGCATTGTGGATGATTTCGGCCATGTCGCGCTGCGCGATGGCAGCGACCCCAGCCGCTTCTGGCTCTCCCGCGCCCTGCCGCCCAATGCGGTAACGGCGGCTGATCTGCGGCGCTATGATGCTGAGGGGCGCTGCGAGGATGCCACGGTGCACAGCTATTCGGAGGCGGTGCTGCATGCGCGCATTTTTGCCGCCAGGCCCGATGTGATGGTGTGCATCCATCATCATGCGAGGCCGCTGCTGCCCTTCACCATGCCCGGCGCGCCGCCGCTGCGGCCGGTGTTTCATACCGGTGCGATCATGGGCTGGGATGTGCCGGTGTGGGACAGCGCACCCTTCGGCGCCTCGGGCATGCTGGTCGATACCCTGGCCAAGGCGGATAGCCTGGCCGAGGCCTTGGGCGGCAACCGTGCCGCCCTGCTGCGCGCGCATGGCGCCGTGGTGGTGGGCTCGGGCATTGCCGAGGCGGTGATGATCGCGATCTATATGGCCGAGAATGCCGCCGTGGCGCTGCGCTGCGGTGCGCCACATCACCCCGTGCCCAGCCTCTCGCGCGAGGAGGCGGCCGAGACCGCGCGCCGGCTGCTCAACCCGCCGACCATCGCCCGGGTTTGGGCCGGGCGGCAGCGGGGGGTGTAATTACCGCCCCAACCCGTCCCAGAAATCCTTCACCTTGGCGAAGAAGCCTTCGCTTTCGGGGGAGGATTTGCCGCTCTGCACCGCCTCAGCCTCAAATGCCTCCAGCAATTCCTTCTGCTTGGCGCTGAGATTTTGCGGGGTTTCCACCGCGACCTGGACATACATGTCGCCACGGGCTGGGTTGCGCAGCACGGAGAAACCCTTGCCGCGCAGGCGGAAGGAATCGCCCGACTGGGTGCCGGCGGGAATGGTGACGCGCGAGCGGCCGCCATCGATGGAGGGCACCTCGATCTGCCCGCCCAGCGCCGCCTGGGTCATGCGCAGCGGCACGCGGACCATGATATTGGGTCCCTCGCGCTGGAAGATGGGGTGCGCCTTCACGCCGACATCGACATAGAGATCGCCCGCCGGCGCACCGCGCAGACCGGCCTCGCCCTCGCCGGTCAGGCGGATGCGGGTGCCATCCTCCACGCCGGCGGGAATAGTGACATTGAGCGTGCGGTCGCGCTGCACCCGGCCAGCGCCGAGGCAGATCTTGCAGGGGTTCTTGATGATCCGCCCGCTGCCCGAGCAGGTGGGGCAGGTTCGTTCGACCAGAAAAAACCCCTGCTGGCTGCGCACCTTGCCCGCGCCACGGCAGGTGCCGCATGGCTGGACGCTGGCGCTGCCGCCCTCGGCCCCGCTGCCGGTGCAGGCATCGCATTGCACCGAGGAGGGGACGCGCAGTGTTTTCTTGGTGCCGGCAAAGGCCTCCTCCATGGAGATGGAGATATCCTGCCGCAAATCGGTGCCACGGCCGGCCTGCTGACGCTGGCCGCCACGGCCGGTGAATTGGCCGAAGATATCGGCGAACATATCCTCAAAACCGCCAGGGCCGCCCTGGCCACCGCCGCCGCCACCGCCCTCGAAGGCGGCATGGCCGTAACGATCATAGGCGGCGCGCTTTTCGCCATCCTTGAGGATGTCGTAAGCCTCATTGGCTTCCTTGAACTTGCCCTCAGCGGCGGGGTTGCCCTGGTTGCGGTCAGGGTGGTGCTGCATGGCGAGTTTGCGATAGGCGCGCTTGAGGTCGTCGTCAGTCGCGTTGCGCTGGACGCCGAGCACTTCGTAGTAGTCACGTTTAGCCATGGATCGCCCCTAAAAAAAGCATCGGGGGAATGAATTCCCCCGAACCCCCTTCTTTTATTTTTGATTCATTGGCCAAGGCCGTGAAGTCAGCGCCAATTAAATAAAAATAAAAGAATGGGGGCCTGGGGGAAATTCATTTCCCCCAGTTTCCTACCAAATCAATTAGGCTTCTTCTTCTTAGGATCGACTTCCTCAAACTCAGCATCAACCACCTTATCATTCGGCTTCGCCCCGGGCTGTTCGCCAGCAGCGGGCGCTTCCTCGGCGGCCTGGGCCTTGTACATCGCCTCGCCCAGCTTCATCGCTGCCTGGCTGAGCGCCTCGGCAGCGGCCTGGATGGCGGCGGTGTCCTGGCCTTCCATGGCGGTGCGGGCGGCGGCAATCGCCTGCTCGGCGGCCAGTTTCTCGGCCTCGGGCACCTTGCCTTCGTTTTCCTTGATGGTCTTCTCGGTGGAGTGCACCAGGGTATCGAGCTGGTTGCGCGCCTCCACCCCTTCACGGCGCTGGCGGTCAGCCTCGGCATTGGCCTCGGCCTCTTTCACCATGCGCTCGATATCAGCCTCGGAGAGGCCGCTGCGCGCCTGGATTTTGATTTGCTGTTCCTTCTGGGTGGCCTTGTCCTTGGCGCTGACGGAGACGATGCCGTTGGCGTCAATATCGAAGGTCACCTCGATCTGCGGCACGCCGCGCGGCGCGGGGGGAATGCCTTGCAGGTCGAAATTGCCGAGCAGCTTGTTGTCGGCCGCCATTTCACGCTCGCCCTGGAACACCTTGATGGTGACCGCGGTCTGATTGTCATCGGCGGTGGAGAAGGACTGGCTCTTTTTGGTGGGGATGGTGGTGTTGCGGTCGATCAGGCGGGTAAAGACGCCGCCCAGGGTCTCGATGCCGAGCGAGAGGGGCGTGACGTCCAGCAGCAGCACGTCCTTGACGTCGCCCTTCAGCACGCCGCCCTGGATGGCGGCGCCGATGGCCACCACCTCATCAGGATTGACGTTGCGGGCCGGGTCCTTGCCGAAGAACTGCTTGACCGCCTCAATCACCTTGGGCATGCGGGTCATGCCGCCCACCAGGATGACTTCGTCGATCTCGCCCGCCGTCAGGCCGGCATCCTTCAGCGCATTGCGGCAGGGCTCCATGGTGCGCGCCACCAGGTCATCCACCAGGCTTTCCAGCTTGGCGCGGGTGAACTGCATGACGAGATGCTTGGGGCCGGAGGCATCGGCGGTGATGAAGGGCAGGTTGATTTCGGTCTGCTTGGCGGAGGAGAGCTCGATCTTGGCCTTTTCGGCGGCTTCCTTCATCCGCTGCAGGGCGAGTTTGTCGCCGCGCAGATCGATGCCGTTTTCTTTCTTGAATTCGTCGGCGAGGTAATCGATCACCCGCTGGTCGAAATCCTCGCCGCCGAGGAAGGTGTCGCCATTGGTGGATTTCACCTCGAAGACGCCATCGCCGATTTCGAGCACGGAGACGTCAAAAGTGCCGCCGCCGAGGTCATAGACCGCGATGATGCCGGAGGTCTTCTTGTCCATGCCATAGGCGAGGGCCGCGGCGGTGGGCTCATTGATGATGCGCAGCACTTCGAGGCCGGCAATGGCGCCGGCCTCCTTGGTGGCCTGGCGCTGGGCGTCATTGAAATAGGCGGGGACGGTGATGACCGCCTGGGTCACCTTCTCACCGAGGAAATCCTCGGCGGTTTGCTTCATCTTGGCCAGGATATCGGCCGAAATCTGCTGCGGCGCGTAGGTCTTGCCCTCAACCTCCACGGCGGCGTCACCATTGGCGGCGGCGACGATCTTATAGGGGGCGAGGCCGGCCTCCTTCTTCACCATCGCATCCTCGAACCGGCGGCCGATGAGGCGCTTGGTGGCGAAGAGCGTGTTGGTGGGGTTGGTCACCGCCTGGCGCTTGGCGGCCTGGCCGACGAGGCGCTCACCATTCTTGGCGAAGGCGACCATGGAGGGGGTGGTGCGGGCACCTTCGGCGTTCTCGATCACCTTGGGTTCGCCATCCATAATGGCGATGCAGGAATTGGTGGTGCCGAGATCGATACCGATGACTTTGCTCATCCGGGTGTACTCCTGGTGTGCGGCGGCTTGGATGCGGCCCCAGAAGGCACCGCGCCCGGCCCCTCGCGGATGGGGTTTGGGTTCGTAACCCCGCTCAGATATTCAGCGGGTGGCGGCTGGGCAAGGGGGTTTGTGCCGCGAAAACGGAAAAGCGCGGATTAATGCCCCGGGGCGGCGCGGGTGTGGAAGCGGGTGGGGCGGAGAGCGACCGGGCATAGGGGCGGGGCAAAGCTGCTTGCTGCGCGCAGAGATGGGCCCTCGGCCGGCCGAAAACCCAAGGCCGGGTCTCGTTTCATTCGGACACGACCTGCGCGCCCCAAAACCTATCCGGCGTGTCAATTCGGCGCTGCCGGTGATGCGGCGTGAGGCATTGTGCGGGGCCAATTGGCCAACGGATTTGTAAATGTGACGATTTTGTCGACATATTTTCTCATCCGAGACTTTCAAGCATGGACATCACGATTTTCGTTCGACTCGTTTTTTCCGTAGATAAAATCTTCATAGCATTCGGATATTTTTATCCCTTCAATATTAAATTTTATATTTATATGGCAGTAATTTTCTCGCAATAATGTTGGGATAATAAAATTCTGTCCAGAGATTATTTCTGTGGATCCATACAAACGAAAATGAACTTCTATTTTCATTTGTTTTCGGCCAATGGGAGTTGCCAAGCCTGACCAGGAATGAAATGGGTGCTCACCAAGACGGTACTGAAGAATTATATGTCTGGAACTCGCCAGTGGAACGCCATCAATATTGATTTCAACCAATTCGACGGGCAATTCGCTTATCGCCGTCACAGTGAATTTGAGGGTGGTGCGTTGCCCAGTCCATTCCCTGGCAGGCCAGGTCGCCCATAAGCCATAGGCTAACGCCGCCAAAACCGCGGCCAGGATGCCTAAAAACAGCCGCAGCCATCCCAACAAGGCACAACACTCCCGTTGATGCCAAGCCTATATCAGAACATAAGCCGATATGAAAGGATAAATTCCTTTTCCGACGCATTTTTGAACCAGAAGCAACGCCGCGGCTTGCTCAGCTCTGCGCGCCGGGTCCGGGATTCGCATGGCAGCTGGCTCCTCAGCCGGCGCGCTTGCCCAGAGCAGAGGCTGCGGCCGCCGGTCCAACGGCTCTGGCGGCGGAGCGAAGATGAAAGCCCGCTGCTGCAGGGGCTGTTAGAGCTGGTTATTCGGTTGGGCGGGCGGGCAGCAAGCCCAATTGCGCAATGCGACGGCAGATCATCCTCCAGCGTGATGAGCGCACCCAGCACCTGGCCGCCCTTCACGTTCACCAGGAACGGATTGACCTCGCCCCCGGTGACCTCTCGGCGATGCGCCTGGCGCGAGTGCCATGGCCTCAGGCGATGGGTTGGGCGTGCAACTGTACGGCAATGCCCTCCAAGCCGGGCACGGCGGGGTAGCGCTGCATCACCAGCGGGTCATGGCCAGGGATGATATGCTGCGGGCTGGGCGCGAGGGCGCGCAACCTGTCGAACCCGTCCAGCATGCCGCCGACATGGAAGGCGGTGGTGAAAGGGCGGTTCTTTTCCATATTCTCGTAGAAATGCGTCACGTCAGTGGCCAGCACCACGGTGCCGCGCGCGGTATTGACGCTGACGCATTGCAGCCCCGCGCTATGGCCGCCGCAGGCATGGATCTTCAACCCCGGTGCGAGTTCCGCATCGCCATCATGCCATGCCACGCGCTCGGCGAAATTCATCCGGATGATGCCGGCAACATCCTCCACCTCGAAGGAATGCCTCAGGCGGGCATGCTTCATGTAATGGCCGCAGGCGTATTGCATCTCCGCCTCCTGCAGATGGAAGCGCGCCTTGGCGAATTTGTGGAAGCTGCCGACATGGTCGTAATGCAGGTGGCTGATGATCACATCCTCGACCATGTCGGGGTCGATGCCCAGCAGCTTCAGGCTCTCGATCGGGCAGCGCAGATAGGTGCGCTTGCGCCGTGCCGCGACCTCGGCGGTGAAGCCGGTGTCGATAATCCAGGCCTTTCCCCCACCAACCGCCGCCCAGACGAAGTAATCCATCGGCATCGGCGCGTCATGCGGATCGCCGCCAATGAAATGCTCGGCGCGCCTGGCCTCGCGCATGGCGTAGCGCAGGGCATAGACCTGATAAATGGGGATCATACCGCCTTGATCCAGCCGCCATCGACATCGAGGATCGCGCCTTGGATATAGCTGGCCTGAGCACTGGCGAGGAAGGCGACGACGCTGGCGATCTCGCTCGCTTCGCCGAAACGGGCAACGCCAGTGGCCTCGGCCAGCGCCGTGGCGGCGGCGGGCTCGTCCAGGCCGAGCTCCTCCATCACGGTCGCGATGCGGCTGGTCAGCCTTTCGGTGCGGATGCTGCCGGGGTTGATGCAATTCACCCGCACGCCATCGCGCACGCCGCGATCAGCCAGGGATTTGGTCAGGTTCATCAGCGCCGCGTTGATCGAGCCGCCAATGGTAAAATCGGCACTGGCGATCTTGCCGCCGGCGCCGGCGATATGCACCACGCTGCCTTGGCTGGCCTGCAGATGCGGCCAGGCCGCGCGGGTCAGCCGAACGGCCGCCAGAAACTTCCCGGCGGTGCTATCAGCCCAGTCCTCATCGCTCAGCGTCAGAAAATCGCCGCGCTTCGTCGCCCCCGCGCTGTTCACCAGCAGGTCCAGCCGGCCGAAGCGGGTGATGGCGTCGGCCACCGCGGCGGCGGGCACCAGGGGATCGCGCAGGTCGCCAGCAAAACCCGCAGCCCCCGGAACGTCGCAGCCACCACGCGCCACGCCCAGCACATCCATGCCCTCTGCCACCAGCCGCTCGACAATGGCACGGCCAATGCCCTTGCTGGCGCCACTGACCAGCGCGACGCGGCCCTTCAGATCCTGATGCATCGCTCACTCCATCCGCAGATTGGCGGTGCGGACAAGGGTGGTCATCCGCTCCAACTCGGTCTTCAGATAGTCGCCGAATTGCGCGGGCGTGCCGCCTATCACCTCGGCGCCGAGATCGAGCAGCCTGGCACGGCTCTCGGGTGAGCCGACAATGGCCATGATGGCAAGGTTCAGCCGCGCGATGATGGCAGGCGGGATGCCGGCCGGGCCGATCATCGCGTACCATTCCACGATCTCGAAGCCGGGCAGCCCGGCCTCGGCCACCGTGGGCAGCTCCGGCAAATAGGCCTGGCGGGTGGCGGCGGTCACGGCCAGCGCGCGGAGCGAATCAGCGCGGACGAAAGGCAGGGTGGAGCTGGCATTGCCGAACATCAGCTGCAATTGCCCGCCCACCAGGTCGGCCAGCGCCGGCCCGCCGCCGCGATAGGGGATATGCACCATGTCGATGCCAGTCGCCGCTTTGAACATCTCGCCCGCGATATGGACCGAGCTGCCAATGCCCGGCGAGCCATAGGAAAGACGGCCAGGATTGGCGCGGCCATAGGCGATCAAATCCTGCACGCTATGGATCGGCAGCGCCTTATTCACCACCAGGATATTCGCGACATTGGCGAGGTGGAGGATGGGCGCCACGTCATTCACCGGGTGATAGGGCTGGCGCGTCAGCAGCGCGCCGGTCACCAAGGTGCTGATGGTCAGGCAAATGGTGTGGCCATCGGCGGGCGCGCGCAGCGTTTCCACCACGCCCACCGCGCCCGCGCCACCGCTGCGGTTCTCCACCACCACGGCTTGGCCCAGCGCCGTGGCCAGGGGAGGGGCGATCTGCCGGGCCAGGATGTCGGTCGTTCCACCGGGCGGAAAAGGGCTGATCAGGCGGATAGGCCGGCTGGGCCAGGTGCCTTGGGCGCGCGCGGTGGGGGCAAGGAGGGCTGGCGTGGCCAGAAGGGCGGTTCTGCGCTGCATCACATCACCAACGGGCGGCGATATTTGCTGCTGACCGTCTCAGGCTTGATCAGCCCGCCGGCCAGCGCCAGGGTCCAATAGCCGATATCGGCGAGGTGGACGATGGTGGCCTCCAGGCTGCGCACCAGCAATTCGCCCTCCCCACTATGGGCACCAGCGATATGCGCCACCTCCTCCGGCAGGCCGGCGAGGAGGCACAGATGCACGCCATAGGCGGGGTGGCGGATGCTGGGCAGGCCGGCGCCGCGCGGATCTGCCTCCCAACGCCTGCGGTTTTCCGGGTCGAATTCCCAGGGTTTGCCCACATCGTGGCAAAGGCCGCCGGCAATCACGATGTCATGCTTCACCGCCATCTCGGGGTGGCAGGCCTGCATCTCATGGCCCATGCGCATGGCGAGGCGGGTGACGCCGCGGATGTGATGCGTCTGGTCGCCCGCCTTGAGGGTCATCGAGCCCGGGTTGCCGCTGGGCGGGATGTCGCGAATGGCAGCGTATGAGGAGCGGGCAAGGGCCAGCGCCCAGGCCTCGATCACACCGCGGCGCAGGCCCGCATCGGTGATCTCGGCAACCTCAGGCAGTTCCTCGGCGATCTGTGCGCGCAGCGCGTCATCCGGCTCGCTTGGCATTTGCAATCCCTCACCCTTTGCATACACAATTCGCACGACTAGGCTCCTGCGAGAAGACAGGGAGTGGTTCATGCGTCGCACCGTGCTGAAGGCCATGCTGGCGGCGCCTTGCGCCTGGGCGCAGCCTGCGGGTTTCCCGAACAGGTCGCTGCGGATGATCGTGCCCTTCGCCGCCGGCGGCGCCGCCGATGTCGTGGCCCGGCTGATGGCGCAGGGCATGAGCGAGGCGCTGGGCCAGCAGGTGGTGGTGGAGAATCGCGGCGGTTCGGGCGGCGTGCTGGGCTCGGAGGCGGCGCTGGCCGCACCGGCGGATGGCTACAGCTTCGTCTTCCACACCCTCTCCTCGGCGGTGATCAATGCGGGGCTGTATCGGAACCTCAGCTTCGATGTGCGGCAGGCCTTTCTGCCGGTCTCGCTGGTGGGGGTGCTGCCCAATGTGATTCTGGTGAATGGCCGCTTTCCGGCGCGCAACCTCGCGGAGTTGATCGCGCTGCTGCGGGCCAATCCCGGCAAATACACCTACGCCTCCTCCGGCAATGGCACGATCACCCATCTCTCCGCCCAATTGCTGATGACCATGATCGGGGCGCAGGCGCTGCATGTGCCCTATCGCGGCTCCGGCCCCGCGCTGCAGGATCTGGCTGCGGGCAATGCAGACATCATGGTCGATACGCTGGGCGGCGGCCCCGGCCTGCTCGAGGCTGGGCATATCAGGGCGCTGGCGGTGACCTCGGCACGCAGAAGCGCCACCCTGCCCAATGTGCCAACCGCAGCCGAGGCCGGGCTGCCAGGCTATGAGACCACCAATTGGCACGGCATCTTCGCAACCCAAAACACCCCAGCCGCGGCGGTGGCCAGGCTGGAGGCGGCCGCGATGGCAGCAGTGCGCAGCCCCGCCACACGGGCGAGGCTGGTGCAGGTGGGCGTAGAGCCGGCCGGCAGCACAGGCGCCGAATTGGCCAGTTTCTGGGATGCGCAACTGGCGCTGTGGCTGCCCATCGTCAGGGCTTCAGGCGCGACGCCAGATTAAAAAAGCAAGATTGGAGAGAAAGTATTCTCTCCAAACCTCTCATCTATTTTTGTCAGAAAAACAGGAATGGCGGAGGTTTGGGGGGAGGAAACACTTTTTCCTCCCCCCATGCTCCCTCACCGCAGCACCGGCACTCAGGTTGCCCAGCCTAAGGGCTTCAGGCGCAACGCCAGGAAAAAAAGATTGGAGAGAAAGTATTCTCTCCAAACCTCTCATCTATTTTTATCAGAAAAAAAGGAATGGCGGGGGGTTTGGGGGGAGGAAACACTTTTTCCTCCCCCCATGCTCCCTCACCGCAGCGCCGCCATAAACCCCGGAAGATCATCCCGCCAAACCGCCGCAATAGCCGCCCCGGCCTGCGGCGCATTCG
>Ga0214917_10000513_pt1 | contig 51110 bp, 50 predicted proteins | sample LL_1208_BB_MetaG_FD_177983 | JGI IMG/M metagenome (GOLD analysis project Ga0214917, IMG submission 177983) | Freshwater microbial communities from Lake Lanier, Atlanta, Georgia, United States - LL_1208_BB | ecosystem: Environmental > Aquatic > Freshwater > Lake | place: USA: Georgia | collected... | reverse complement strand
TTACGGCATTTTCAAGTAAGCAAAAACCTCATGCGGCCGTGATAGCACGTACTCATGAAACCGGATGGTATTCCGAAGAACTGTTTGCCAGATTTAAAGTCACCAAACTTTCTGGAAGCTTTGCTGGGCTCGATTTTTCTACCTTGGAAAAGCGAAGTTCAAATGACTGAAGTTGAACATTCTAAAAATCAGCTCCTACTAGTTTCGATAGTTGCAGCCGGCATTACCGTACTGGCTCAAATTGCGTGGGCGCTCACTTCGGATGGCCTGCGCGATGCCACAACCATCATTGGGGTTTTAGCCTTTGCTACAGCTTCGGGTTTTCATGCCTACGCGGCCTTTGGTCGCGAATTTCTAGTCAAGTTCCTATTCATCGCGCTGCTACTGACGTTTGGCATCGAAGTGCTTGGAGTTACCACGGGCTTACCGTTTGGTACCTATGAATACGATCCAGAGCGCCTTGGGTTATCAGTGCTTGGAGTTCCGCTGTTGATTCCATTCGCGTGGTTCATGATGCTTTATCCTTCGTGGCTGATTTCGCGAGATCTGGTTAAGTCTAGATTTCTCGCGATACCTGCGTCTGCACTGCTGATGTCGACTTGGGATCTGTATCTGGATCCGCAAATGGTAAACGAAGGGTATTGGACTTGGTTTAACGATGGACATGCAACTAAAGACATCCCGTTAACTAATTTCTTTGGCTGGTTCGTTTCCACAGCCACAATTTTCATTCTACTTTCGCTTTTCTTGAAACCAACTCAATCGGAAGTTTCCAACAAAACTCCTTATGCGCTTGTGTATTGGGTTTGGTTAGGAAGCTTCTTGGTCAACATAGTTCCGGTTTCACCATTCTTTAATCAGCCAACGGTCGCGATTACTGGATTTGTTGGTATGGGCATCGTGCTAATCCCCTGGTCTTGGATGCTATGGCAACGACGTTATTAACAATTTCAGTAGCGCTTTCGTTGCTACTTTCGCTCAACGTATTTTTCAATTATTTTTTCTTGATTAGACCTGAACCGAGTCAGGTAACTGAGAGAGTCGCGATTCTGATTCCAGCACGAAATGAAGAGAATTCAATATCTTTTGCGGTCCAAAGTGCCTTGAACCAAGAGTTGCTAACTGATTTTGAAGTTATTGTTTTAGACGATGCCTCAACAGATGCCACAACTGAAAAGTTGCTGGCCTTTTACGACTCGAGATTGAAAGTCATAACTGGTGCTCCGGAATTACCACAAGGGTGGCTTGGTAAAGCTTGGGCTTGTCATCGACTTTCGGAAAGTGTTGATGTTGATTTCTTGGTATTTATTGACAGTGACGTGACTCTGGCGCCTAACGCAGTAGCTAGTGCGATTACTGCGCTCAAGAAATATCAGTTACATCTTGTCAGTCCATATCCTCGACAAATTGCTCCCACGTTGTTGGCAAGAATTGTCCAGCCGTTATTGCAATGGTCTTGGCTTGCCACCGTCCCACTTCGAGCAACTCGGTCATCACGAAGAGAAAGTCTGGCTGTCGCTAATGGCCAATTTTTAGTTTGTCGAAAAGATTCTTACTTAATCAGTGGCGGACACCAAGCCATTAAGGGTGAAATACTTGACGACATCGAATTGCTGAGGTCTTTCTATCGAAGCGGATTCTCTGGATGCGTAATTGATGGATCCCAGATTGCAACCTGCAAAATGTATGAAACCAATCAAGCCTTGATCTCCGGTTACTCAAAGAGTCTCTGGAATGCTTTTGGTGGCGCGATTGGCTCTTTGGGAGTAACCGGATTTTTCTTGTTTGTCTATGTTTACCCACTTACTGGATTTTTCACAGGGCACGAATTGTTAGCCGCTTTAAGTCTGCTTCTTGGAACTATCGGCCGACTGATTTCTGCAAGTGCTACGAAAAGTAAGTTGATTCCTGATGCTTTGCTGCATCCCTTGTCTGTTTTAGCATTTACGTTTCTCAATGTTGTTTCATGGTGGCGACACCTAGCGGGAACGAACACTTGGAAATCAAGGGACCTAAAGTAGGGCTGTGGCAAAAATAGTTGTTATCGGTGCCGGCATGGGTGGAATGGCTTGCGCCGCCAGGCTTGCGAGCAAGGGCCATGAAGTTCAAGTTTTAGAACATAACAAAACGTGGGGCGGCAAGCTTGGTTATGCCGAGCACGGTGGACATAAATTTGATACCGGACCAAGTCTGCTAACGTTGCCCGCGGTTTATCGTGATTTGTTTCTCAAGACCGGCGCAGCACTTGAAGACTCGATCGAAATCGTTGACTTGGATACCGCGTTTCGATATCAGTTTGCTGATGGCACAGTGTTGAAAATGCCTGGAACTGGAATTGGAAAATGTGCCCAAGCAATCGGCGACACATTGGGTGGTAATAGCGCTGATCAATGGCGACAATTCATGCGTCGCGCCGCTGACATGTGGGCGGTGACGAGGAAGCCATTTTTGGAGTCTGAGCTTCACGGTCTAAAGAGTTTGCTTGCATTGACTTGGCGAGTTAATGACATTCGGACAATCGCACCAACCAAAACCCTTCGTGACTTGGCAAACCACTATCTAACAGACCCTCGGCTGATTACGCTGGTGGACCGCTATGCGACCTACACCGGATCTGACCCGCGACAAGCGCCAGCAGCTCTAGCGACTGTCCCCTACGTGGAACAAATGTTTGGTGCATATCATGTGGCCGGTGGACTACGAGAACTTGGTCGAGCACTTTATGAACGGGCAACTTCTATCGGTGTAACTTTTGAGTTTGATTGCACGGTTACCAACATTGCCACCGAACCAAGAGTTTCTGGGGTAACCCTGGACGATGGGCGCTTCATTTCTGCCGACATTGTTGTGGCGAATTCTGATGCTTCTAATGTTTACCAATATCTGATTAGTCCAGCTGCGCAACTGACCGCAAAGTCAGCTAGGAAATCACTTGCCAAAGCAACTCCATCACTTTCAGGATTCGTTATTTTGCGAGCCATGTCGGGCAAAACCCCCGACCTTGAGCACCACAACGTATTTTTTCCAGAAAATTACGATGACGAGTTCAACTCAATTTTTGGAATCAATAAAAAGATTTCTCCGGTTGCCGAACCTACGATTTACATCTGCTCGCCTAACGATCCCAAGATGACGCCAAGAGGTGACGAGTCTTGGTTTATGTTGATTAATGCACCTCGTCATGATCCAAATGATGGCGTTGATTGGTCGAACCTAGAGCTTAAGAATTCCTATACTGAGCAGATTTTGTCAGTGCTTTCAAAACGAGGATTCGAAAGCCGAGATCGAGTTACTTGGCAGGACACCATTACGCCAGCTGATCTTGAGAAAAATACTTTGGCTCCAGGCGGCTCAATTTATGGCACATCAAGTAATGGAATGCGGTCAGCATTCTTAAGGCCAGAAAATGTAACAAAGATTCCGAATCTATATCTCGTTGGAGGATCTTCCCACCCCGGTGGTGGTTTACCGCTAGTGGGCATGTCGGCTGAGATAGTTGCAAGCCGAATTGGTAGGGCTTGAAACTTTTACGCCTTTAAATTTTTCCGAAACGCTCGCATCAGCATTGCAAAACTTATCGCGCCTAACGCCAACCACGCTTGAGATGCAACTATTGCCAGCTGAGAGGTTTGTTCTGGCAACACGCCACAGGCAAATAAGAACATTGTTCCGATGGCAATTCGAGTTGGTTTTTCTGCTGGCGTGATTACACCAACTTCGCGAAACCCTAAGCCACTAGCTTTAGCCCTCATGTATTCATGAATCAGAGCAATAGTGAAAGCAAGTACCGCGATTTCAATTGGTGCTCCTAAAACAATTAACAGTAAACCAATTCCGGTATCGATTAATCGATCAACAATGCCATCTAAAAACGCGCCCCAAGAACTTGTTTTTGAAGTTCTAACCGCCACAATTCCATCAAAACTATCCACCAATCCAACAGCAAACACAATGATGCTTGCTAAGAAATAGTTTCGATTTGTAGACTCTGCAAAATAAATCGCTACCAACATAAGTAACGGCCCAAAGGCGGTAATGACATTGGGGTTAAGCCGAGTTAATGGCGTTGAAAGTGTAAATGACATTCGTAGCCACACTAAAACTAGGCCCGTTGGACGCTTTGTGCCATGAATCTGCGCCCAGCTAACGAGGTATTCGTCAAACGTCATGTCCCTATTGTTCTACCCTTGTCCTACCCGACCAAAAGTGCAATAAATCCGCCCAGCCAATAGCCTGAACTAGTGGAAATTCATCCGTTAGATGCAAACGGGCTTCGAGAGCGCATCCAACTCAGTCTTAATAACTTTGTTTCTGATCACAAAGCCATGATGGTGAATGTTTCCCCTGATACCTTGCCGCTGGTTGAGTCACTTGAAGGTTTGCTTGTAGGTGGCAAAAGATTGCGCCCAGCTTTTGCTTACTGGGGATTTCTAGCAGCTGGTGGTCAGGATTCTGATGAGATTATTCGAGCGTGTGCAAGCTTAGAATTTCTACAAGCATGCGCCTTAATTCATGACGACGTTATGGATGCAAGTGATACCCGCAGGGGAAACCCTTCGATCCACAAGCAATTTGAAACTAGGCACATGTCTAACCAATGGAGTGGGTCAGCAAAGCTTTTTGGCGAAGGAGCTGCGATTCTAGTTGGTGACTTAGCTTTGTCTTGGGCTGATGAGATGCTTCTGACAAGTGGGTTAACAACCGACGAACTGATTCGAGCCAAAGCAATTTACGACATAATGCGTACGGAATTGATGAGTGGGCAATATCTTGATCTTTTAGAACAAGTGCGAGGTGACATCACCCTGGCGCGCGCCGAGACCGTTATTCGCTTCAAGAGTGCCAAGTACACGATAGAACGACCACTTCACATGGGCGCAGCAATTGCTGGGGCGTCGCCAGAATTAACCCAGGTGTTGTCCCAATACGGCTTGGCGTTAGGTGAAGCATTCCAACTCCGCGATGACCTACTTGGAGTTTTTGGAGATAGTTCAGTCACTGGAAAACCTGCAGGTGATGATTTGCGTGAAGGTAAGCAGACGATGCTCATTGCATTCGCTAATGCAAACGCTGCAACTACCGAAAAGAAGCACCTTTTCGAAAAATTAGGGAACTTGTCGCTAACAAGTGATGAGATTTCTGAGCTTCAAAGGATCTTGATAAGTTGCGGGGCGCAAGAATTCGTAGAGAATCGAATAACGATCTATTTAGAAGCGGCTTTAACATCACTGAATGCCCTTTCAGGAGAAACTGATGCTAAAGCGGCCTTGATTGAACTTGCAATTCTCGCTACCAACCGATCGGCATAACTATGAGTAACTTTTCAAGATGGATTCCAGGTTCACCAAGGACCGTTTCTGGAAAGACTAATGACGTAGTTATTGTCGGTGCAGGTTTAGCCGGGTTATCAGCTGCCATGCGATTGGCAGGCGCTGGGCGAAATGTCACGGTCTTAGAACGCGAAAGTATTCCAGGGGGACGAGCTGGGCGAATCAGCGATCGTGGTTTTGAATTTGATACTGGGCCAACGGTTTTGACGATGCCAGACTTGATTGCTGATGCTTTTGATTGCCTTGGTGAGAACATGAATGACTGGCTGACTTTAGAGCCAGTTGCTCCCCTTTATCGGGCGTTTTATCAAGATGGCAGCGTGTTAGACGTACATTCTGACACCACTGGAATGGCTGCCGAAATTGAAAAAGTTGTTGGCGCTAGCGAAGCGGCTGGGTACTTAAAGTACGTTGATTTTGTTACCGATCTCTATAAATATGAAATGAAGAACTTTATCGATCGCAACATTGACTCCCCTCTCGACTTATTGTCGATGGACTTAGTCCGTTTGATTAAACTCGGTGGCTTTCGAAAGTTGGCACCAAAAGTTGGTCAATATCTCAAAGATGATCGAACTCAAAGAGTATTTTCATTTCAATCTATGTATGCCGGCCTGTCACCGTATGACGCATTGGCAATTTACGCCGTAATTGCGTACATGGATTCGGTCGCTGGGGTATTTGCGCCAAAAGGTGGCATGCATGCTTTACCGGTTGCCATGGCTAAGGCGGCTGAAAAGCATGGCGTCACTTTTAAGTACGACACCGAAGTGACTAAAGTTCGAATGAATGGCAATCGAGCCGTAGGAGTCGAAACCAGCACTGGTGAGTTTTACGCCGCTGACGTAGTGGTCCTTAATCCTGATCTGCCTGTTGCCTATCGTGACTTGCTTGGGAAAGAGCCATGGAGTGTAAAACGACTTACCTACTCACCATCTTGCTACCTGTTACTCGCTGGATCTACTGCTAAGTATGACCACATCGCACATCACAATATTCATTTTGGTCACAGCTGGGCCGGCGTATTCGAGGAGCTCATCAATAAAAAACAATTGATGTCAGACCCAAGTGTGCTCGTTACAAACCCTACATATAGTGATCCTGGTTTAGCACCCGATGGAAAACAGGTTTACTACGTTCTGTTTCCGACCCCAAATCTTGATGCAGATATCGACTGGAAGAAACAAGCTCCGGCTTACCGAGATCACGCGATTGAAACTTTGCAGGCTCGTGGCTATACCGGATTTGGTGATGCAATCGAAGTTGAACACATCACAACTCCGCAGGACTGGTCGAATCGTGGCATGGAGCGGGGAGCACCGTTTGCTGCGGCACATTCATTCTTACAAACTGGACCATTCCGTCCCGGAAACATGTTTGGCGAGAACGTAGTTTTCACCGGATCAGGTACTCAACCTGGCGTCGGTGTTCCAATGGTCCTAGTTTCTGGCAGATTGGCTGCGGAACGTATTACCGGTCCAGACAAGTCTTATGTATCGCGCGCTCGACGTTAAGGGGCGTATTCTGAAGTAATGCCAAGCCGCCGGATAACCGCAGATCCCGGTTGGTTTGGGCTTTATGCTCTGCCAGGTTTTCTCGGGTCGAGTTTTATAGCCGTTGGTGCACTCGGAGTTGGTTGGTTTCCGCTGTCTGCTGACATATTGCAGTGGAAGATTATTGACTTTGTTCAGACTGAAACTATTGGGCTAGCACTCACCCGTTCATTTGTAGTTGTCGGCGCTGCACTATTGCTGCAGGCCTGGCTAGTAGTTGGTATCGATGCACTACATGGGAAAATTCTGCGGATAGAAACAATTTATCTTTCACTTGTAGCTTGGCTGCTACCGCTACTTGCAGCACCGCCACTGTTTAGTCGAGATGTTTATTCCTATTTCATGCAAGGACGAATGCAGCTTGCTGGCTACAATCCATATGAATCTGGTGTTTCTGTAATACCTGGATGGTTTCAAAGTGGTGTTGATCCACTGTGGGGCGATGCACCAACACCTTATGGGCCGGTATTTCTCTTGGTTGAAAAAGGAGTGGCAGCAATCAGCCAAGACTCATCACTTCATGCTTCCTACTTATTCCGACTAATTTCAATCATCGGCGTGGTCTTCATCTGCCTAAGCATTCCTTACCTTGCTAAAGCTCACGGCGTAAATCCAATCTCAGCCGCGTGGATTGGCGTCATGAATCCGCTGGTCCTTATGCACTTTGTGGCAGGATCTCACAACGATGCACTAATGGTTGGCTTGGTGTGCCTTGCCATGATGATCGCATTACGTGGGCACTTTGTTGTAGGTGTAATTTTTGCAACAATGGCACTTGGCATAAAGCCAGTTGCCATTGTTTTGTTGCCATTTTTGGCCCTCATGGCAGCAGGAAGTGGAGCCAGCTTCAAGCGTCGTGCGAAGTACGGCGCAATCGCAGGGCTTATCGCTATCTCTACCCTTTTCATAACCTCTGCGTTAGTGGGTACTGGACCATTTGGCTGGATTGGCTCATTATCAACTCCTGGCACAGTCAAGAGTTGGCTATCCCCTACTACAGCAATCGGAATGCTGTTTGGTGGGGTGCTCCGGCTATTAGGATTTGGAAACTTAATCGACACTTCTGTCGGCATAACTCGCTTAATCGGAACCATACTTTTGGCGATCGTCCTAGTTATGTTGATACTTCGCCCCGCGGGTAGAAGTGCAACGCGTGGAGTGGCGCTATCCTTTGTTGCCCTCGTGGTCCTTGGACCGGTGGTGCAACCTTGGTATCTACTCTGGTCTATCCCACTGCTAGCAGTGACTGGACTCAGTCATAACCAAATTCGAATTATGGTTTTGGCGATTGCCGCATTTACGATTCATGGAATTGCAAATTCAAGTGCAACCGCCGATACCTTTCTTGAGCTAAGTGATGGCATCGCAATGGTGTTAGCCGGTCTAACACTTGGGTTAGCTATGCTTGCGTCAACGACTGAGCGTTCGTTGATTTTGGGTGACAATACTGAGCAAGATATGTTGCCGACAACTCCGACCGAAATCGAATCGGCGCGCGATCGGGAATTGGTCTAACTTATTTGCTAACCCTGAGAAAGTTCAGAAATCCCTGGGAATGATCCTGCAGAGTCGCAAACAACTACAACCGCAGTGATACCTTGGCACGCAAAGTCCAAGGAATCAGCAATATCTTGAGCGTCCTGTGGCGTAGCTTTTGTTAAATCTTGCCAGCCAGACCAGGCAATACAAAAACTTCCCAATGAATCACCCGCGGGGAAAATTATCTCAACTAGATCCGCCAAGTTGCGCCCAATTAAATGCGGATTGTCCGTCTGATTGGCAACAAAGTCTACGAAGTCCTGCAGTGATTTAACGTCGGACGTATCCAGCCACAGCCCATTCCAACCCGCCAGATTGGTTTCGCCCTTAAATCCAGATTCAGTGAAGTTAACTTTCCAGCGCATAACGCCATTTAATCTATTTGCCTTCAACATTGCCGCAAGTAGACCTGGGTTTGGAGCAGCCACTTAATTCCTAACCAACACTTCACACAACTTGTGCTGTAGCAACCCTACGCGCCACGAGTGAATTTCTCGAATTCTGGACAAACCTAAGGGTTGGTGATTCACTTCCCCAACTAATTGCATAAAGTTACCAATGTGTCCAACCGAGATCTTGATGCAGCTGAAATCTTTGACCCAAGGCTGCGTGCATCCTATGAATTATGTAGGCAACTAAATGCAGAACATGGCAAAACCTATTACCTAGCAACGCTTCTGCTCCCGCCTGCAAAACGTCCCTATGTGCATGCACTCTACGGCTTCGCAAGATACGCAGATGAAATTGTCGATGATTTAGCTTCGACATTAACTGAGTCTGAAAAAGCAGAACAACTCAGGATTTGGGGTGATGACTTTCTAGCTAAATTTGACTCTGGCCAAACGAATGATCCGGTATGTATCGCTGTCTTGGACACTGTCAGACGCTGGAACATTCCCCGTGAACACTTCGAGGCATTTCTGCATTCAATGACAATGGATCTAACTGTTACTGAATATGCGACCTACGAAGATCTCTATGAATATGTTTACGGATCTGCAGCGGTCATTGGTCTTCAAATGGTTCCAATTTTGGAACCGACCAGCCAAGATGCATATAAGTACGCCACGGAACTTGGAGTCGCATTTCAACTTGCAAACTTCATAAGAGATGTTGGCGAGGATCTCGAGCGCGGCAGGGTATATCTTCCACTTAATGAACTCGAACAATTTGGAGTTAGAAAAGCAGATCTTGAAGCCCGAATTGCTACGCCAAAAGTGAAGGCGGCTTTGAAGTTTCAGGTTGCCAGAGTTAGGAAACTTGAAGAATCTTCTCGAACTGGAATATCGATGCTTGGCAAACCATCCCAACCTTGCATCGAAACTGCGCGAATTCTTTATTGCGGGATTGTCGATGCAGTGGAAGACATTGACTATGAAGTATTTACTAAACGAGCCACAGTTTCACTTGCTCGCAGGTTAAAGGTTGCTGTCCCGGCATACTTGCAAGCCAGAAAACTTTGGAAACTAACTACTTAGATCCAAGAAATCTTTTGACACTTTGCCGTGGTGGGCCCGACATTGGCTCACGTTGCACGCCGATCCTGCCAAGCCAAACCCAAATGGTCAAAGTCAGTACCACTAGACAGAAGCCAAAAAGCAAGTCTTCAATTGGGGCAAATACCAAGCGCCCGTCTCCGATAAATGCTGGCGATGAATCTGACGGAGTACTAGAACCAATAATTGCGTTTCCGTTATATTCAACAATTCCAAATCCGGTCAAGATTCCATTTGTAACTAGTTGAAAGAAGATAACGATCGAGTAAGAAGTCCAAAACACCCTTCTAAGTAAAATTTGGGTTTTAAATACATATAAATCCAAAGCAACTACGGAAAGTACTCCGAAAACTGTCAACTGGGTATAAGTCAATTTTTTCCCTCATCCCCAGCTTGCCAATTTCGAGCACTTCGGACCGCCTCAAAGGACAAAATCGAGCAGATCGGAATCACAATAAAAAACAATATTTCATCTAATGGGATGTTTGCGAAAGTTGTTATACCGGTGACGTAACGCGAATCAAACTTCCAGTGCCCTTGTGCAATCGCATATGCGTCCCATATTGAAAACGCCAAAGCTACTGGTAAGACAGTAAGAAAAAGACGGATAGTTCGACGGTACACCTTAGTTCGCAAAAAATATTCAAGCCAGGCAGTTCCAATAAGGCAGGCCAGAAGAACGCCTACATACGCGAACTTAGACATAGAACTCACTTTCGATTAGATCTCAATCTACCTTGTCGTATCTCAGACTGTCGTGGCGTAGAGTCGAGTTTTTATGTCGGCATCTAGAATGAAGCAGTGAGTGATTCGCTGAACCTTGACCCATTCCTTGGGAAAGTTTTGGAAAGTCGCTACCGCGTTGATGAACTAATTGCCCGTGGTGGCATGGCTACTGTATATCGCGGAACGGATCTTCGCCTAGGTCGAACTGTCGCACTGAAGGTTCTTGGTGGCGTACTAGTAAACGATCCTGATTTCGTAGAGCGCTTCACCCAAGAAGCCCGAGCTACGGCGGCGCTCACGCATCCGAATGTAGTTGCCGTTCATGATCAAGGCATAAGTTCTGGTTTTCCATTTCTTGTGATGGAATTTGTGCAAGGTCGAACCATTCGCGAAATCATGGCGCAGTCTGGACCATTTACAAGTGCGCATGCGCTGGAAATCATTAGTTCAGTGCTAGCCGGCCTCACTTCCGCTCATGAAGCTGGATTCGTCCATCGAGACATAAAGCCTGAGAATGTATTAATAACCGACAATGGTCACATTAAGGTGACTGATTTTGGATTAGCTCGAGTTATTAGCGATACCCCAGTCAGTGATTCCACTGGCGCAATTCTTCTTGGAACTATGGCCTACCTTTCTCCAGAACAAGTGCAGCAGCTTGCAGTAGATCAGAGATCAGACGTCTATTCATGTGGCATTTTGCTTTACGAAATGGTCACCGGATTAGTTCCATTTACTGGTACATCTCCACTTGATGTTGCTTACCAGCACGTCAACAGTAATGTTGCACCGCCAAGTACCGTTCAACCCGATGTGCCCCCTGCAGTTGATCATCTGGTGCTTGCCGCCACAAGAAAAACGGTATCCGAGCGCATTCAGAGCGCTAACGAATTCCGTGACGCGGCCATTAGAGCACTCTCCGCAGTACCCCGGGCTGAAGCTTTAACCACTGCGCTTTCACTGAAAACAACATTGGCGATTCCGGCACCTGCCAGCACTACGCATCAGGCAAGTGGGCCTACTCAAGTTCATCAAAATGGACCAAATACGAGTCCCATCCAAAACAAAGGTTCTGATTTCCAAAAGCCAGCACGAAGAAAATTTGCTCCAATGCTTTTGCTGGTCGCGTTACTAATTGCCGGTGGCGCTTGGTATCAATTCGTTGGTAATTCAGTTGCGGTACCGTCAGTCAGTGCGCTGACAGTGGATCAAGCGGCTGCAATCGTAACTCCCCTAGGACTCGACTTTGAAGTAATTAAGGAGTATTCCGAAGACGTTCCAATCGGAACCATTATTCGAACTGAACCTAGTAGCGGACAGAAAGCTCGCAAAGGATCTTCTGTAAATATATTCGTATCAATGGGAAAAGAGAGATACCTAATCCCTTCTGACTTAGCTGGCAAAGATCCAAGTGAGGCAATTTCTGCCCTGGAGGCATTAACTTTGGTAGTTTCTGGAACTAATGAGATTTTCGATGAAACAATCCCGATTGGAAAAGTTGTTGGAACTGAACCAATTGCTGGCACCTCAGTTGCGCAACGAACCCCAGTCACGCTCTTGGTTTCCAAGGGTCCAACTCTTATTGAAGTTCCCAATGTAGTTGGAATGGATGTCGCGACAGCAACTGCGACTCTGCAGACTGCAGGGTTTCAAGTAACGGCTGTCAATAAGTTGCCTGTTGCAATCTTGAACAAGGTTTACTCACAGAATCCTGCAGCTGGAACGATGTCGCCAAAAGACTCAGTTATTACGCTTGAAATTGTTTAACTAAAACTATTTTCTATCGCGCAGCATATCGGCTACTTGGAATGCAAGATCTAGGCTCTGAATTCTGTTAAGTCTAGGGTCGCAGGCAGTTTCGTATCTAAATGGCAAATCTGTTTCACTGACTCCACCGATTCCACCCAAGCATTCCGTGACATCATCGCCCGTAAGTTCAATGTGAATTCCGCCAGGATGAGTTCCTATTGCCTTATGCACTTCGAAGAACCCACGAACTTCGTCAATAACATCATCAAGTAAGCGTGTCTTGTGTCCAGATGCAGCTTCTTTGGTATTGCCGTGCATCGGATCGCATACCCACAAAACTGGTTGATCAGTTTTTTGAACCGCAGCAACCAACCTTGGCAGCACTTCCCTAATGTGGCTTGCGCCCATTCGAGTTATGAACATGAGTCGGCCAGCACTTTTTTCTGGATTCAGCTTCTCAAGAAGTCCCAAGATATCCGCTTCCGTTGTCTTTGGACCGATCTTTACGCCAATTGGATTCATAATTTTAGAAACAAAGTCAATGTGCGCACCAGCAAGATCGCGGGTTCGTTCACCTACCCAAACAAAGTGCCCAGATACGTCGTACAGATTGCCAGTTCTGGAATCTACCCGCGTTAATGGTTTTTCATAATCAAGCAATAAGGCTTCGTGGCTTGCATAGAAATCGGCCCGCTTAAATTCCTCAGGGTCTGCGCCACATGCAGTCATGAAGGAAAGAGCGCGATCGATTTCTTCGGCCATTTCTTCATAACGCTTTCCAGGAGTTGACTCACTAACAAAGTCTTGGTTCCACGAATGCACCTGGCGAAGGTCAGCATATCCGCCTTGCGTAAAGGCACGAACTAAATTTAGGGTCGCTGCGCTCGCATGGTAAGTCTGAACCAATCGCATTGGATCTGGTTGCCTAGATTCAGGTGTGAACTCTAATCCGTTAACTGCATCACCACGGTACGACGGCAAACTAACGCCATCGATAGTTTCGCTTGATGAACTTCTTGGTTTGCCATACTGGCCCGCAATGCGTCCAATCTTTACCACTGGCATAGATGCGCCGTAAGTTAAGACAATCGCCATCTGAAGCACGGTCTTTAATCTGGCTCGGATGGAGTCTGCAGTATTTGCAACAAAAGTTTCCGCGCAATCGCCACCCATTAGTACAAAAGCATCGCCATTGGTTGCAGCTGAAAGTCTGGACTTGAGTTCATCGCATTCACCGGCAAAAACAAGCGGCGGAAGTCCTGCCAAAATTTGTTGGGCTTGTGCCAAACCTTCAGCCGATGGCCATTCAGGTTGCTGGGCAGCTGGCAAATCGGGCCAAGAAACATTACTCACATCCCCTAGATTAGTGGCGTTTCTCGCGGTTCACTAAATCTGCAAATCCCATTGAGAAACTAAGCCCCGACTAGAATTGGATCATGCCAATCAAAAAAGTCGCACTCCTAACCGCAGGCGGCCTTGCACCTTGTTTATCTTCTGCGGTTGGTGCGTTGATTGAGGAGTACTCCAGAGTTGCGCCTGAGATAGAGATAATTGCCTATCGCAACGGTTACCGAGGTCTATTACTTGGCGACTCATTCACTATTACGCCAGAAATTCGTAATAAAGCCCATCTTTTGCATGCCTTTGGTGGCAGCCCAATTGGAAATTCACGAGTCAAACTAACTAACGTGGAAGATTGCGTCAACCGCGGCTTAGTAGCTCCAGGTCAAGACCCACAGCAAGTGGCAGCTGATCGATTGATTGCAGATGGTGTTGACGTCTTGCACACAATTGGTGGCGATGATACGAATACTGCTGCGGCAGATCTCGCCACTTTTCTTGCAAAGAACAACTATGGCCTCGGTGTCGTTGGATTGCCGAAGACTATTGATAATGATGTCTACCCAATTGCTCAATCGCTTGGGGCATGGACTGCTGCGGATGAAGGTGCGCATCATTTCAGCAACATAGTTTCAGAACATAGCTCCAACCCAAAGATGCTGATAGTCCATGAAGTCATGGGTCGTCATTGCGGATGGCTTACTGCAGCAACTGCTATCGCCTATCGCAAATTACTCGATGACATGCAATGGCTTCCAGAGCTAGGAGTCACTCGCCAAAATCGAGAAGTTCACGCGGTATACGTTCCCGAAATAGAAATTGATTTAGCTGCGGAAGCCAAGCGCCTGAGTTCGGTAATGACGTACGTTGGAAATGTAAACATTTTTCTTTCTGAAGGTGCCGGAGTTGATTCAATAGTTGCTCAAATGACAACGCGTGGAGAAGACATTCCATTAGATCCCTTTGGTCATGTAAAGATTGACAAGATTAATCCTGGTGCTTGGTTTGCGGATCAGTTCGCTCCCATGATTGGAGCAGAAAAAGTTCTGGTGCAGAAGAGCGGCTATTACGCTCGCTCGGCGCCTGCCAACTTGCAAGACCTAGCCTTAATTAAGGAATGTGCAGCTGTTGCAGTGAGCTCTGCGCTTAATGGAATCAGTGGACTTGTTGGCCAAGATGAAGATCAATCTAATGTGATCCGAGCTTGTGAATTCGACCGGGTGGCTGGGGCGAAACCATTTAATACTGAGCAGCAATGGTTCAAAGATTTACTCAGTGATATTAAGCAGCCAAAAGGAACGTTACTGAGTCACTGACCGTCGGGAGATTTGACTACGGCTGACTAACTGGCTGGCTTAGATCTTGAAGCGTACTTGTCTACATATTCTTGGCCGGACAAGTCCATAATTCGATACATAATTTCATCGGTTAATGAGCGCAATACGAAGCGATCGTCTTCCATGCCGTAATAGCGAGAGAAGTCAAGAGGCTCCCCGATTCGGATACCAACTTCAACTCCAAAGTTAGGTCGGGACCTTCCGATCGGCTGAACCATTTCAGTATTGATCATTGCAACAGGTATGACGGAGACTCTTGCTTCGAGTGCCATCCGGGCAACTCCGGTTTTACCGCGATACAACCGGCCATCCGAAGAGCGAGTTCCTTCTGGATAAATACCCAACAGATGCCCTTCTCCTAGCAAGCGAACCCCAGTGCTAATGGCTGCGGTACCAGCATTGCCGCCAGTTCGATCAACTGGAACTTGGCCAGCGCCTCGGAAAAATGCCGCGGTCGCTTTACCCCTAATGCCCGGGGCTTCGAAGTATTCACTCTTGGCCATGAATGTAATTTTTCTTGGCACTGCAATCGGCAGAAAAATCGAATCTGAGAATGACAAGTGATTGCTTGCCAGAATTGCCGGACCTGTTTCAGGGATGTTTTCTAGGCCCTCGACCCAAGGGTGGAACGCAACTTCAACTGCCGGACCAATGGCAACCTTCTTGAGAAACTTATAAAAGCTATCGCGTTCAGACACAAGTCTTACGGTAGCCAACGTCGGCACTATCAGCAATTATTGGCCAATAAATCTAGTACTTTTACTGGTTCCACAACCCGATTTCGCCTTCCTGGGTTACTCTCTCTTAAGGCTTTTTATTGAGAGGTGCGAAAATGCGTGAATTATCTGTAGTAGCAAATATTCCACCTATTTCGAGTGGAAACATAACTGATCAAATCGAAGACCTATTTGTCCGAAATCCGAACTTTCCTTCAGTGGCCATTCAATCAGATGACGAATGGCGCACAATTACTGCTGCGCAATTTAGAGCCCAAGTTCGTGGTGTTGCCAAAGGACTAATCGCAGAGGGTTTAACGGCCGGTGACCGAGTCGCAATCCTGTCAAGGACCCGGTATGAGTGGACACTTGCAGATTACGCGATTTGGTACGCAGGGTGTGTGACTGTTCCAATTTACGAAACTTCATCACCTGAACAAGTTGAATGGATTATTTCGGATTCAAATGCAGTTGCTACTTTCTTTGAAGCTCAACGAACCACGCACGCATTTACACCGATTGCTGCCAAGGTTCCACACATGACGCGCTCCTACATTTTTGGCGACAACGTGTTAGAGGAATTGACTCAAAAAGGTGAAAGCGTTTCTGATGCTGAACTAGATGCCCGTCGCACCGCTGCTGGACCCACCGATCCAGCAACTTTGATTTACACGTCAGGTACAACTGGTAGACCAAAAGGCTGCATAATTACGCATGGAAACTTAATGACTGAAGTTGATACTTTAGTGAAGGCAGTTCCCGAGGTATTCGATGTGCCAGAAGCTTCAACTTTAATATTCTTGCCACTCGCTCACGTTTTTGGACGTTTGATTCAGGTCGCAATGTTACGTGGCGAGGTGACAATTGGTCACTGCCCAAATCCAGCTGCATTACTTAAAGATTTAAGTTCATTTAAGCCAACGTTTTTGTTGGCCGTGCCTCGGGTATTTGAAAAAGTATTTAATGGATCAGCTGCTAAGGCACATGAAGCTAGCCCAGTTAAAGGCAAAATCTTTGATCGTGCCGCTGCAACTGCAATCGCATATAGTGAGGCCCTTGACCATGGGCACGTATCAAGAGCGCTATCAGTCAAGCATGGCATCTTTGACAAATTGGTTTACTCAAAACTGCGCCATGCCATGGGGGGCCGAGTAACCCATGCAATCTCCGGTGGAGCTGCACTTGGATCGCGCTTGGGCCATTTTTACCGCGGGATCGGACTCGTGATTCTTGAAGGTTATGGATTAACAGAAACAACAGCCGGTAGCACTCTTAACTTGCCATCCGCACTAAAGATAGGTTCCGTTGGTCGCCCACTGCCCGGAACCGGAACCAGGATTGAAGCCGATGGCGAAGTTTTGCTAAAGGGGCCACATGTATTTGCTGGTTATTGGAACAACGATGCAGCGACGACTGAGGCCATGACAACAGATGGTTGGTTTAGAACTGGCGATATTGGCGAACTTGATGGCGATGGCTACTTGCGAATTACCGGACGCAAAAAAGAGCTAATCGTAACTGCAGGCGGTAAGAACGTTGCACCGGCAGTTCTTGAGGACCGCTTACGGGCAAACCCAATTATTAGCCAGTGTGTGGTCGTAGGCGACAATAAGCCGTATATCGGAGCCTTGATCACGCTAGATCAAGATGCACTTCCACAGATTTTGGCAGCTAACAATATCGAACTAGTTGACATGTCTGAGCTGCTGGAAAACGCAGATGTCCGCGCGCTGGTTCAAAAAGCAGTTAATGCTGCAAATGAAGCGGTATCAAATTCGGAAGCGATCAAGAAGTTTGTGATCTTGCCCGAGGACTTAACTATCGATAATGGTTACCTGACTCCAAAGATGAGTATCCGCAGGCATTTGATTGTGCAGGATTTCGCTGCTGACATCAATAGTCTTTACTCCTAACAAACCCATAACTCAAACCGAGATCGGATTGCTATGCGAGTAATACCCCTTTCTTTAGGTTGGCTGTCAACAAGAGTTTGGGTTTTACTTTCTGGCTTTAGTGTTATTTATTACCCGAAGTCTGAATTTCTTTTCAGCGATGTTCACTTGTACGACTGGTGGGCTGGAAATCTTGCCGATGCGCACTTCCCGATCAATGATCCAATGTGGCAGTACCCACCACTAGCGGCAGTCGTATTTCTTGCCGGATATTTAATTGCTGGCAATACCGTGGGATTTGTTTATCTTGCCCTCATTGCCGATCTAGCAATTTTTGTGCTTCTACTTAAGCGTGGCCGTGAACTCAGTAATTCTCAGCCGGTATTCATATGGATGATCGCTCCTCTCGTCATCGGACCGATCTTGCTGGGTCGATTTGATGTTTTCGTAACTCTGGCTGCAGTAGTTGCCCTACTTTCCATCGGCCAGGCTCGTAAATTTGGAATTGCAATTGCGATTGGAACCTTGCTGAAAGTTTGGCCATTGTTGTTGTTGTTGGCAACTCCAAAAGGATTTGCTTTGAAGGTATTGGCATGGTTTACCGCTACCTTCGCAATGGGCAGTTTGTTATTGAGTTTTTGGTGGAAAGACAGTTTTTCATTCATTGGTGGTCAACGTTCACGAGGTTTACAGATTGAATCTATTGGAGCGCTTCCTTACCAGCTCTGGAATGCTGGACCTAGTCAAGTGTCCTCGGCATTCCAATTCGGCGCGATCGAAGTTGTAGCTTCTGGAACTTCCCTGGTGTCGCTATTTGTCACGCTGGTAGGAGTAGTTCTACTTGGCATCCTTTTTTACTGGCGAATGTTTGGAAAACTAGGTTCAGCAAATCCGGCAGACATTGCATTGCTAGCAGTTTTGATTTCTCTAGTTACAAGTCGAGTGCTATCGCCGCAATACATGGTTTGGATATTTGGTTTACTCGCTATGAGTGCCTTTTCTCCACAGCAAAACTTTAAACGAATCTCAGTGTTAATTTTTGTTAGTGGAGGTATCGGGCAGATTATTTACCCTTGGTGGTACCTAAGTTTTCAGCAAGGAGGGGTCCTGGCAGTCACCGCGCAGGCAATCCGAATCCTAACTTTGTTGTGGGCCACTGGCATTGCATGGAAAAACATGAAAGAACTTAGTCAGAAAAATCTTGACCCGATAGCAGGCCATCGAGCTTCTTAAAGTTTTGCTCCCAAGTCCACTCCTTGGTGACCCAGGCGCGACCCGCATTGCCCATGGCCTTAGCAGTCTCTGGGTTCGTCAAAAGGTAAGCAATCCGTTTGGCGATCTCATGAGTATCTTGGCCATCTACCAAGTAGCCGGTTTCACCATCAATAACAGCGTCAATCGCACCACCGGAGTCTCCGACAACAACCGGTAAGCCTGTGGCCGATCCTTCGAGAAAAACTATCCCAAGTCCTTCTACATCCCAACCACCTAGTCGAGTTCGACACGGCATTGCGAAGATATCGCCTGCTGCATACCACTTTGACAACTCGCTTTGCCCGACTTTCCCAGTGAAGTGAATATATTCTTCGAGTCCCGATTTTGAAACGAGACGCTCTAAGTCTTTTTTATATGGCCCGCCACCAACGATGATGAGGCTTGCACCTGGCGCAGTTTTTTGAATCTCAGGCAAGGCGTCAATTAATTTATCCTGGCCTTTGCGCGGCATGAGTCGAGAAACGCAAACAATAACGGGGCGTTCCAGCCAGCCTAAATTTGCACGCAGCTGATTACCTTCAGCTAATTTTGCCGGTGAGAATTCTGAAACATCAACGCCAGGAACAATTCGACGCATTCTTGCGGCTGCATCCGGGCTCAATGCTTTTTCAATTTTTTTATGAGTGTACTCACTGATGTAAGTCAGGTAATCAGTGTCATTTCCAATCTTGCGCAGTGCTTGCCTGGTTCCTGGAGTCATTGCCCAACCAGTTTCGTGACCTTGTGTCATTCCAACAATATTCTTGACACCGAGTTTGCGAAGTGGTGAGGCTAACAGGCCGAGTGGTGCAGCTGCCCCAAATAAAACTCGCGATATGTTTTCGGAGACTACAATTTCGCGCGCCATGGCAAATGTAGATTTTGAAGGTAATAGTGTTTTAGTATCCGCTCGAATTACCTTAAATTTTTGAGCGGCATCAAATTCGGCAGCACCCTCCCAATTTGAAGTAAGTACTGTTACGGATTCGGGGTCAAACCTTCGAACGATTTCATATCCAAAAGTTTGAATCCCACCCGGGCGCGGCGGAAAATCATTAGTGATAACCAGAGTACGACCCATAGTCACATCTTGCCGTATCCACTTGCGCTATGGAAAACCCATCACTGCGCAATGGCGGCTGAAGGATCAGGCTTTGAATCTCCCCTGATTAATCTCAGAGGTGCCACTAATCCTGCGTTAGCTAGGACATCTAGAACATCCTTGTGCGATTCGAGTGAATCTGGCATCGGACCAAGTAGTGCAGTAACAACGCAATCTGAACAAGCGATATCTCGCATTACGCAACTAGAGCAATCAATCAACATACGTAACTCCTTTTGACTCTTTCAGTGCCTTACTAAGTAAGACAATATGAGACCCGACTGACAGTTTTGTGACTGAAATTGAATCGCTCTCGCATAAAATTCAACAAAAGCTGATCCAGCCTCCGAATTGTCGGTGTTTGCAAGTAAAGTGCCCATTATGAGTCAGGTTCCGAATGTGCTACCAATCGCGGAACCGGCTATTTCGGCTCTCACCATTGCAGATATTGGGCAGCCTTTGTCGCAAACCACTTTTGTAGTTGTTGATCTAGAAACTGCAGGTGGCAAACCGGTGGATGCTGGAATTACTGAAATTGGCGCCGTCAAAGTGCGTGGTGGTGAGGTTGTCGGTGAGTTTCGAACGTTCTGTGCTCCGGGGGTTCCTATCCCGGCATTCATTTCCGTGTTGACTGGAATAACGGACCATCATGTGGCTGACGCGCCAAGTGTTGCGACTGCAGTTCGCGAATTCTTGGCGTTTGCAGGTTTCGATTCCGGTGACAATCCAGTTTTGGTTGCGCATAACTCACCGTTTGATGTGGGATTTTTGAAAGCCGCCTGCATCAAGTTTGATATCAATTGGCCAAAGCCTCCAGTACTAGACACTGTGGTCTTAGCTCGAAAAATTCTTCGTAAAGATGAAGTAAGGAATCGTAAACTTGCAACTTTAGCGAATTACTTTCGTGCCCCAGTAAGTCCTACTCACCGCGCACTAGACGATGCTCGGGCGACCGTATCGGTCCTACATGGCTTAATCGAACGTGTTGGAAATTTAGGCGTCCACGATCTGGAAGGACTCCAGACTTTCAATGGTCCAGCTACTGAAAAACGAAGGCGCAAGCGTTACTTAGCTGATGGTCTACCAGAGCTACCAGGCGTTTACATCTTTTACGATGGGAACAATCGTCCACTGTATGTCGGAACTTCAACAAGTATTCGAAAACGTGTCATGTCATATTTTACTGCAGCAGAAACCAGGCCTCGGATGACTTCGATGGTGGAACTTGCGCAACGAGTTGACGCCCATGTCTGTGCAACGTCACTTGAGGCAGCAATTAGAGAATTGCGAATGATTAATGAGTTGCGTCCGACGTACAACTTCCGATCTAGGAATCCAGAAAAAACAACTTGGGTCACAATGACCGATGAAAGATTTCCAAGACTTTCACTTTCCCGGCAATCAACGCTTCCAGACTCCCAGCGAGTTGCAATTGGTCCATTTACAAATGGCAGCAGCGCCGAATTAGCTATGCACGCAATTTACCAAGTCACAGATCTGCGCCAATGCAAAGAACGCATCACAAGTAAAACTTCGATTTCGCCCTGCGTACTTTATGAAATGAAACGATGTATCGCACCTTGTTTGACTGGTGGTGAAACCGTTGGCTATGAGAACATAGTTTCTGATGTCAATTACATCCTTAAGGGAGATTCCTCATCAGCCTCAAGCAAACTAATGGGAAGAATCCAAGATTTGGTAAGCGATGAAAAGTTTGAAGATGCAGCTGTAATTCGGGATCGAATGCACGCCCTCGAAGACGGAGTACATCGATCCAGCAGGCTACGACAGATCACGTCTATCCCGTTGGTAATCGCAGCCGAACTAAATGCCTTGGGTGGTTGGGACATTCATGCGATTTCGCACGGCCGATTTGCCGCCGGAATTGTGGCTCCACCAGGTGAGGACCCTAAGCCCTTCGTCTTGAAGCTAAAGAGCATGATCCCAAGCGATATTGGCTTACCTACATTGGTTTCTGAAATTGAATTAGTTCTTAAGTGGCTGGGAAATGGTGTCACTCGCCTGGTTGAGATAAGTGATGGGCACACTTGGCTGCATCCCATTCATGCGAAGGTTCGAGCAAATGAATTAATTAGCAGCTAAAGCGAACCGCTGACTGATCGAAACCCAAACATCTAGCAGCGATTTTGCGGCGCCAGTATCAAGCGAGCCATACGCAACTGGAAGGGCTCGCGCAATGCGCGCAACTGTTGAATCTGTGGTTTCGCCGAAACGCTTGGCTCCTTTTGCCGCATCATAGGCAACCATTGTCGCTGCCGCGTTCAAGGCAACTACATCTCGAATAGCAGAGAAATTCCCATCAGATCTACCCGCAATAATTTCTCTTACAACTTGCGCATTGAACTGCGCATCCCCACCTCTTAGTTGATCCAGCGTTGCAGGCGTTAAACCCAAATCACTTGGTGTCAAGATCGACTCTCTTAAGGTGCCGGAGGTAACATCCCAAATTTGTGTTGGAGCCGATGTAGACAACTCATCTAAGCCATCTGTGCTTCTTACAACGATTGATTTGAATCCGCGATCTAACTGAACTTGGGCTAAAACTGGCGCTAAGCGAATATCTGCGCAACCGAGCAGTGCAGCTTCAGGTTGACCAGGATTAGATAGCGGTCCCAATACGTTAAAGACCGTTGGAACTCCTAATTCTTTTCGGACATTAGCAGCGAACTTCATGGCTGGATGATGCGATGGCGCGAAGCAAAATGCGATCCCGGCTTCCGCCACACAGGATGAAAGCAAGCTGGTCGGCATATTGATTGCAACTCCGAGCGCCTCGAGCACATCTGCAGTGCCAGCCTTGGAAGAAATAGCTCGATTGCCATGCTTTAGCACTGGGATCCCCGCCCCGGCAACAGTTAGCGCAGCCATGGTCGAGATATTTACAGTGTGAGCACCGTCGCCACCCGTTCCAACAACGTCAACTGCAACACGATCTAAGTTAACTTCGATTGCGTTGGTCAGCATCGCTTTAACCATGCCACTGACTTCCTTTGGAGTTTCACCTTTTACTCGAAGGCCAATTACCAATCCAGCCAATTGTGCGTCAGAAGCCGTACCCGACATCATTTCGTTCATAGCCCAAAATGACTGATCAAAAGTTAAGTCGCTGCCAGAAACTAAAGTTCCGAGGACTTCTTTCCAGCTTTCAGCGGTCATATTGCGTGTTACTTCCCTATTGGGAAATTGAATTTCGAGTCTTGAGTAAATCTAGACAGGCAGTAACTACAGCCCGTGGGTCGATTGGATGACCAACGACTGCGTCGGCACGCGACCAGGTAGCCAACCATCGATCATCTACTCGGCCAACCAAGACCAGAATCGGAGGGCAGTTGAAAATTTCATCTTTAAGTTGGCGACACAGTCCCATGCCACCGGAGGGCGTGGCTTCACCATCCAGAATCAGTAGATCAAATGGCTTGGAATCAACAGCTGCAATAACAGCTGGCTGAGTTGCGCACTCGAGAATCTCAATCTCACCAAAATCCAAGGATGGGCGTCGCCCAAGACTCACTTTGATGCTGGAGCGAACGGAAGAATCATCGCTATAGACAAGCACTTTGAGAGTAGGGACACTGTTAGGCACTCCAAAAGAGTATCTGACCTGAACGCCAGATTGGAACTTGGGTTTAGACGCCGGTTTCGTCAGGTTGTGGGCGCTAAATGCAATAGGTCACATCAGCCCTATTTTGGGTAGCCTGAAGGGATTTTCCCCTAGATCATGGGTAAACTTTAGGGGTGAGTACAGCTTCAGCCATCAGAGTCCCAAGCCAAGCCGAACGACCAAATATGGTGTCTATTGGCACCATAGTTTGGCTATCGAGTGAATTGATGTTCTTCGCGGCACTCTTTGCGATGTATTTCACTCTGCGCTCAGTAAACCCAGAACTTTGGGCTGAAGAAGTTAAGTTACTCAACATTCCGTTCTCCTCGGTCAACACCACGGTTTTAGTGCTTTCCTCAGTCACCTGTCAGTTAGGCGTATTCGCTGCAGAACGCGGTGACGTAAAGGGTCTGAGAAAGTGGTTCTTAATCACGTTTCTTATGGGGTTCTACTTCGTTGCGGGTCAGGTTTACGAATACTCGGTTTTGGTCCACGAAGGCTTAACGCTTTCCTCAAGCGCTTATGGTTCTGCGTTTTACTTGACGACGGGCTTCCACGGACTACACGTGACGGGTGGCTTAATTGCTTTCTTATTCGTCCTAGCTCGTACTTATGCAACTAAGCAGTACTCCCACAAACAAGCAACAACCGCCATTGTCGTTTCTTACTACTGGCATTTTGTCGACGTAGTTTGGATTGCGCTATTTGCGACAATTTATTTAATCAAGTAGTCAAACAAAAAAGTAATTAGTGAAGTAGATAAGGAATTCTGTGGCTCTCAGTAAAAGACACCCGGCAGCTTTGTTTGCAGTTCTAGCCGTGGCGCTTGGTACCACAGGTGCGGCTTACGCTGCAGTGAGCTCGCAAACTGCTCCTAAAGTTGTGGCGCAAACCGAAACTCAGGTTGAGCAAGGAAAACAGCTATTTCTAGAGGGCTGCTCTTCGTGTCACGGGCTCGCTGCGCAAGGTGCATCCGATGGACCATCACTACTTGGCGTAGGTGCTGCTGCCGTTGATTTCCAAGTGGGCACTGGTCGTATGCCACTAGCAGCTCCTGGCATCCAGGCCATGCCGAAAATGCCGACCTACAACGAAGAAGAAACAGCCGCGCTGGCTGCTTACATTGCTACTTTGGGAGCAGGACCAAGCATTCCTACTGCAGAAATGCTCGACACAACTAACGCGGAAGTAGCCCTAGGTGGCGAACTATTCCGGACCAACTGTGCGCAATGCCATGGCGCAGCTGGAGTTGGTGGCGCACTTTCCGAAGGTCGTAAGGCCCCTTCACTAATGGACTCAAGTGCAAAACATATCTATGAGGCCATGGTGTCTGGGCCACAGTCCATGCCAGTGTTTGCTGATAGCACCCTTAGTGTCGAGGACAAGCAAAACATCATCGCCTACGTTACTGAGCTTCAAAAGAATGAAAGCCCGGGCGGATTTAGCTTAGGTCGACAGGGTCCAGTTACTGAAGGTTTGTTTATCTTTATTGCTGGACTTGGCGTTCTTATCATCGCGGCAGTATGGATTGGAGCGAAGGCAAAATAATGAGCGAATTAGACCATCCAACCGGGGATCCATACGGTGCCAAGGACGGGAAAGACTTAATCAGTGGCATAACAGTTTTCCCAATGGAACCGCATGTGCCACGTAAGGCTGACATTGATCCAAAGGCCGCCATCCGCGCCGAACGCCAAGTGGCTACCATGTTTGGCCTTTCATCTTTAATGATCATTCTTTTCGTGGTGGCTTACATAAAGGTTCCAGCCGATCTTTTGATATCGATTCCAATAATTGGAACCATTAATGCAAATCACTTAGCAATTGGCTTCACCTTCGGTATGGCAATTTTGTTAATTGGACTTGGAGCTATCCATTGGGCCAAGAAGCTAATGCCAGATGAGGAAGTAATTCAAGAGCGTCACGCCTTAACTTCAACAAACGAAGCGCGCGCAGAGGTGCAATCTAGTCTCCAACGCGGCGCTGCTGAATCCGGATTTAGAGAGCGCAAGATTATTCGCCGCTCATTGCTTGGCGCCCTTGCGTTATTCCCAGTTCCACTGATCGTTCTACTTCGCGACCTTGGGCCACTACCAGGCACTCGGTTGCGCGAGACGATTTGGGATAAAGGTATCCACTTAGTTACCGATGCAACTTACAAGAAAATCAAGGCTTCAGACATCCCACTTGGTGGGCTAATCAATGCAGTTCCAGAGAATTTGCTTGAGATTGAGCATGAAGAAGAAACGTTAAATCAGCGTGGAAAAGCCTCCATCATTATCGTTCGTATGGATCCCGCAGAAATCGTTTCGCAGCAAGGGCAGGAATGGGATTACCAGGGCATCTTGGCTTTCTCAAAGATTTGCACCCACTTAGGGTGTCCAACGTCACTTTACCAACAGCGCACTCACCACTTGCTGTGTCCGTGCCATCAGTCTACGTTTGACTTATCAGACTCGGGCAATGTGGTTTTCGGACCAGCTGCACGTCGCATGCCACAACTTGCGATCACAGTTGATGCTGAGGGCTACCTAGTTGCCCAAAGTGGATTTAATGAACCAGTAGGACCTAGTTTCTGGGAGCGCGGATGAGCACAACCGAAGAGTCAATTCAGGCACCTGCCCATGCAGCGCCAACTTCCAAAGCAGGGGCTGTCGGGTATTACATCGATGACCGTCTAGCTTCGGCTAGCTTCACTAAGCGCCTTGTCGACAAAGTCTTTCCTGACCACTGGTCCTTCATGCTTGGTGAAGTTGCCTTATACAGCTTCATTATTTTGCTGTTGACCGGAACTTACCTAACTCTGTTCTTCAATCCTTCGATGACAGAAGTCATTTACAACGGCTCTTACGTTCCGCTTAAAGGCGTCAAGATGTCGGAGGCCTTCTCCTCCACTTTGGCCATCTCGTTTGACGTGCGTGGTGGACTATTGATGCGTCAAATTCACCACTGGGCAGCTTTGTTCTTTACTGCTGCAGTATCCGTGCACTTACTTCGCGTGTTCTTCACCGGTGCATTCCGTAAGCCACGTGAAATCAACTGGGTAATTGGAACTTTGCTATTGGTTCTCGCTCTGCTTGAAGGTTTCTCGGGCTATTCACTTCCTGATGACTTGTTATCTGGAACTGGTCTTCGAATTGCTGAAGGAATTATTCAGGCGATCCCATTAGTCGGTACTTACGTTGCGATGTTCCTATTCGGTGGCGAATTCCCAGGCACTGACATCATGCCTCGCTTGTACTCAATTCACATTTTGCTTATTCCTGGCATCTTGCTGGCATTGATCACAGTGCACTTGATCATGGTCTTCTACCAAAAGCACACGCAGTTCCCTGGTCCAGGTCGCACCGAAAGCAACGTAGTTGGTTTCCGGTTATTCCCGATCTACATGGCTAAAGCTGGTGGGTTCTTCTTCGTAGTTTTCGGTATCACAGTATTGATTGCTGCTCTGGTAACAATTAACCCAGTATGGCTTTATGGCCCTTACACGCCTTCCCAAGTAACGGCAGGCTCTCAGCCGGACTGGTACATCGGCTGGCTAGATGGCGCGGTTCGTTTGATGCCGAATCTGGAGTCACACATCTTTGGGTACACATTGAGCTGGAATATTCTGGTTCCGGCACTTGTAATCCCAGGAATCATGTTTACCGCCCTTGGCTTGTATCCATGGATCGAAGCATGGGCAACTGGCGATAAGCGCGAGCACCACTTGTTGGATCGCCCACGTAATGCACCAACCCGTACCGGTCTTGGTGTTATGTCATTAACTTTCTACATGATCCTGGTTATCTCTGGTGGAAATGACATCATTGCCTCAGCGTTTAACCTGTCGATTAACCAGATCACTTGGGGCTTCCGCTTCCTGCTGTTCATTCTTCCGCCACTGGCTTTTGTACTGACTAAGCGAATCTGCTTGGGCCTACAGCGCCGGGACAACGACAAGTTGTTACACGGCTATGAGACTGGTCGAATCCTTCGCCTACCAAGTGGAGAGTTCCTCGAGATTCATGAGCCAATTGGTGAAGCTGAAAAGGCCAAATTGCTGGCAAAGGCAGATGTGACGCCACTTGAATTGCCTTCTAAGGTTGATGCCAACGGTGTCCGTAATCCAAAGGCAGCTAAGTCAGTTGCTCGAGCAAAGCTTTCCCAGTGGTTCTACTCTGACGTAATTCCAACTCCGACTGATGAGGAAATGCGTGCAGCCGCGGAACACGCAGCACATGAATTACACGAAGCTGAGTCTCACTTAAAGGAAATCAGCCAACACTAAGACATTGAAAAAACCCCACCTCATTATCGAGGTGGGGTTTTTTGATTGCAAAGACCGTTTTTCGATTTAAGGCTAAGTCAAAGTATTCCTGCGCTCTATTGCAAAGACCTCTGCAAAAGGATCTTTAAATTCCGGCATTGGACCCACGGCGCTTCGTAATACTGCGTCTGCTAACTCTGGGTTCCTGGCCAGTACCGGCCCATGCATGTAACTTCCAAATACGTTGCCGTGCCAAATCCCTTCCTGCCTATCAAAACCGTTACCAACTCCACTACGAACTATCCCAAGTGGTGGCATGTCTTGCCCAAGTCGAGTTAAGCCTTGGTGATTTTCAAATCCGGTAAGCACCGGCAACTCGCCGCGACTTGGTTGAATTACCAACTCCCCAACACTTCGTGGTGATGAGTCATAGATTGTGTGAGCATCGACCAAGCCCAGACCTGAGGTAATTTGACCATGAGAATCAGGCAGGCTTGCCCCAATTATCTGGAAGCCAGCACAGATTGCCAGCACTGTGGCGCCACCGGCTGCAGCATAATTTAGACCGCCATCGCTGATTAACATTTCTAAGGCAGCCGATTGCGGTCCATCTTCACCACCGCCCAATAGGTAGATGTCACCAGACCTTGGCACAGCCATGCCTGGCGTTACTTCAACTAACTCGACATCTAGGTTGCGTGCTTTTGCTCTATGGATAAGGATCTCAGCATTACCTTGATCCCCATATGTGCCAAGCAGGTCGTGATAGAGACGAACAATAGTAAGGCTCATTTTGAGTTACCTTTGTTTATGCCCAAGTCAGCAGCAAGTAAATCTTGGAATGCGGTGTAGCTAACTATCGCTTGGATTGGCTCGTTCGCTAAAGTTTCTGCCGCTTCGGCAAAACTTGAAGCCACAGAAACATCGATTCCTTGTACGCTCAAGCGATAAGCGATATCTAGGCGTCGCTCTCCGGTACAAACTACTTTTTTACCAAGCAATTTTGAGTAATCAATATCCCAAAGCCACGATGTGTCACGCCCATCTATACCTCGAGCATTCACAGAAAGTATGACTTGATCCGAAGTTACTTCGCCGAGTGCCTGTCTCCAACTTTCTGGATTCTTAGCCAGGTGGGTTGATATTGTTTGCCCAGCCGAGGAAAAATCATAAATTCGATCTGGTGATCTATTGATCAGATCTTCCGCCTCATCAGCCAAAATCTCTGCTCCCATTAATCTGGCAGCTTCAATCACAAGAACGGTATTGCGTTGGGGTCCATTAAGCCTTTTGTCAGCTCTGACATCTGGCAGTTTGGAACCCAGTCCACAGGGGCACAAATAATCCCCGGTTGACCAATCCAGGATCGCTGCACAACTCGGGCAGGTGGCGGCGTCAGGGTGACGACGGCCACCAAAGGTAGTTCGAATCACATGGCCGGCATTGGCGACTGAGTATTCAAGGAAAGGATCATCCCGATCAATCACTATAGTTACGTCATCTTTAGTAAAGGTTTCGTGCCAAAGTCTCGAAACCTTGCGCACTTCCCCAGTTCTATGGAGTTGGTCGCGGGAAAGATTTAGCAGAACAACCACTTTTGGCGATAGTAATCGGTAAATCTTGGGCAGATACATTTCATCGCACTCGATTACGGCGAATCGATTTCTAGGTTTCTGTGCCAATAGCGCAGCGATTCCCGCCGGCATGTTGGCACCGGATTCGCTGGTGCTAACACCTTCGCCTGCAAAATCTCGAAGGATGCTTGTTAGATTTTTTGTAGATGTAGTTTTACCATTTGTGCCAGAAACTAGGATTATGTCTCGGCCTGCACCTAGTTTAGAAATAGCTTTCGGATCCAGGGCAAGAATTACCCTGCCACTTAAAGTTTCGCCTCGGCCGCGCCCTAGTCCAATCGAAAGGCGGCCTGCGAGAGCCCCAGCTATACAAGCTGTCGAGAGTCTTAATGAGCCAGTCACAAGCAAACTTGCGTTGAATTACTTAACGAACTCGCCACGGTAATACTCAAACACCAAACCATAGATCGCCATCATTAATGCAAATAGGCCAACAACCATCATCCAACGGGCAAACACGAATCCGAGAATAAATACAAAAGTAGATGCACCGATAACAAATGGCCACCAAGAATGTGGTGAGAAGAAACCATAATCAGTGTCCGCGTCAGAGATCAATGCATAGTCGTTATCTTCAGGTAGTGCGCCCACTCGTCGTGATGTGAACAATGCATAGAACGCAATTAAAAAGGCTAGTCCACCGGTCAAAGCAAGCAATGATGTTCCAATAACATCTCCACTCATAACCCAATAAACAATTCCTAGGCCCAGGTAAAGTGCGGTTCCAGCTGCGAATAACTTGCCACCAATAATCATTTCTGGATGCCTCTAACTCTTTGATCCATTGGCAGCATTTTGGAATGCCCGATCGCGATCTGCCTGTTCCATGGCAGCCACTTCTGGGTGGTGTAAATCAAATGCTGGTCGCTCACTTCGGATTCGAGGAATCTCGACGAAGTTGTGGCGTGGTGGTGGACATGAGGTGGCCCACTCAAGGGAAGCTCCCCAACCCCATGGATCATCGCAATCAACCATTGGCGCATACTTGTTTGTCTTGTAGATGTTCCAGAAGAATACAAATGTCGATGCGCCAAGAACTATGGACCCAACGGTGGAAATCATGTTTAACGTTGTGAATCCATCGCTCGCCAGGTAGTCCGCATATCTACGAGGCATACCTTCAACTCCCAGCCAATGCTGCACTAGGAACGTTAGATGGAAGCCAAAGAATACTAACCAGAAATGTAGCTTTCCTAATCTTTCGTCCAGCATTTTGCCAGTGAACTTTGGCCACCAGAAATAGAAGCCGGCAAACATTGCAAACACAACGGTTCCAAAGACTACGTAGTGGAAGTGCGCGACAACAAAGTAAGAATCGCTGACGTGGAAATCAAGTGGTGGAGCGGCAAGAATGATTCCAGTTAAGCCACCGAACAAGAAGGTTGTTAGGAAGCCGATCGTCCAAAGCATTGGCGTTTCAAAGCTGACTGAGCCACCCCACATGGTGCCGATCCAGTTGAAGAACTTAACTCCAGTCGGAACTGCAATCAACATGGTCATGAACGAGAAGAATGGCAAATTGACCGCACCCGTTACATACATGTGGTGAGCCCAAACCGCTACCGAAAGTCCAGCAATCGCGATTGTCGCAAACACTAGACCTTTGTAACCAAAGATTGGCTTGCGGCTAAAGACTGGCAAAATTTCAGTCGCGATTCCAAAGAATGGCAACGCCAAAATGTAAACCTCAGGATGACCGAAGAACCAGAACAAGTGTTGCCAGAGAATTGCGCCACCATTCGCTGCATCGAATACTGTTGCGCCAAACTTTCGATCGGCTTCAAGCATCAACATTGCCGCAGCAAGAACTGGGAAAGCCATGAGAACGAGCACACTGGTTAGCAGTACGTTCCAAGTGAATATCGGCATTCGGAACATTGTCATGCCTGGTGCGCGCATCGTAAAGATTGTCGTGATGAAGTTGACTGCACCCAAGATGCTGGCCATACCCGACATGGTTAGGCCAAGAATCCAAAGATCAGATCCAACGTTCGGAGAGTTGATTACGTTAGAAAGTGGAGCGTAAGCGAACCAACCAAATCCAGCAGCTCCACCTGGAGTCAAGAATCCAAGCATCACGATGATTCCACCGAATAGGTAGAGCCAGTAGCTGATCATGTTAAGTCTTGGGAACGCTACGTCTGGCGATCCAATTTGAAGTGGCATGATTGCGTTTGCAAATCCGGCAAAGAGTGAAGTTGCAAACAAGAAAAGCATCAGAGTTCCGTGCATGGTGAACAACTGGTTGTATTGCTCGTTGCTAACAAACTGCAGACCTGGACGAGCTAGCTCGGCGCGAATTATGAGCGCCATCAAACCAGCAACGGCAAAGAACGCAAATGAGGTAACCATGTATAGGTTGCCGATGACCTTGTGATCAGTTGATGTCATCCATCCAACGACCTTATTGCCCTTTTTGGCAGGTGGGCGAAGCGGCGTCTGAGTGGCTGTTACGACTGGTCTATCCAAAATTGCCATTAGGAAACTCCTGCTAGTTTTGCTCGGCCTGAATCGAGCTTGCCAATTTGTCCGCGTTCTTTTAGATCTGCAATGTGGGCTTCATACTCCGCCCGTGTGACAACTTTTACATTAAAGAGCATCCGGGAGTGGTCCACGCCGCAAAGTTCTGCGCACTTGCCCATGAATTCACCTTCAGTGTTTGGAGTGACTGCAAACTTATTGTTACGCCCTGGCACAACATCCATCTTCATTAAGAAGGCAGGGATCCAGAAGGAATGGATTACATCGGGCGAAGTTAGTTCGAAGGTTACTTTCTCATCAACTGGCAACCAAAGTTCTGGAGGATTTCCCGGAGTGCCAACATCGTAAACACCTTCATTTTCATAATTGAAAGCCCATGACCAACGCCAACCAACTACGTTCACGCTATGCGAACTACTGTCATCAACTTTGGTCAAAATTGTTTGGTCACGCTGAGTGAAATAAAACAATGCCAAAACCATAAGAAGTGGAGCCACGGTATAAAGAATCTCTAGTGGCACGTTGTAACGTGTCTGCTCTGGGAGTCCATCGCCTTCTTTGCGTCGGTAAGCCACAATCGCCCAGATCAACAAGCCCCAAACTAGTACGCCAACAATCAGGGCAGCGAGCCAAGATCCTTGCCAAAGCGAAAGGATTCGATTGCCTTCTTCGGTCGCTGGCTCTGGCATTCCTACACGGCCGTACTGATTGTCGATTGAGCACCCGGATAGCAAAATCGCTCCGAGTAAAACCGCGAATCCGGTTCTAATTTGCTTTCGACGCACTGCGATTTTCACGTGTGAATGGCCCTTCAGTTTCAATCAAGTATCGGCACATTAAACGCGCCATTACAAGGATTTCTTGTTAGAAAGACTACCCCACACACTGGAAATAAGGAGGTTTGGGACCATGCAAGGGACCAAAATCACATTGCTCGAATCCACCCCCGTGTCTACCATCACGAGGTGCTTTGCGTCACAGCTGCCAAAAATCATATTGTTGAGATTTTTAAAGTCCCGGAAACCTTGACATGACCGGCGGAATCTCCATTAAGGAGGGCAATTTTTGGCAATAATCCCTCCGATCAACGGCTTTTGCCCCCATTGAATCCAGATGAGTGGTCATCCATTGGGTATCAATTATTCGACCATTGCCATCATTTAAGAGTTCACCGAGATGGACTAACGCCACTTTGGACGCATTGCTCGCGACATGAAACATCGATTCCCCAGCAAAAACTCCGCCAAACTCTAGCCCGTAAAGCCCACCCGCGAGTGTGCCTTCTCGATCCCAAACTTCGATCGAATGTGCCACACCTAATTTATGCAGTGCGGTGAATGCAGAAACCACAGTTTGATTTATCCAGCCACTTTCTCGATCTGGATTTCCGCAAGCTCTGATAACCCCTGCGAAGTCTTGATTAACAGTTACCTTAAATTTCCGCATTGCTGATTTCAGCGAGGTGGATACGTATATCTGATCTGGATAGAAAATCGCTCGTGATTTTGGCGACCACCATCCAATTGCAGATTCGACGCTATCAATTTCATAAGGCATTGGAAACAATCCAACTCGATAAGCCGCAAGCAGAGTTTCTGGCTCCCAATTTGATCCAAATTTAGTAAGTTTCGGCCAAACTATTTGAGGATTGATTTCTAATGGAAATCCAGTTGAATCAAAAGCGCTGATTGCAATTAAGTCAATGTCATCAGGTGCCAGAGTTGGGTCAGGAAAATCGTTAACCTGATCGCTGTGCATTTGAATCTATTTGCCTAAATGACTTGCCACATCTTGCGCGCATTCGCTTCCATAAGCTTCATCAAGCCGGGACAGAAATTCCGACTTATCAAGTACGTATTCCTGAGTGCCAATTGTTTCAATTACATAAGTCGCAAGTAGTGACCCGACTTCAGCGCAGCGTTGAGGCGACAATCCCCAACCAAGTCCTGTCAAAAACCCAGCGCGAAATGCGTCCCCAACTCCAGTTGGATCCTTAATGGCTTTTTCTTGGGCAACGGGCACCGAAATGTCGAGGCCATCGCGGGAAGTTATCCGGGCACCTTTACTTCCCATGGTTGTGACACGAATTCCGACGTGATTCAATACTTCATCAGTTGACCAGCCGGTTCGTTGTTCAATCAAAGTTGCTTCGTATTCATTGTTAAATAAGTACTCAGCGCCATCAACAACATCAATGGTCTGTTGACCGTCTAAGCGTGGGAGTTGTTGCGAAGGGTCTGCAACAAATGGGATACCTAATTCCTTGCAAGCGATCGTGTGCTTACGCATTGCAGCTGGATCGTCTGCACCAATTAGAACAAGATCAACACCGCCAACTTCCTCAGATATCTTTACTAATTCAAGTTCGATTGATTCACTCATGGCACCCGGATAAAACGAAGCAATTTGGTTTTGCTCCTGATCGGTAGTGCACATAAATCTAGCGGTATGGGCCGTCTTAGATATGTGAACCTGACTACAGTCCACGCCATGAGTTTCAAGCCATGCCTGATACTCCGCGAAATCTGAACCTACGGCTGCGACCAGAATCGGATTGCCACCTAGGACACCCATTCCAAACCCAATGTTTGCGGCTACTCCGCCTCGACGGATTTGTAAGTCATCAACTAAGAACGACAGCGAGACATTGTGTAATTGGTCGGCCATTAGCGAATCATTAAACAAACCCGGAAAAGTCATTAAGTGATCAGTCGCAACTGATCCAGTTATCGCTATGCGCACAATCGGAGAGCCTAACAAAAAAACCGCCCCTGCATATGCGGGGGCGGTTTTTTTAGAAAATTAGTTGAATGAATCTCCACAAGCGCATGATCCAGACGCATTTGGATTGTCAATGGTGAAGCCTTGCTTTTCGATGGTGTCTACAAAGTCAATTACTGCTCCACCTAGGTAAGGAACACTCATTCGATCCACAACAACACCTACGCCATTGATTTCCTGGCGTACATCGCCATCAAGGCTGCGATCATCAAAGAACAATTGGTACCGCAGGCCAGAGCAACCGCCAGGCTGAACAGCAATTCGCAGGTTTAAATCATCGCGACCTTCTTGGTCAAGCAAAGTTCTAACCTTTACGGCTGCAGTTTCAGTAATAACTACACTGCTTTCTTGTGCGGTCTCAGTGGTCATGATTCTCCTTCGTTGCCTTAGTTTCTACTAAGACTTCGTCAACGCTCGGTGTCACCGTTGCTGTCTATAGGTTACGTCACTCTGGTGAATATAGCGATATTTGCCTCGATAAATGCTGCAACTACCTACGTCCCCAGGTTTGGGACATACGTGCCGAAACCTCTACCAATACTTCAACTGGCGCAGCCATTGACCTATCTCTGCCCGCAAACTCACTCATTGAATAGGCCGAATCTATTCCCGCAGTTGCACATTCACGCTTACCCAGTCGGACTTCCCCAGCTATCGCAACACAAGGTTTACCAAGTGCAGCCGAATGACTAGCCACACCTGCAATTACCTTGCCATGCAGACTCTGATCATCTAGGCAACCTTCCCCCGTGATGACAAGGTCTGACTTATTGATTTCGTCATCTAACTTCACAATTTCCAAAACGGTTTCGATCCCCGCTACTCGATTTGCCCCGAGTAAAAGCAAGCCAAACCCCAGACCTCCAGCTGCACCTGCACCAAGTGCCACTGCTGGATCCTTTCCATCACTCCTACGGCCGCACAGTCTCGCAAAGTTTTCCAGCGCACCTTCAAGTTCCATTACGGCAAACTCATCTGCACCTTTTTGGGGACCAAAAACTGCAGTTGCACCTCGCAAACCAAGTAATGGGTTATCAACATCGCTAGCAGCTATCAATTCAATACCGGCAACTTTCTCAAGTGCAGCATCTAACTTAACTGTGGACAAATCCGCTAAAGCTTTGCCACCTGCATTGAGTACGCCGTCGGATGTGGCGCCGAGCGCGGCAAGCATCCCAGCGCCGGCATCATTTGTGCCGCTACCACCCAATCCGACTGTGATTGTTGTTGCACCCAAGTCAATGGCTAGTGCGATCAACTCGCCAACGCCATAGGTAGAAGTAATTCGCGGATCTCGCTTATCTTTTTCCACCAAGTGCAATCCGCAGGCTTGTGCCGACTCAATCCACGCCTCATTTCCTCGAAGCAAAAACTCAGCTGGGGTTTTTGAGCCCTTCGGCCCAGTGACTATTGCGCTGATAATTTTGCCGCCTAGAACTGCGTGAAGCCCACCAACGAAACCCGGTCCACCATCTGACAACGGTGCAATCACAACTTCATCATCTGGATGAATTTGGAGCCAACCTTTTCGAATTGCATGGGCGGCCTCTACTGAAGTTAACGTTCCCGTAAAGCAGTCTGGGCAAACTAAAACTCGCATCTTCGTAAGTTAGCATTACAAGCATGAGCAATGACGAGACCACAAGCGAAATTGGAACTGGCGAAGCAGGTAAAGGCCGGCCAACTCCAAAACGCAAAGAAGCTGAATCTGCCCGCAAGCAAGGAATAAGTGTTCCCAAAGATCCAAAAGCTGCGCGACGGGCCGCAAGAGAGCGCGATAGAGAAGCACGCGCTAAGTCTCGCGCAGGCTTGATGGCTGGAGATCCAGCATTTTTCCCACGTCGAGATGCCGGACCGGTTAAAGCTCAGGTGCGTGACTACATTGATCGACGTCGCACTGTCGGTGAATTCTTCGTGCCATTCGCCTTTGTTGTCTTGCTGTTGGGGTTAGTCAACAATCCGACAGTGCAAACAACTGTCGTATATGTATGGACGAGCGTGCTGTTACTTGTAGTACTTGACACCATCTTGGTAGGAATACTTCTTGGTCGTTCGCTGCGAAAAGATTACCCAAATAAAACTGATCGAAAAGGCGCTGTCTCCTACGGCGTACTCAGGGCACTTCAACTTCGCCGTTTCAGAATTCCACCACCACGAATTAAGGCTGGCGGCAAACCCGTAACCCCAAAGGTCAAGAAGTAGATAAAGGGTCACTTATTTCAACGCTAGGGTCAGAGCATGGAATTTAGATATCTTGGTAACAGTGGGCTACGAGTTTCTGAAATCTCGTATGGCAACTGGATAACTCACGCCTCGCAAGTTGCAGAAGAGACGGCTAAAGCTTGTGTGAACGCAGCCCTCGATGCTGGCATCACAACTTTCGACACTGCTGATGTCTACGCAAACACTGAAGCTGAAGCTGTACTTGGTCGGGCACTTGCTGGACAGCGTCGTGAGTCTTTGGAGATTTTTACCAAAGTCTATTTTCCAACCGGTCCAGCAAAACATAATGACAGCGGACTATCGCGTAAGCACATTATGGAGTCTTGCAACTCATCACTCAAACGACTGCAGACCGACTACGTTGACCTTTACCAAGCACATCGCTTTGATTACAACACTCCCCTCGAGGAAACACTTCGTGCATTTGACGATTTAATTCGTGCTGGAAAAGTGCTCTACATTGGCTTCTCAGAGTGGGATGCAAAGCAAATCAAATCCGCCATGGCTATCGCAAAAGACATGGGGCTAGATAGATTCGTTTCCAGTCAGCCTCAGTACTCAATGCTTTGGCGGGTAATCGAGGCTGAGGTAGATCCGGTCTGCCGCCAATTCGGGATTGGGCACATAGTTTGGTCCCCTATGGCTCAGGGAGTGCTGACGGGAAAATATCTCCCCGGGCAGCCTTTCCCATCTGATAGTCGGGCTGCAACCGATGACGGACATTTCTTAGTTAATCGATTTATCAAAGATGACCTCCTGGAAGCCGTGCAAAAACTTAAACCAGTTGCTGATCAAGCTGGGTTGACTATGGCGCAACTTGCAGTGGCATGGGTTTTGCAGAACGAAAACGTTTCTTCGGCAATCATCGGAGCCTCTAGGCCAGAACAAGTTACCGAGGCTGCCAAGGCAAGCGGCGTTGTACTTGAGGCTGCAATCATGAAGGAAATTGAAAAGATCTTAAGTAAAGTTGTGAGTAGCGATCCACGCTTAACCGTTTCTCCCGAAGGTAGGCCCTCGTAATGTCATGGACTTGGATTTATCAAAACGAAGATGGCACCCCGAGCGCCACACTCCCACCTGGAGCAGTATTTACGCCATTCCCAACTCAGGCAGATGCGGAAGCATTTATTGGTCAAACTTGGGAAGAGTTACTTGCTGGTGGAGTCGATTCTGTAACGCTTTATGAAGATGACCGCGAAGTTTATGGTCCAATGTCGCTTAAGCCTGCTGAGTAGTCTTTAACTCTATTTTTAAGGGCAACGCTGAATCTCAGTTGTCCTGTGCTAACCTCCTGATACCGCGTTACCAGCGAAGTCCGGTGAAATTCCGGCGCTGTCCCGCAACTGTGAAGTGATTGAAAAATCACAAGTCAGGTCGCCTGGGAATGTGGCTGTTGTAAAAACTCTCGAGGAAGAGTTCGCCAAATCACACCTTGTGTGTGCTGAGTCGGATATTTCTTCGACCACACAAGGAGAAAAATGTTCAAGAAAATCCATGTGGTCGTTGCAGTTAGCGCACTATTACTAACCGCTTGTGGCCAATCAAATACTTCTTCACCAGAGGGCGTTGCATCAAATGCAGCTGCTAGCTTTCCAGTGACAATTGAAAACAACGGAGCATCAGTTGTAATCCCAGAGCAGCCAAATGCGATTATTTCGCTATCTCCAACTGCAACCGAAATATTGTTTGCCATTGATGCTGGCCATCAAGTTATTGCTGTTGATGATCAATCAAACTTCCCGACTGAGGCACCTATTTCTGATCTTTCAGGATTTACGCCTAATTTAGAATCCATTGTTGCGTTGTCACCAGACCTTGTAGTTGTCAGCTTTGATGTTGATGGCATTGTTGCGGCATTAACGAAAGCTGGCATTCCGGTTCTCGTTCAATCTGCAGCCGCGACTCTTGATGACACTTATTCGCAAATCGCGGAACTCGGAACCGCAACTGGTCAATCAGCTAAAGCGGCTGATTTGAGTACCCAGATGAAGTCAGAAATTGATGCTGCAATTGCTAGAGTCCCTGCCGAAGCTGCTGGTCTGAAGTATTTCCACGAACTAGACAACACTTTGTACACCGTGACTTCAGCAACTTTCATTGGGTCCATTTACTCACTAGCCGGTTTAACCAACATTGCTGATACTGCTGCAGATGCAGCCAGTGGCTATCCGCAGCTTTCGTCAGAGTTTGTAGTTGCTGCAGATCCTGCGATCGTATTTTTAGCTGATACCAAATGTTGTGGCCAAACTGCAGATACGTTGGCAAAACGACCTGGTTTTGAAGGGTTGTCTGCGATTGCAAACAACAGCGTTGTCGAACTTGATGATGATGTGGCTTCACGCTGGGGTCCGCGCACCGTTGACTTCGTAAAAGCAATTGTCGATGGCGTCCTTAAAGTCACAGCCAAGTAATCCAAAATGAGAACAGCGATGGCACGACGAATTTCACCATTAGCGTGGGTCGTTAGTGCTGTCGCTGTTCTGTTTACCCTGACACTTGGGGTTTCGATCGGCGCTGTTTCGCTGGCACCACTCACAGTTTGGTCGGAAATTTCTAGCAATCTTTTTGGCACCATTTCAAGTGCAAATAGTTCTGAATCGACAATTGTTTGGCAGCTAAGACTTCCCCGGGTATTACTAGCCTTCGTAGTTGGATCCATGCTCGCCAGTGCTGGTTGTGCTTATCAAGGTACATTTCGAAATCCACTTGCTGACCCCTACCTACTGGGCGTCTCTGCTGGCGCTGGACTGGGTGCCACCATTGCGATCTTTAATGGTTCTGGGAGTTCAAAAATTCTCTTACCTTTGGCAGCATTCGCTGGAGCACTCGGCGCAGTACTGCTCACTTACTCCCTTGGCCGCTCCGCAATTGCCGGAAGGTCTTCCACTGCACTGATACTTGCTGGTGTTGCAGTTGCAAGTCTGCTAACTGCAATTCAAACTTTGATTCAACAACAAAACACTGACAAGATTCGGGAAATTTATGCTTGGGTGCTTGGTCGGTTATCAACATCGGGTTGGAATGACTTAGCCATAATTACGCCCTACATTCTTGTGTGCATAGTCGTTCTCCTCAGATATAGAAGAGTTCTCGATGTTTTTGCAGTTGGTGATGAAGAAGCGTTGACCATGGGGCTGCCAGTTGCAAAAGCGCGAGCTGCGATCATTGTGGCTGCATCATTAGGAACTGCTGCTGCCGTTGCGGTAACTGGATTGATTGGTTTTGTGGGAATTATCGTTCCACATATTCTTCGACTGATAGTCGGCAACTCCTATCGAATTTTGTTGCCGCTTTCGATAATCTACGGTGGAGTCTTTTTAGTACTTGCCGATATTTTGGCGCGCACCATCTTGGCACCGCAGGAGATTTCGATTGGTGTAGTTACGGCCCTGCTAGGTGCTCCATTCTTCTTATTTGTACTTGGTTCGAGTAAGAACGGATCTGTGACATGACCGAATTGATTGTTCGTGAGTTACAAGTCAAACTTGAAAAAAAGTTGATTGTTAATGACATTTACATAGACCTGAGTGTCGGACAATGGATTTGCATAATCGGACCAAATGGTGCCGGAAAATCCTCACTACTTAAAGCCCTGGCTGGAATCATTCCATCAACTGGTGAAATTTTGATCGATGGAACTAATGTGCGTGACCTATCCGAGCGTGATCGAGCCTGTTGGATCGCCTATGTCGCGCAAGAACCTGTTATGCCAGCTGGCATGCGGGTATTTGATTACGTACTTCTTGGCCGTACTGCCCACTTGAAGATGTTGGCAACTGAGTCTCCTAAGGATCTGGAAATTGCCCACTATGTAATTTCTGAGTTGGATTTGAATGACTTCATTGATCGGGATGTAGCAACACTTTCCGGTGGCGAACGTCAACGGGTAGCCATTGGTCGAGCGCTTACTCAAGCTAGCCCCATAATCCTTCTCGATGAACCAACCACTGCACTAGATGTTGGATACCAGCAAGAAGTCTTGGAACTCATTGACAAGCTGCGCAAAGAAAAAAAGATTGCGGTCATTTCAACTATGCATGATCTAACGGTTTCTGGACTTTATCCCGACCGGTTAATGCTTTTGGCTGACGGGCAAGTGGTTGCATCTGGTTCGGCTGAGTCAGTGTTAACTCGAGAAAACATTGCAAAACATTACGGCGCAAACGTAACCGTAATTGACCACGTATCGGGACCTATAGTTATTCCGGAACGAGATAGGTTGTAGGCCAAGATTTCAGTTTTGAAATTCTCTACTTTGTAGTGGAGTCAACAAACGGTGGCTTGGTGACTACTACTTCTAAATCTCTACCCCGGACGTCAATCACCAATGTGTCGCCTAGTGCTACCTCAGGCGAAAGTAGCGCTAAAGCAATTCCCTTTTGCAAAGTCGGGGAAAAAGTTCCGCTAGTAGTTTCTCCGATTACTTCACCAGAAGTAGTTTTTACTTGCATGTGACTCCGCGGGATTCCCCGACCAGTTGCTAGCAGTCCCCAGGCAACTCGTTTTGGACCAGCAGCTTTTTCTGCAGTCAATGCATCCTTGCCTTCAAACTCAGGTTTATTCCAGCCCACAGCCCAGCCAGTTTTCGCTTGGACCGGACTAATTTCTGGACTTATGTCTTGGCCGTGCAATACATATCCCATTTCAGTTCGCAAAGTGTCACGTGCACCTAATCCGCAAGGCAAAATTCCTAGGCTTTCGCCTGCTGCAAGAAGTGCGTTCCAAATTGGAACCAATCCCGCATTTTCAATTACTAACTCATAGCCAGGCTCGCCGGTATAGCCAGTGCGGCAGATACTTACTTCAAATTCATTCCATTTTGCATCTGCGAATGCCATGTAGTCGTGATCAATTGGTAGCCCAAGTGACGCTAATACTTTGCCCGCATTTGGTCCTTGCAATGCAATGATTCCTTGCTTTAAGTGATTGTTCTCAATCACAATTCCAGCCGGCGCAAGTTTTTCAAGTTTCGCTACGACTGTGCTGGCATTTCCGGCATTCGGAATGAATCGAACTTCCTCTTCACTAACCAAGTAGACAATAAGGTCATCGATTACGCCGCCTGATTCGTTGCACAGCATCGAATATTGTGCCTGACCAGGCTTGATGCGATCTAAGTCGTTTGTGAAAACTTTGTTTGCAAATTCATATGCACCTTTGCCCAAAATGCGGACCTTGCCCATATGGGAAACATCGAAGATTCCAACCGCATTTCGAACTGCGGTATGTTCGGCCACGGTGCCGGCGGAGTATTCGATGGGCATATCCCAGCCGCCGAACGGACCCATCTTGGCTCCAAGGGATGAATGTGTTTCATGTAAGGGAACTAAAGACATACACAAACCGTACTAGTACGGTTTGTTGTGTACCACTTGGACCATTACTAGCCTAAATACCTGGAGCCTGAAATGACTATCAACGTCACGCCCACCGTCCCTTCACTCAGTTACAAAACTGGAAACCCGTTAACGGCTTACGTAAATGCAGTTGTTGTTGGGTTATCGAGTGATGGCCAGCTCTCTATAGTTTCCGATTCAATTCCCAAAGCTGCGGCGACCAAGATCGCGGCTGCATTTAAAGAGGTAGGTGCAACTGGAGCGCTTGATGAAGTAACTCGCATTCCAGCTGGCTCGTTTGCTGACGCTGAAGTGCTGGTTGGTGTTGGTCTAGGTAGTACTAAGAATGCAATTTCTCATGAGCGACTTCGCAGAGCTGCTGGAAGCGCCGTACGAAGTCTTGGTGGATTTAAGAAAGTTGCGATTGCAATTACGGCAGACGATTCACTTGATGCCGGCGCACTTCTCGAAGGGGCAGCTTTTGGCTCGTATTCGTTCACGGAACATCGCTTCGCAACCTTAAAAAAAGCCAAGGCACCAGTTGCTTCGATTTCGCTATTTACGTCGAAAACAAGAACCAGCGAATACCGTGAAGCCCTTTTGCGCGCGCAAGTACTTTCTGAAGGAATCAATTTTGCTCGTAATCTGATTAATACTTCACCCTTACATTTGGCTCCGGCAGATCTGGCTCGCGAGGCAAAGGCGTTTTTGTCAGGGACAAAAGTAAAAGTTGAAATCCTCGACGAGAAAGCTCTCGCTGCCGGTGGATACGGCGGAATTTTGGGAGTCGGCCAAGGATCTACTCGGCCACCTCGCTTGATCCGCATGGAATATCGTCCGAAAGGTGCAACTAAGCACGTGGCGCTAGTTGGAAAAGGCATCACATTTGATACCGGGGGTATTTCAATTAAACCGCCGGCAAATATGCATCACATGAAAGATGACATGTCAGGTGCTGCCGCGGTAATTTCAACAATTCGAGCGATCGCTGACTTAGAACTTAATGTGTCAGTTACTGCTTACGCGGCCTGTGCCGAAAACATGCCAGGTGGAGGTGCACAGCGACCTGGTGATGTCATCACAACTTACGGCGGTCGCACTATCGAAGTGCTTAACACTGATGCTGAAGGTCGACTCGTAATGTCTGATGCATTGGTACGTGCCGCCGAAGACAATCCAGATGTAGTTATTGACATCGCAACTTTGACAGGTCACGCCGTAGTCGCGCTAGGACATCGCACTGCTGGCGTTATGGGTGATGCTGCGGTTCGCGATGCAGTAAAGGCAAGCGCAGATCGCGCCGGGGAAGAATTCTGGCCGATGCCGATGCCGGAAGAACTTCGCTCCGAACTTGATTCGTTAGTTGCTGACATTGCCAATGTGGGATCCCGCGAAGGTGGCATGCTTTCGGCTGGCTGGTTCCTTAAGGACTTTATTGCTGAAGGTCTACCTTGGGCTCACCTAGACATCGCTGGTCCAGCGTTCAACCCTGGTAGCCCATGGGGATATACGCATAAGGGTGGCGTTGGCTTTGGAATTCGAACCATGCTCGCCTTTGCCGAAGATGTGATGGACGGCACAGTCGAGCTCTAGACAATTCGCGCCATCTGTACTGAGTCGTGAACTCTGAGTGAATCTTTTCGACCCACAATGACCTGGGTGTGACCCGCGTGAAAGACTAGAGCTAGCGCGCGAGCGCACCAGGCTAATTTGCGGAGGATTGATGCACGACATCGTAATTTTGGGTGGCGGAAGCGGCGGATATGCTTGCGCGTTACGAGCATCACAACTGGGCCTCTCGGTTGTTTTAATCGAACAAGACAAACTGGGTGGAACCTGCCTGCATCGAGGTTGCATACCCACAAAAGCTTTGCTCCATGCGGCTGAAGTTGCGGACACTGCGCGCGAAGGCGAGCAAATTGGTGTGCACAGCACATTTAATGGCATAGATATGACCAAGGTCAATGAGTACAAAGATGGTGTCATCGGTCGCCTCTACAAAGGTTTGCAAGGATTAGTAAAGAGCCGCGACATTACTTATGTTGAAGGATCCGGAAAGTTAGTTGCGCCAAACGCTGTTGAAGTAAATGGCCAGCGTTACGAGGGCAAAAATATTGTTCTAGCAACTGGATCGTTTGCTCGCTCGATTCCTGGACTTGAAATTTCTGGACGAATCATGACAAGTGATCAAGCTTTGCTGATTGATTACGTGCCACAGAGTGTAATCATTCTTGGTGGCGGAGTAATTGGCGTTGAATTTGCCTCAGTGTGGAAATCTTTTGGTGTCGAGATCACAATCATCGAAGGCCTTCCAACATTAGTCCCAGCAGAAGATGCAGCGGTGTCTAAAGCCATGGAGCGTGCTTATCGCAAGCGCGGCATCAACTTCAAAACCGGAGTTCGCTTCCAGTCTGCAGTCCAAGACGACAAGAGTGTCACAATCACATTGGAATCTGGCGAAACGGTTTCTGCAGATTTGTTGTTAGTTGCAGTTGGTCGTGGACCTCGAACTGAAAATCTTGGCTACGAAGATCACGGAATTGCTATGGAACGTGGCTTTGTTTTAGCAAATGAACGGCTTGCAACAAACATTCCCGGAGTGTTCGCAGTCGGTGATATCGTGCCAGGACTACAACTTGCACATCGTGGCTTCCAGCAAGGAATTTTTGTTGCGGAAGAAATCGCTGGGTTATCTCCTGCGACCATTGACGAACTAGGTATCCCCCGCGTTACCTACAGTGAGCCAGAAATTGCCAGCATCGGTTTAACTGAAGCGCAGGCAAAGGAAAAGTTTGGCGATATTGAAGCCTACGAATACAACCTAGGTGGAAACGGTAAGAGCCAGATTTTGGGTACCACGGGCTTTATCAAGCTAATTCGCAAAAAGAGTGATGGCATTGTGGTTGGCGTACACATGATTGGGGCCCGCGTAGGTGAACTCATTGGCGAAGCCCAATTGGTCTACAACTGGGAGGGAACCGCTGAAGATGTGGCTCCCCTGGTACACGCTCACCCAACTCAAAACGAAGCAATGGGAGAAGCGTTCATGGCGTTGGCCGGCAAGCCACTACATGCGCACGCTTAAGAGATAACCTTAAGACAACTAGTAAAAGGAGTAACGGCACAGTGGCCACTACGGTATCAATGCCCCAACTGGGCGAAAGCGTAACCGAAGGAACAGTTACTCGTTGGCTAAAGGCTGTCGGAGATATTGTGTCTGCCGACGAGCCATTACTAGAAGTTTCTACGGACAAAGTAGATACCGAAATTCCATCACCAGTGAGTGGTGTTCTCACTGAAATAATTGCTGGTGAAGATGCGGTTGTACTTGTCGGTGGCGCCCTAGCTGTGATTTCGGAATCAGGTACACCGGCGGCTGCAGCTCCAGCTCAGGATACAGTTTCCACTCCAGCTCCTTCTTCCGACTCAACGTCATCGCCTGCAATGTCTGCGGCGGTAACGCCGACCCCATCAAGTAGTGGCTTGATTACTCCAGTGGTACTGCCTGCGCTCGGCGAAAGTGTTACTGAAGGAACTGTCACTCGTTGGCTAAAAGCAATTGGTGATTCGGTAGCGGCAGATGAAGCTTTGCTAGAAGTATCAACCGACAAAGTAGATACCGAAATTCCTTCACCGGTTGCTGGAATATTGCTTGAGATAACAGTTGGCGAAGATGGGGTTGCACAAGTTGGTGGCCAACTTGGAACTATTGGAGCACTATCCGGGGCTACGTCAGCTCCAGCGCCAGTTACACCAGCACCAGTCCCTACTTCCGACGAAGCGACGGCGCCTGCTGCCGCAGAATCTAAACCTGAACCTGTTGTTCAAGTTGCAACACCAGCTCCAGTGGCATCTTCTTTGAGCGCCCCTGCCGGCAACACCAATGCCTACGCAACTCCACTTGTGCGCAAGATTGCTGCTGAACGTGGCGTAGATCTTTCAACTGTTGTTGGTACTGGTGTTGGCGGTCGAATCCGTAAGGAAGACATAGTCTCTGCTCCATCAACACTTACGCCTGTCGTAGTTAATGAAGCTCGACCAGTTGATTCCAAACCGTTCGTTCCCCCAGTAACAGTTGCACCAACTATTCCGAATCCTGCTCCAAAAGCTGCGCCAGCGAGTGAATTGCGTGGCCGAACTGAACCAATGACCCGACTTCGTAAAGTTATTGCGGAACGCATGGTTGAATCACTACAAATTTCTGCGCAGTTAACATCGGTTGTCGAAGTCGATGTAACTCGTATTTCCTCACTTCGCAACCGATCTAAAGCCGCATTTGAATCGCGTGAAGGTGTAAAGCTTTCGTTCCTACCATTCTTTGCAAAAGCGGCTTGTGAAGCGCTAAAGCAATTCCCAAATGTGAACGCAACATTGGACCAAGAAGCTGGAACCGTTACCTATTTTGATGCCGAGCACATCGGTGTTGCAGTAGACACCGAGCGAGGATTGCTTGTTCCGGTGATTCGGGATGCTGGTGACCTAAACATTGGTGGACTTGCTCGCAAAATAAATGATCTTGCAGAACGCACTCGAACCAATAAATTGTCCCCGGACGAGTTAAGTGGTGGCACATTTACAATTACCAACACTGGTAGTCGTGGTGCCTTGTTTGATACTCCGATCATTAACCAGCCACAGGTTGCAATCTTGGGCACCGGCGCCGTAGTAAAGCGTCCCGTTGTTACCACTGATGACACCGGTGCGGACGTAATCTCAGTTCGCCAAATGGTTTATCTGGCATTGACTTACGATCATCGCTTAGTTGATGGTGCGGATGCCGCTCGCTTCTTATCTGCCATCAAGGCACGATTGGAAGAAGGCGCATTTGAAGCAGACCTTGGTCTTTAGTTTCAACTCGCTCAAATCAACATTTCGTAGCAAGGTAGCAGTATGCGCATAGTAATTGGTGGATCCTCCGGGCTAATTGGTACCGAATTAGTGGACTCGCTTCGCAAAGATGGGCACGAAGTATTGCGACTGGTACGCCGAAAGCCAACTGCATCATCTGAGATCTATTGGAACCCAGCTGCCGGCGAACTTGATGTTGCGCAACTTGCAGATTGCAATGCCATCATTAATCTTGCTGGTGCTGGCGTTGGAGATAGTCGCTGGACTGACAAATACAAGGCATTGATTTTGTCTTCTCGCGTTGACTCCACATCTCTACTTGCAAAAGCTGCTGCTGAAGTTAAGCCTGATGTTTTTATTGCAGGTAGCGCAATAGGTTGGTACGGCGATACTGCAGATCGCCAAGTTGATGAAACTAGTCCGGCTGGAACTGGATTTTTAGCCGACGTAGTAGTTGCCTGGGAAAAAGCTGCAGAACCAGCAAAAGCTGCTGGAGTTCGCGTAGTAAACATTAGGACCGGTCTCGTCGCAGCAAAGAACGGCGGCGCCTGGAGTCGTCTATTGCCAATTTTCAAGTTAGGTGCAGGTGGAAAGCTTGGATCTGGAAAGCAGTATTGGTCGTTTATCTCGATGCGTGATGAGATCGCAGCAATTAAGTTTGTAATTTCGAATTCAAAAATCACTGGCCCGGTTAACTTAACTGCGCCCGCGCCAGCTACTAACGCTGAAGTAACTAAAGCGATGTCAAAAGTCTTCAATCGGCCGGCACTTCTGCCGGTTCCAGCATTTGCGCTGAAGTCGATACTTGGTGAATTTTCACAAGAGGTGCTTGGAAGTGCCCGAGTAATCCCCCGGGTGTTAATTGATGCTGGATTTGTATTTCAAGATCCAGACATTGAAAGTACGATGCGCACTCTGGCCACTAAGTAATTCCCATGGCTGCGATACCTTCGAAAACTGATGTCGTCGTAATTGGTGCAGGTGTGGCTGGCCTTGCCGCAGCGCGCCGACTATCGATTGCGGGGCGTGAAGTTTGCTTAATTGATGCCAGCGATGACATCGGTGGCCGAATTCGAACCGATCATGTTGATGGTTTACTACTGGATCGTGGCTTTCAGCTATACAACCCCTCTTACTCTGAAGGTATAAACGTCCTTGATTTAAAGGCCTTAGATGTCAAAAGTTTTTCACCTGGCGTAATAGTTTCGATTGATGGCCGTAACTACAAAATGGCTGACCCAAAGCGTGAGCCAAGTTGGGCAATCGATAGCTTGCTAGCTCCCGTTGGAAAAATCTCCAGCAAACTTAAATTTGCCAGATACGCAATCGGCCTGGCACTGACAAAATCTAAACCTCCAACTTACGACCAACGCACTGACGCGTTTCTGCGCGCCAAATTTGGTCCTGATCTAACCAATAAAGTCTTGCGGCCATTTCTAGCCGGGGTTTTTCTTGAGCCGGAACTTGCAACTTCAAAACGGTTCTTCGACATAGCCCTAAAATCATTTATTTCCGGATCACCTGGTGTTCCGAGTTTGGGTATGCAAGAAATCCCGAATCAATTAGCCGCCCAACTTCCCAGCGGGAGCATTTATTTAAATGTGACGGCACAAGCCGTGGCGAGCACAATGGTTCGAACCGATCAAGGTGACATACGATGTCGCTCAGTAGTAATCGCAACCAATGCACGCAGTGCCTCACTTTTAATTCCAAGTCTTAAAGTTCCGCCAAGTAATGCCGTTACTACTTGGTACCACCTTGCTGACTGCCCTGGTTCGGATCTTACTGATGGCAAGAGCACTTTAGTCATTGATGGCAAGAAATTTGATGGGCCTTTAGATGACCCTTCGCGTCCACTGGTTAACACGGTTGTTATGACAAATGCAGCACCTTCATATGCTTCCAATGGGCGAACCTTGATTTCGTCATCCGCCATTGGCGTTCACGCGTCGGCTCAATCCGAGCTACAAGTCCGATCACATTTAGCTTCACTTTATAAAGTTCCAACGGGAAATTGGACGCATGTCGCAACCTATCCAATTCCAGATGCCTTACCAATGATGACTGCGCCGCATGATGTTGAACAATCCGTTCGGCTATCGGGTGGTGTTTACATTGCAGGTGACTATCGGCAGGTGTCTTCGACAAATGGCGCCTTAATTAGTGGCCGACGTGCTGCTGAGGCTTTACTAACCGACGACCTCTAACCCAATCGGCCAGGTTCCAGTACAGTTTCGATAACTTCCCCAGCTACCAGCTCCACACGGTAGCCCTTGGCCTTGCTTTCTGGGGTATCCACCACAATCTCAACCGGATCTATTCCATCGTAAATTACTGCGGCATGATCATCGGTTGCATAAGAAGATGGCAAAGTTCCAGCTTTGACTATCGAATGTAAAAGTGGCCGACGCTGAGCTTCAGTGTCATAATGAACGCCGTTTCCATAAGGTAAGAGCGCTAGCCCATTCGTAACTGTTTCTAGCTTTGGACCAAACGAATCGGTAGGTCCACCAACGTGCCAACAAATTGATCCAGCGCTCACGCCACCAAGAACTACACCTCGTTCCCAAGCATCTTTCGCCGCAACATCAACCCCGTGCAAACGCCACAGCGCCAATAGATTTGCAACCGATCCACCACCAACCCAAACTAAGTCAGCTCTGCCAAAAGCCTCATCAACTGGAACATTTGGTTGAGTAAACAGCGCCAAGTGTTCTGCGTCCACCCCGAGGTTGGAAACCGCCTGATAACTCGTCGCCAAGTAACTTGGGTTGTCGCCACTAGCCGTTAAAACAAACAGGACTCGAGGTCGAGTTTTGCCAGTTAACTCAAGTGCTCTTTTGAAGATCTGTCCTGGCACCACAACTCCCCAGCGGTCGGTTTGAACAAAACCGCCGCTGGAGGCAACTATGTGTCGCTGCGTCAAGCTTTTTCCACTTCCAACTTGGCTTCTTCTTGATGCGGTCCTTCGCTCTTGCCTAATTTGCTTGGCCACCAGATCTTTGCGCCAAGGTCATATGACAACGCAGGCACGAAAAGGCTTCGCACGATGATCGTGTCCAACAAAACGCCAAAGGCAACTGCGAAACCAAGTTCAGCGAGGAACACAAGTGGCAGTGTTCCTAATACGGCAAACGTAGCTGCAAGTACAACACCAGCTGAAGTAATTACACCGCCGGTAACAGTTAGTCCCTTTAAGATTCCTGGTCGAGTTCCAAGTTTCTTGGCCTCTTCTCTCACCCGTGTCATCAAGAAGATGTTGTAGTCAATTCCGAGTGCAACGAGGAACACGAACGTAAACAGAATAAATGATCCATCAGAACCTGAGAAGCCAAACAAGTGAGTGAATACTAAATGGCTGATTCCCAGTGTTGCCCCAAAGGACATAACCGTTGTAATAATTAGAAGCACTGGTGCGACAAGACTTCTAAGCAAGAGCGCCAGGATGATACCAATAACCAAAAGCGCTACTGGCAAAATTAAGTTGCGATCTCGTTTGTTGGTTTGCTGGATATCAAAGTTAACCGCTGATGAGCCACCAACTACTGCCGTCTCACTTACAGATTTTGCAGCTTCCCGAATTCCTGGAATAAATCCTTGAGCCTCGACCGAGTCTGCAGGCTTATCAAGGATCAATTCAATTTGAACTAGGCCATCAACTACAAGTGGTGTTGGTTCAGGTCCACCAGGAATAAATGGTGTTGTAGTTTGCTTTACTTCGTCAACGCCTTCAACTTTGCTAAGCGCTGCCAACAAGGCATCCTTATCCGCTTCCGGTCCGATCACAATTGTTGGATCGCCTGAACCGGCTGGGAAGTGCTCTGAAAGTTTGTCAAGACCAACTACGGAATCAGGGTTTCCAGTGAAGGCGTCCGAAGTGGCTAACCCACTCGTCTTTAGC